>JAEEGF010376942.1_pt1 | contig 27916 bp, 25 predicted proteins | sample 9134171 | NCBI WGS metagenome assembly JAEEGF01 (sample SAMN16246542, study PRJNA631951) | gut metagenome | biome: gut microbiome; feature: rumen; material: AP-attached | host: Bos | place: Iran: Karaj | collected 2018-10 | reverse complement strand
CTCTTGACACTTTTGACGCATAATTATAACGAGTGCTATGGAGAAGCTGCACATCAAATGTCCTTCATGTGGTATCGGTCTCGAAGTAAAAAACTCCAAGAACGAAGCTGTCAAACGAATCGTCTGTCCTAACTGCCAAAAGCAATTAGCTGTCACCTTTCGTGAAGAGCCCAAACCTGCACAGTTTGTGGAAATCAAGATGGTGCAGCTGGCAGACGGCACGACCAAGACAATTGTTCGCGTTTTAACTGACGAGCATGAGATTAAGGTGAATGGAGAAATACTGCAGAAGGACGACGAAGTGGTGCTGACCTCTGGAGATCACCTTCAGGTTGACGGTAAACAATGGATACCTCAACAAACATCACCCCAAGTAAGCAAACCGGCTCCATCGCCTATCCCATCGCCTACCTCATCGCCAGTTCCAGAGTCTGCTCTGACACCCACACCTAAGTCTAACAATCGATGGTTGATTTATGTCGCAGCCGTTGTTGTAGCTATCCTGGCCTTTGTCCTGTGGCATAAGATGTCAAACAAAGCAGAACTGCCGTTGGCCCCAGAAGCTATCCAATCTGTTATTACTGATTCGATGGCCAAAGAAAAGTCAACTGCCACGGCCAAAAAGTCAGACAAGCCTGAGCAAAAGACAAAAGGAAAGACAACTGAGGAGAAGGCTACTCCCCAAACAGATTTGAATCATTTGAGCAACTACGAGCTGGAGCGTCTGGCCATGAGTGGCAATGCTGAGGCACAATACCTGATAGGAAAGCGTTGGGTTAACCTAAAGGACAGCGTCAACGTAGTCAAAGGTATCAAATACCTGAAGCTGGCTTCCCAGAACGGCTCTTCTGATGCACGCAGTGCCCTGCGCTCTATCTACACTGCCTTACAACAGTCTGCTGCGAATGGCAGCAGTATGGCAGAACATATTCTGAGAGAACAAAGATAACAACAAATGAAACGTTTCATTTTATATATACTAACAGGTTTCCTGACAGTGTTGTCTGTTTCAGCGGAGTCGCAGTTCCGTACCTCAGAACTGCAACGGCTTGCAACAGTGTTGTCGCTGAACACCTCCCTGCTCCCTGAAGGCTATAGCCACCCAGAGGCAAAAGGGCTTGTCCTGTCTGTTCACCTGAACGGAAATACTATTGATCACATCGGACTCCAGATTTTTGCAGACGATATACGTCTCATTGGAGATTCTCCCATCTTCGATTTTCTGGAGCGTTATTTCCTGCAACTGAAATATCCGCCCACGGTGAAAACTGCAACCCACATGCTTCGCGACGACAGCTTTCGATTCGTTACTGGCTCTATAGCCACCATCGACCAGCTACTCATCACAGATGATTTCTCTTTCCAGTATGACAATCATCACTACACAGCTGTCTGGAAGCGTGATGGTCAGGACCTGCTCACCGTTTCCTTTCCTGTGGAGTATGAACTGATTAGTGGCGAAAACAAGATTGAGGCTGAGGAGAACCTCATGACAGATATCATGAAGGCATCTGTCAAGGATCAGCCTGATAATATTCAGCAAAACAGTAGCTACATCAGCGATGATTTCACCAATCGCCTCTATTTCCAAAAAGGGCAATTAGTCTTCAACAATCGTCATCTGGCAGAGACGTCTGCCAACATGATGCTGAGTACTAACACCAAGGGAAACTTCAGCCTCAACATGGCGCAAATATCCTACGGTTTTAAAAAGAAGGTCTTCCAAGTTCCCCTTCGCCAATGGATATCATTCTGTCAGAAAACAGGTTGTGAACTATACTTTGGCGTTGACAATATAGATGCCAAGAGTGGAGTAAGTGCTGTGGTGCTGGCTGTTAATAAGGCCGAAAACTATAATCACGTACTGACTGTTACCATTCCCACCGAGCTCTTCGACTCTTGTCAGGGCGTCATTGAGGCTCGTCTATATCCATACGTTCCCATGCACAATGTCAAGAACATGTTTGCCAATTATCGTAAGTCAAACCCTAAAAACATTGTCAGCAGATGAACAGACTCATTACAATCATTACAGTCTTGCTCGTCAGCCTTTCAATGACAGCAATGGACGAGCGACTGGAGCGTATCAACTCCATTAAGAAGAATCCCCAATATCTCTATGGTGAGATTACCATGCAGACTCAGGAGGAAGCAACCTCTATGGCTTACGAACTCTTACAGAAAGAGGTGTTTGCGTGGGCCAAGCGTGACAGCATCAAGTTGGTTGTTACCTCAGCTACTGAAATCAACAAGCTGTCCGATTCCATCATGATGCGTCGAGCCAATATGTACCGAGTCTTTGTCTACGTCGACAAACATGCTTTGACAACAGACACAAAAGACAAATCGCCTGTACAGGAACCCGATACGATAACAATTCCAAAAGACAGTATCATGCTTCATCGTGACTCGCTTGTTACTGACGACACCATGAAGATGATTAAGCAGCACTTCTTTGGAAACAGAAAGAAAAGCGATGCTTTGATGAGACTGAAAGAAGCGAAGAACTTCTTCGAACTGAAGGAAATTATGCAGCCTCTAAAAGAGAAAGGCGAGATTCTGGACTATGGCAAATATGCTACAGCAAAACAACCAGAGCTGTGCTACCTCATCGTTTACGATCCGGCTGGCAACATCAAGGCACTCTTAGGCAAAGGTAAGGATAAGCGCAAAAACCTAAAGACTGGCCAAGACGATAGCATCAGCAACTATCGGGGCTGTGGAGCCATCTGGTTTATACTGAATGAGAAATAAATGAACTGACAACTAAATAAAACAAAGATATGAAAAAGATACTGTTAATCGCTCTCATCGTACTCCATGCAGGACACATCCTGGCATATAACGATGTGCACTTTGTCATCAACAGAGGTACTGACAATGCCCAGCTTAAAGCAAAAATAGAGAAGACTATCTCGACGGTGATGACTACCATCAATCGCACACAAGAGCTGAATCAAGGCCAGTTAGTGCTTTCCAACGAGTTTATCACAAGAGATGCCCTTCAAGAGTTGAACCAGCTTTGGGCTAACGAACACTTCCGTTGCGTAGAGGAAGAAGTTGTGGAACGTCTGCTGAATACCCGTTCCGGCTATCAGGTACGTGGCATTCCCCTCATCGTCAATACTGCCAATGAAGGCGAAGAGCTGGGCTACCAAGAGGCTGTCATCAATCTGGATGCCAATGGCATTATTCAGAGCTTTTACTATACTATCAATCCTGAGCTCTACAGCAAACTCCGTATGGATCAAATGTCAGATCGTCGTTTTGAGGTTAGCGACATCAAGGATCGCATGATGATTCTCGACTATGTAGAGCACTTCCGCACCTCATACAATCAGAAAGACCTCAAATTCCTGCGTCAGGTGTTCTCTGACGATGCCTTGATTATCACGGGAAAGGTGATAAAGGTACGCAAATCAGAGGTTGTGCCAAATGGCAGCAAGGTGATTTATACCACTCAGACCAAGCATCAGTATCTGGACAATCTGGCCAAGGCTTTCAAGGCCAACAGTTATATCAAGGTCATTTTCGATGATGTGACTATTGTGGAGCATCCCACTATCAAGGGTATCTATGGTGTCACAGTCCATCAGAAGTGGAATACGCCCCATTATAGCGATGAGGGTTACGTCTTCATGGTATGGGATTTCCGCAAACCTGATGCACCCCAAATTCACGTCCGCACCTGGCAACCAGAGTTTGTAGACAAAACAAAGGGACAGAAGCTCAATCCCAACGATGTGTTTACCTTGGGTGACTTCGATTTGTAAAATATGCTCAGTAGAGCAAAAGCGTTCTTTGACATAGTGACACAAGGGAAGTAAAAGCAGATTTCTGCTGAAAAGTTTGGTATATTCGCAGAAATGTCGTATCTTTGCCTCGTAAAAACGAACAATTATGATGAACGACGAAGAAAGACTGGTGAAAATCTTGAAGCTGAGCCATGAACAGGTATTAGCAGGCAAGAGTTTTTCTCAGGAAGAAACAGAACGTTATTTAGATCAGCGATTGTATGAGTTTAGAGACAAGATGGTCGGAGCCTGCGTTGCTGAGCCTTGCTGAAGTTCTGGAATATACTCTTGAGGAACATGGTGAACTGCAATACACCAAGATGCGCAAGCAAATAATGGATGCAGTTCGTAAAATAAGTGCCTCTCCATATTTAGCACCTATAGAACCTTGTTCAGAGAAGGTCGGAGTAGAGTTGCGTGGCTATCTTGTAATTTCAAAGATAAAGATTATATACTCTGTAGTCGACAATACTCTGTATGTTGAGTACATAAAAAATACAATGCTCTCAGAACAAACAATGCTCGAACGTATGGGGTATTTCTGGTAATCCGCTTTTTTCAATAAACATCCTGATACTTCTGAGGACCAATCTTCTCAGATTGTATTTTGTGTCGCTATGCTTGAGGGTAATATGAAGAAAACAATAAAAAGAAAACGATATATGAAGATAAAACTACATTCAGATAAGGTAGTGAGCTGTCATCTTGGCTGTCCTCCTAATCCACATCGAAGTAGATGTTCCGTATCTGTACCTTCTCTGTTCTTTATGTGACAATTTTATTCAATTGAAAGACAAGTTGGTAATTAGTAAGAACAACATAAATGTTATATTAAACACCGAATTATTAATATGGGCATAGATATTATAGAGCAGTATAACACAATTAGTATGGAAGGGCAAACGAAAAAAAGTGACTCCTCTGCAAAAAAGAGAATTCTAATGCTCCTTGCTGCGGGTTTTTCTGTAGACGAAACGTATCCTACAGGTGCTGACATTAATAAAGCTATTTCGTCATTAGAAGATAACATGTTTAGCTTTGACTTTTATGGTGGTATCGTTGGCAAAAATAATCAATGTACAGTTGTTTCAAATTATAATGGAAACATAGATGACATCAATAACAAGGCGTATCGATTTATGGTAGAAGCTATAAAACATTATGTTGCAAAAGTTGGTCAAGATTATTTTAATTATGAAGATTTTTATGATATTATTGATACAGAAAGGGTTGTTGAAAGAAAAGATGACATTTTCAGCATAGAATATCGTGAAATTGGAAAATCATTTATAGAAGAAATTGATTACGAAGAGGCAGAATATTATAATCTGATACATAGAATTCCTGCTATATACAATCAGATAATAGCCTATTATCTCAAAGAAAGGAAATCAGGATTATCATTTTATGATGATGTTTCATGTAGTATAGAGGAATATCCAAAATATTCCAATTTTATTCAATTTTTGATTGATGCATCTAATTCGAACTTAATAGATGTATTCACTCTAAACCATGATTTGCTATTTGAGTCATTCAATCGTGTCAACGGCTTAGAAGGTAAAATTTCAGATGGTTTTGATGATTATGGTTCAAACTATTTTGCGTTTATAAGACATGATGGTTGCAATTATCGCTGTAGACTTGCAAGGTATACAGGCAATTACGAAAAGCCTATTCGTTTATACAAATTGCATGGAAGTATAGACTATGTTCCATTCTACAAAACTATTAAGACGCAAACAATTCCCTATACAGTTCCTCAAAACTATATCAAGTTGAAAAAGGGAATTAGTCCTTTTAACGTTTATAAGAACAAAGGATGCAGTAGAAAATATGAAGAATCTCTGAATCCTTATAATCATCCGGATTTTTTGTCTGGAACAAAAGTGAAGATAACAAAGTACGACAACAATTATCTATATAAGAAATTGCATAGAAGATTTCGAAATGTCCTTAGAAATGCTGATGTTCTTATTATTATTGGCTATGGTGGTAATGACAAAGCAATTGAGGATCAAATTTTGGCCAACTACGATTATAACAATAAGAAAACCTATATAATAGATTATGCCCCTAAAGAAAAAGTTTACAATTTAAGAGACAAATTAGATGCTATTCTGTTAAAGGGAAAAGTAAATGATCAGATAAATAATATATTGTTATGATTTCATATTTTCGAATAATATTTAGTACAAAATCGATTGTTATAAGGAGAATTGTTCTCTCTCTTATATTAATATACTGTGCACATCCCATATTTGCATATGATTTTAATGTTGGTGGATTGTACTATAACATATTGACAAGTAATACAGTTGAGGTGACGTATGAAAATAGTAATGGCGGTAGCTATTCTGGTGAACTTGTTATTCCTAACTCTGTCAAATATAACAATAAGACTTATGCTGTAACTTCAATTGGTAGTTACGCATTCTATAAATGTAGCGGTTTAACAGGTTGCTTGACAATTCCTAATTCAGTTACTTATATTGGAGAGAACGCCTTTGCATTTTGTAGCAGTTTGACTGGTTCTTTGACAATTCCTAATTCTGTGACATCTATAGAGAATTACACTTTTGCAAACTGTAGTGGATTTACGGGTGTATTAACCATTCCGAACACAATTACTTCTATTGGAGTTGGCGCATTTCAAGGCTGTACAGGTTTTACAGGCTCATTGACAATTCCCAATTCTGTTACTTCTATTGGTGTCCGTGCATTCCATAATTGCCAATCTATTACTGGAGCATTAGTCCTTCCCAGTTCATTGACTGTCATTGAGGGTAATACTTTTTCGGCTTGTAGAAATATTTCAAGTTTGGAATTGCCGAACTCACTTACATCAATAGGAAACAACGCATTTGTTAATTGTGAATGTTTAAAAACGGTAATTTCGGAGATATTGTATCCCTTTGATATACCAGAAAATGTATTTAGTGCCATATCTTCAAACGCTGTTTTACACGTTCCGCAAGGTACCAAAAGTCTATACCAAACTTTTAGTGGATGGACTAAAAATTTTATAGAAATAGTTGAAGATGGAAGTAATGTATCTTATATTTTATCGATTAAGGCAACAGGTAACGGAACTGCTTCATATAATGGTACAACGATAAGAGGTAAGACGAGTTCATTTACTATAGATGAAGGAACTAACGCAAAAGTAACTTTTACTCCAGATAATGGCTATAGGATAAAGACGGTAAAGGTAAATGACACCAATGTAACGTCAAGTGTGTCGAATAATGCATACACTATCAGTAATATAAACCAAGATACAAGTTTGGAAGTAGAATTTGAGGCAATACCACCAACTACTTATACGCTAAGTATTACTGCTTCAGGTAATGGTAGTGCATCATATAACAGTACATCTATTCGCAACAAGACCCAATCGTTCACTGTCAACGAAGGTACTTCTGCTACTGTGACTTTCACGCCTGATACTGGTTATCGTATAGCAATCGTGAAATTGAACAGTACTGATATCACATCAAGTGTATCGAGTAACAGATACACGATTAGCAACATTACTGCTAATACGACTTTAGCGGTAACATTCGAAGCAATTCCTCCTACGACGTATTCTCTGGGCATTACAGCATCAGGGAATGGAAGTGCTTTATATAATATTACGACTATTCGTAATAATACTCAGTCGTTCACTGTAAACGAAGGTACGAACGCCACAGTGTCTTTCTCTCCTGATACTGGCTATCGTGTGGCGAGTGTGAAGTTGAACAACACGGACGTTACATCAAGCGTTGCCAATAACAAGTATACTATTAGCAATATTACTGCCAATACGACACTGGCTGTAACGTTTGAGGCTATTCCACCTACAACCTATACTCTGAGCATTACAGCTTCAGGAAATGGAAGTGCTTTATATAATATTACGACTATTCGTAATAATACTCAGTCGTTCACTGTAAACGAAGGAACGAACGCCACTGTGTCTTTCTCTCCTGATACTGGCTATCGGATCAAGAGCGTAAAGTTAAACAACACGAACGTCACGTCAAGCGTATCAAACAACAAATATACGATTAGTAACATAACAGCTAATACAACGCTGACTGTGACTTTTGAGCCTATTCCACCTACAACTTACACTTTGAGCATTACAGCATCAGGAAATGGAAGTGCTACATACAACAGCACGGCTATCCGCAACAATACGCAATCATTCACAGTCAATGAAGGAACTAATGCAACCGTATCTTTCACTCCAGATACTGGCTATCGGATCAAAAACGTAAAGTTGAACAACACGGACGTTACAGCAAGCGTTGCCAACAACAAATACACGATTAGCAACATAACAGCCAATACTACTTTGACTGTAACATTCGAGGCCATTCCTGCAACGACATACATACTGAGTATTACTGCATCAGGCAATGGAAGTGCTACATATAATAGCACATCTATCCGTAATAACACTCAGTCGTTCACTGTTAATGAAGGAACTAATGTTATTGTCTCTTTCACTCCTGATGCTGGTTATCGAATTAAAAGATTGATGTTGAACAATACCGATGTTACATCAAACGTTTCTAACAACAAGTACACGATTAGCAACATAACAACAAATACAACTTTGACAGTATCGTTCGAAGCCATACCTGTCACAACCTATTCGTTGAGCATTACTGCATCAGGGAATGGTAGTGTAACCTATGGCGGAACAACCATTGTAAATCAGACCCAATCGTTCACTGTTAATGAAGGCGCATCAGCGATATTGACATTCAATCCTGACAACGGATACCGCGTGGGGAGTGTGAAAGTGAATAATACGGATGTGACTTCAGGTGTGGTTAATAATAGATACACAATTAGCAATATTACAGCAAACACAACTGTATCAGTTGCTTTCGAGGCAATCCCTGAAACGACGTACACACTAAGTATTACTGCATCAGGAAATGGCAGTGTGACTTATAATGGTACGACGATAAAGAACCAGACACAGACTTTTACTGTTAACGAAGGAGCGTATGCCACATTAGCCTTGAGTGCTGAGAGTGGATATAGAATTGCCAGTGTCAAAACGAATGGCAGCGATGATACCTATAGTGTGACGAACAACCAATATACGATTAGTTATATCAGTCAAAACACTTCAGTAGAAGTAACCTTTGAAGCCATACCTATTCCGACTTATTCGCTAAGTATTACTGCAACAGGTAACGGAAGTGCCACATTTAACGGGACAACGGTGAAAAACCAGACACGCTCCTTTACAGTGGATGAGGGAACAACGGCTACTGTGACTTTCAGCCCTGACAATGGAAATAGTGTCAGCAGTGTAAAAGTGAATGGAAATGATGTAACTTCTCAAATCTCCGCTAATCGATACACAATCAACAATATCACTGCCAACACAACACTCGAAGTTTCGTTCCAAGAAGATGTGAATGCTCTGACTGTAGATGGCCTAAACTATACCGTAACCTCACAGAGCGATAAGACAGTAACGTTTACTGGTGGTGACTTTGGTTTCGTTTTGACTGTTCCTGCTACAATCACGCAAAACAGCACAACGTGGAAGGTGACTGGAATAGATAACAATGCGCTAAAGGATAACACAGAGCTGGCTGCCATCATCTGGAATCCAGAGGCAGCATTTACTGCAACAGTGAGTAATCCGAACCTGCTGTTGTATGTCAAGTCTGCACAGTATGCGCCATCGACCATTAAGAATGTAGTAGTGAATGGTACGGCCAACAGCATCACACTGACAGACGCAGCCAGTGGCAACAACTTCTATTGCCCTGAGGCATTCACTGCTCAAAAAATCAGCTATTCCCACCACTATACAATGATGACTGGTATCGGAGAGTCGAGAGGATGGGAAACCATCGCCCTACCCTTCGATGTTCAGAAGATAGAGCATGCATCAAAAGGCACCATCGTTCCATTTACTCAATGGAGAAGTGGAGATACCACAAAGCCCTTCTGGCTGTATGAATTGAAGAGCAACGGCTTCGCAGAGGCCAGCAGCATCAAGGCCAATACACCTTATATTATTAGTATGCCAAACAATCCGCAATATGCTGACCAGTATCAGTTGGTAGGCAACGTAACGTTCTCGTCTGAGAATATCACTATCAGCAAGTCTGACAACCTGCAGCAACCTAAATATAGCGACAGAACATTTGTTCCCAACTTCCAGGTTAAGGAGTCGGATAGAGGTATGTATGCTCTGAACGTGAATAACGACTATGTGACTAATGATACTGGTATGACTGAGGGTAGTAAGTTTGTGATGAACATGAGACAGGTTCATCCCTTCGAAGCCTATATGACGACATCGATGACAAATGCGCCAGAGTTCTTTGACGTCTTTGAGGGTATGACAACTGACATTTCTGAACTGGAATTGATGAGTACTGCAGAAAATGAAAAAGTCTACGATTTGCAGGGACGCAGAATCATAAAGAATCATTTATCTAAAGGAATATATATTGTAAACGGACAAAAGATAATCATAAAATGAAAAGAGCAATAACACTATTGTTGATGTTGGCCATCATGAGCCATCTGAGTGCGCAAGACATTCAGATTACGAAGTTTGAACGTAACTATACGAGTCTGATAGCCAGCGTAAAACCTGTATACGACAATGCAGGTGACGCTTGCGCAGTTATCCGATTCTTTGTGCGTGACAAAGACTTTATTATTGAACCCAACCTTGGGGTATTAAAAAAGGAGAACCTGCCTGGCGAGATTCGTCTTTACGTTCCAAGAGGCACCAAACGACTGACTATTAGGCATAAAAACCACATGCCGTTGAACGGTTATGAAATTCCCTTGAGAATAGAGTCGAAAGTGACTTATGACGTGGAGTTGGTATTGAACAACGAAGCCACCAATGGGCAAAAAAGGAATAAAGGGCATAACGTCTACATAGGAGCGGGCTATAATATTGCCTCCATTTCAGGCCCGTCACTGGCTGTTGGTTTTGATGTCAATCACCATATTATTGAGCTTGGAGCTGTCATCGGACTGAACAAGACGGATGACATCTATTTCTATGATTCCAGTTCCAGCGTAACAGCAGCATACAACTATAAAGCTATCAGAACACAGCTGAGATACGGATATGACATAGAAGTGGCTGATTTCTTTAGCATTATGCCACAGGTTGGCGTTGGCTATAATTACTATAGTGGTACGGAAGTGGTGAAAGGGAAGAGTGACTACGGATCGGCCAGCTCGATGTCCGGAATGATTGGTGCCAGACTGGTAGCGTCGCTAAGTGACAACTTCAAATTACACATCACACCAGAATACGACTTTGGCATCTATAAGGATGACAATTGCAAGAAGTTGTCAGACTTCGACAATTCGTTCAAGAGTTGGACGGATGGCTTTAACTTGAACATTGGATTAATCTATAAATTTTAATAGGAGGTTATAAATATGAAGAAGTGTATATTATTTGCTACGATATTGATGCTGGTGTTTGCCTGTGGTGGTGATAGTGCTGGAGGTGATGAGACATTAAGCAAGGACTACCTGAATGTCACTCCAAACATGGTGTTACAAAAGGATGGTGACACAAAGGATTTACAGATTTCAGCAAATTGTAACTGGACTATTACCATTATGAATAATGCCAACTGGCTAACAGTTAATCCTATGTCCGGGTCTAATAGCCAGACTGTCACTATTACGGCAGGAAATAATAGTGGTAGTGAAAGGATTGCTGTATTGAGCATCAAGGGTGGATCATTGCCAGAAAAGAAGGTTACTATTACCCAGTGGGGATTGGAGACTCCAGACAATCCAGATAATCCAGATACCCCAACAGAATACTCTTTATCTGCCAATAAGAGCTCGTTAGACTTTGAAAACACAGGTGGCTCACAGACATTTAATATCACCAGCAATACTAACTGGGCCATCAGTGCTCCCAATTGGTGTACAGTATCTCCTTCATCAGGTAATAACAATGCTTCAGTCACTGTAACAGCATCGGAGAATCCCAATAGTGAGCAGCGTAGTGGACAGATTGCTATTAATGGCGATGGCGCAAACACCGTCTATATCAACGTATCGCAAAAGGCGAAAGAAAGTGGTAACAACAACCAAGAGCCTGGCTCTGGCGACAACTTGCCTCCAAGTTAACATGCGATGTATGATGGCTGATGTAAGAAGGCTGATGCTTTGAGTGCACTCTTTTCCTCCCAGCTCAAATTCCCTATTATTACTCTCCTATGGGAATAATCAGTTTATACATTCTCCTCGTAGTAGGTTGGTTACCATACATTGACTCGTAGTTATATTTATTTTGTGCCACATCGCTAAACTCAAAGTCACAATTGCGATAGAATTTCACAGCACTATACTCTTTAGTGTCTAATGCTTCAACAGTTAGAAACATGGTGGCAGAGAGTTTGTCGGCAGCAGCAAATTGGGCAATCTTTTGTATGATGGCAGTACCCAGATGGTCTTCAGGCTCTTCGCGTTTTTCCTTGCAAACAGCAAGATAATCAATTTCAATAGCAGGATACTTTTCTTTCTCCCATAATTTGTCTGCATCTTCAGGTGCTGCAAGTGCTGTTGCTTTTTCTTTATCGCGTTCTATTGTCCTTCTGTCTTCGCTGTTAAGCATTAGTGCGTCTTTACTAAGGGCAAAAAAGGCAACAGCCTTTTCACCTTCAAAAACAATCCACAAATTAGAAAGACGCAACTTAATGAATTTGGCCAATCCGTCCTTGGGGTCGTGTATAAAGTCATCCATAGACTTCACACCACACTTGAAATCAAAAAGGGCCGATGTGTCATCAGCCCTCCTTATGTCTAAAACAGGTTTCATAATTCCCAATGAATCTCATAACGGCCTAAAGCCTCTTTTGCACGTTTTACACTCGCCTTTTCCTGCGCATTAAGTTGCCCATTAGCGACACGGGCAACAGCATCACGAATCTGATTCGCAATGTCTCCCCCAATAGGGGCGCGCCTTGTCTTAATTCCTAACATATTGGTTCAATGACTCTAATGTTCGACCGCAAAGGTAAGCATTTTAATTGAGAAAAACAAACATTTCGACAAAAACTAACGTTAGCTTTCCATAAATCTTTCATTTCCACATTGCAGCGCCACACTTTTCACTTTTTTTTTTAGAGAAGGATTGTGGAACAAAATCGTTTAGTGGCTGATGAAGAAGTGGTTGTTCGTAATTTCCGAACAACCACTGCAGATGGTAAGAATCACCAACGTCTATACAGACGATGAACTCGACAAGAAGGGAACATATAAGAAATTCTTATTAGTTTGCTAATTCTGAGTCTCTGCCAAAATCTGACGAGCAGGAATACGTCTAATGGTTTTCCATCAGAAGACACGATAAGGTCTTCACCACGCAGTGCCTTTTCTTCAAGCATTCGCTTACCAGCCAACTCTATGCCAGCCTTCAACTTCTCAGAAAACTCTTTATTTGACATATCGGTTCGTACTCATATCGCTTGCAAAAATACGAATAATAATTTGATTGTGCAAAAATGCGTTACGCAAATTTGTGTAATTGGAAAATTATTATTATCTTTGCACATGTTGTCAGATTGTGGAAAGATATGAAAGAAGAAACATTGTTTAACCCAGAAGAGATGCAGTCACCGTTTGATACCATCAAGGAGGTAGATGGAGAAGGGCGTGAGTGGTGGAACTCGCGCAAGTTGGCACGTCTGATGGGGTATCAGAAGTACTGGAACTTCGAGCGTCTGATGGATAAGGTGGCCACCTTCCTGCAACAGGAAAAGGGGCTGGACCTGAAGGAGCACATGGTGGAGAGAGAGGAGTTGGCTCAACTGAACAATGGGGGCTATCGTCAGGTGAAATCTATCAAGCTATCAAGGACTGCATGTATTGCCATCGCCATGAATGCTGACCAGAAGAAACCAATTGTAAAGGCTTCCAAGGAATACTTTACTAGCAAGATGAGTTCAACAGAACTGGCTACGAGCATGGAAGGTAATGTGCTGATATATCGTTCAAGCACAGGCAAGGTGAACGTGAATGTATTATTCAGCAATGAGACATTCTGGCTCTCTCAGAAACGAATGTCAGAACTATTTAATGTGACAGTTCAGGACATCAGTTATCATCTCATTCAGCTTAATGATACTGGCGAGGTGCAATTGTCCGCATCAATCAAAAAAATTTTGAATCCATCGGACAATTGCGAAGATGCAGGTACGATTATGTATAATCTTGATGCTATCATCTCTGTGGGTTATCGTGTGAACAGCTATGAGGCCACTCAATTCCGCATCTGGGCACGAGAGGTATTGAAGGAGTATATCATCAAGGGATTCGTGATGGATGATGAGCGACTGAAGGGTAAGAATCCGTTTGGAGCTGACTACTTTGAGGAATTGCTGGAACGCATCCGAGAGATACGCACCTCGGAGCGTCGATACTATCAGAAGATTACGGACATCTATGCTGAGTGTAGCATCGACTACGACAGGGATAGCGAGACAACTCGGACGTTCTATAAGACAGTGCAGAACATGATGCACTATGCCGTGACCCACCAGACGGCAGCAGAGATTGTGTATGACCGTGCTGATGCAGAGAAGCCTCACATGGGGCTGATGACGTGGAAGAATGCACCAGATGGAAGAGTCGTAAAAAGTGACGTGACGATTGCAAAGAACTATCTGTCGGAGCAGGAGGTGGACGAGCTGAACCTGCTGACTACGGCATTCCTGGATATTGCAGAGCGGAGGGCACGTAGGCACGTGCTCACCACGATGGCAGAATGGAAGCAGGTGTTAGAGCAGTATTTGAAAGCAACGGATGCAGATGTACTACCTGACGCCGGATCCGTCAGTCATGAGGAGGCTGAGACCAAGGCGTTTGGAGAATACGAAAAGTTCCGTAGGATTCAAGATAAGACGTTGCTTTCGGATTTCGACAAGTTTATTGAAGGGTTAGAGAAATAGTAGAGTTGCCAGTCACAACTTTATTATTTCTGCTTTTCTGAGGTAGCTTTCCATAAATCTTTCATTTCCACATTGCAGCGCCACACTTTGCACCTTTAGGTCAAAGAAGGCTTCTCTTACCTGAAGGTGAAGAGTGTGGCGTTGCAATGTGGGGCAAAATCGTTTAGTGGCTGATAAAGCAGTGGTTGTTCGTAATTTCCGAACAACCACTGCAGATGGTAAGAATCACCAACGTCTATACAGACAATGAACTCGACAAGAAGGGAACTTATAAGAAATTCTTATTAGTTTGCTAATTTAATTACGGAACGGTTCCCTGATCCGAGGTGACTTAGTGGTCTGGGAATAGGGAGATGTATGATGGCTGATGTAAGAAGGCAGATGTTTGTTCTTTAACTAAAAGACAGCAGCAATCTTCCTGATTTTATCAAGACGCTTCATAAACGACTTGTCCTGTTTAGCCTTCTGCATATTGTAATCTGCCTGGAGGCCAATCCAAATTGAGGCATTTGTACCCAAGGCAGCCTCTAACAACAATGCGTATTCTGTTGTCACGGGGCGCTTGCCATTGAGAATCTCATTGAATACAGTATAAGATACACCCATTTGCTGAGCCAAATCTTTTTGAGTCATTCCACGTGCAATAATTTCATCCTTAATCATCTCGCCAGGGTGAATCAGCATTGATGATGTCATGTTGTTGGCAATCTTATTCTCGATAATGTTCGTTGTTGTGTTCATACCTTATTCTATTTATAATGATTCGATAATTCCATAATGTTGCATATTGTGACTATAGGCTCATCTCCTGTTTCTGTAAGCGTGAATTCAACTCGATACTGGTCATTGGCCTTTACAGAGAAACGACCTTCTTTGTCACCATGCAGAGCCTCAAAGTGTAACGCCTTAAAAGGGAACAGGTCTTCCTTGCACTTAGCCTGTATCAAATACTTCACGGCCTTTTGGTATCCTCTTACTATCTGAGGCTGGAATCTAAGTTTCTTGATTCCTGTCTCACCATTTGTGTACAGCCTCTCCAGATAATCTTCATTGAACGTAACTACCATGTCGCATTTTGCTAATTCTGCGTGCAAAGATAAAAAAAAGAATTGAAATTCGCAAATAATCGAATTATTTTTTAAAATCTTTTGTTTTCACAAGCCTTGCGGGGAAAAATTGTTTGGCTGCAGAGTTAGAAAACGCTAACTTTGCAGTCAAATTAAATCATGTGGTTATGACAGATTACGAGTACATTTATCAGCAGGTGAAGAAAGCTCATTTCTCGAAATGGGACGATGAAGAATTAAGAGAATGTGTGGATATGCTGACTGGCTTGACACACGAGCAGTTATTCTCGCTTTATTCCAGTAAGTGGCTAAAGGGGGACAAGGTGATGAGGGACGAGGTGTTCAAGTGCATGTTTATGGACAAGATTGGCAAGAGGGAGGAACGTATCAAGAACCTGCCTACTGACGAGTTGCTTGAGGAGTTCAAGGATAAGAGGAGTGGGAACATATCGCTAATCAGGAATGAGATGAAGTATCGTTATAAAGAGAACGTCAGCGACGACAGGATTAAGATTGCCACCGCCTTCAAAAACTCTTCGCCAGGCGATCAGAATTGGATAGAGCATCAGGAACGTAAGGAATTGCATAGAAAAGCGTGAATATACCATTAATCGTGATTTGAACATGTCCGAGCTGTATAGGCAGTTGATTAAATGGATTTGCATGGTTTCAGAAGATGTAATGAAGTCTCGCGAATTATTTCTATTAAACGATTGTGACTTAACATCTACTGCTCGGAACAAGTTGGGACTTATGCTGATGAAAAAATACTGCTATGAACATTTGGACTCTCCATTTAAGGTAAAAGGGGAATCTGTCGATACAAAGGTTTTGGATGAAATAGTGAAGAGTCTGGAAGTATTTGCCACTATAGAAGAACTGGATGAAAAAGAGATGGCCACATCGTCTCTGATAGATCTTGTGAACGATTTTCAGTTAGTCAAGACAGGTGATTGTCCGTTTTAAGATAAAAACTTGAAAATTATTTTGTAACTTTGCACTATTAAAACGCAACAGAAGATATGAAAAAGAGTATTTTTAGTGTGATGGGCATGATGTTAGCCGTGTGTATGGTGATGTCGTGCCAGAAAGGGAAAACAACAGCGAAGGTTGAGAGTGACAGCATCGTTACAGAGGATTCACTCACGACGGCAGAGGATCCAACCATGAGGTCAGAGGATTCAGCTACGATGTCAGATACCACAAGTTACTTGTCTGTCTATAAGAAGCCAATGGGGAACGGGCAGTATCGTGACTTCGTGATTACCCAAGGAGAATACAGTTATCGATTTAGGGTATATGACTCTTCGGAGGACAAGTACTATGACATTGACTTTGATGCCGATGGTTATATGAATGAGGGGGTTCCAGGAATGTCCGGATTTGCAAGTCCAGATGGAAGGTATGTCTATGTGGTTGGTGATATCCTGGCTAACAGTACGGGATGGATTAGCACACTCATCATCTACCAAGTAAATACAAAGACGCTCAAAGCAGAGCTCATAAACGGTGTTGCTGCATGGAGGTTGGAAAAGAACGGCTTCACGGTGGCATCTGAAACCCGATGCACGACGCCTGATGCAGAATGCTCGGCAGATATGGACTTTGCCTTTGAAGATATCACTTATGGCTTTGATGGGAAGGTAAAACATAGAAGCAAGGAATATCCATCGAAGGAAATAGAGGCCAGATATGGCAAGAACAACAATAACGTCAAAGGCTTAGGCGTGGTCAGACATTCGTTTTACGGTGATGATTAAGAAATCAAATCCCCGCAAGGCTTGTGAAGATTTGGTGGAGTGGAGAATGTTTTGTAACTTTGCAAGCAAAACAGAAAAGAAAAGGACGACATGGATGGGATTTTAGACTTTGGGCCCGTGGAGGACCAGATGCAGAACATCATCAAGGTGATTGGTGTAGGCGGTGGCGGATGTAATGCCGTGAGCCGTATGTTTGACGAGGGTATTCAGGGCGTTTCGTTTGCCGTGCTGAATACGGACAGTGCGTCGCTGGCTCATTCGCCAGTGCCTGTGAAGCTACAGTTAGGGGCGGGCCTGGGAGCCGGTGCGAAGCCGGAGATAGGACGTGCGGAGGCTGAGAGCAGTCTGGACAGCATAGAACGGCTGCTGGACGACCAGACGAAGATGGTGTTTGTGACAGCGACGATGGGTGGTGGAACAGGAACGGGTGCAGCACCTGTGGTGGCGCGTGTGGCCAAGGACCGTGGTCTGCTGACCATCGGTGTGGTGACGATTCCATTCTACTTTGAACACCGACGGAAAATCATCAAGGCGCTGAAGGGTGTGGACGAGTTGCGCAAGAACGTGGATGCGATGCTGATAGTGAACAACGAACGCCTGTGTGACGTGTACTCGGACTCGACGATGTCGCTGAAGGATGCGCTGGCAGAGGCGGACAACGTGCTGAAGAATGCGGTGAAGGGTATCTCGGAACTGATCACCATCAGTTCGGCAGGGAATATCAATCTGGACTTCCGCGACGTGGAGACGACGATGCGCAACGGTGGCGGTGCCATCATGGCCATAGGACGTGCAGGGGGCGAACAGCGCGTGGAGCGTGCCATCCTGGACGCGCTGGACTCTCCGCTCTTGCATGGCAGCGACATCAACCGTGCGAAGCGTATTCTATTCAATATCTATGCCAGCGACGAGACTCCGATACGCATCACGGAGATGCAGGAGATAGACGAGTTCTTCGAACAGCTGGATCCCGACATCGACGTCATCTGGGGTACGTCGACAGACAACTCATTAGGCGAGGATGCGAAGGTCATCATCCTGGCAACGGACATGAACCATGAGCTGAGTGTGGAAAGACCTGTGGAGGAGGACGACGAGGAGCACTATGCCCAACTGATCAACACGCTGTACCAGCCACTGGCAAAGCCTAAGGAGGAGCCTGTGGCAGAGCCCGTATTCGAAGTGGAGCCAGCACCAGTGCCTGAACCTGCCATCACTGAGGCTTCGGACGATGAAGAGGTAAGCGAAGAAGACAAGCCTGTGGTGAAGAAACCTGTCGTGGAGGAGCCTCAGCCTACGACGACGCTGGGAAAATGGAAGAGTTGGCTGAACAAAAAGCTGGGTGAGATGATCAGCGAAGAGGACTATTAGCGGTATGCCGGACTTGTACGAAACACATGAACAGATGGCTGAGGAGCTGGGAGAACTGGTCCGGCTGCTGGAGGCTGAAGGACGCACGGACCTGGTGCTCCAAGCTCTTGGCGTGTCGATGATAGAGAAGCTGCGCCTGGAAGCTGCGAAGCGGAAACTGCAGCCTCTCCGCATCACTCGCGACTACCGATTCCTGGTGGGACAGCAGGAGGTGGAGCTGCAACCAGTACACAAGGCGGTGTACCTGTTGTTTCTGGCACATCCGGAGGGCATCGAGTTCAAACGGCTGGCAAACTATCGTGAGGAGCTGACACGCTACTACATGGCGACAGCAAAGCTGCTGGACAAGGAGAAAATAGTTGATGGCGTCGCCCACCTGGTGAATCCATTGGACAACGCCATCAATGAGAAATGCTCGCGCATCAAGAAGGTTTTTCTGGAGCTGATGGACGAATACTCAGCCAGCTACTACATCATCAGCGGACACACGCAGAAGCACATTGCAGGCTCTGCACGTGTGTGGTACGAACGTCTGAAGGTGATCACACTGCCCAGGGCATTAGTGATCAACGAGACAGAACCCTGAACCGATTTACATACGCTCAGGCACCTCGATGCCGAGGAGGGCCATACCGTTCTTAATGATCTTGGCAACATTGCGTGCCAGGACAAGACGGAAGGCTCGGATGTTAGCATCGGGCTCGTTGAGGATCGAGTAGTCGTGATAGAACTGGTTGAAGACCTTCGTGAGCTCGTAGCAGTAGTTGGCAATGCCTGAGGGCGAGTAGTCCTTGCCAGCCTGTTCGACAGCAGCACCGTATTCGCTGAGTTTCTGGATGAGTTCGATTTCTTTGGTGTTGGGTGTCAGGTGTTGGATGATGGCACCTGATTCCTCTGCCTTGCGGAGAATGGAGCGGATGCGGGCGTAGGTGTACTGGATGAAGGGTCCGGTGTTGCCATTGAAGTCGATAGACTCCTCAGGATTGAAGAGCATGTTTTTGCGTGCGTCGACCTTGAGGATGAAGTACTTCAGGGCACCCATACCCACGATGCGGGCTATCTCGCGACGCTCTTCCTCAGTCATATCGTTGAACTTACCCAATTCCATAGAGGTCTTATAGGCATCTTCAACCATGAGCTCCATGAGGTCGTCGGCATCGACAACCGTTCCCTCACGGCTCTTCATCTTGCCATTGGGGAGCTCGACCATACCGTATGAGAAATGGACAAGTTCCTTGCCCCACTTGAAGCCCAGACGATCCAAGAGGATGGAGAGCACCTGGAAGTGGTAGTTCTGCTCGTTGCCCACGACATAGATCATCTTGTCGATGGGGAAGTCCTGGAAGCGCATCTCAGCAGTACCGATGTCCTGAGTCATATAGACAGAGGTGCCATCACTACGGAGCAAGAGCTTCTGATCGAGACCCTCGTTGGTAAGGTCAGCCCATACGGAGTTGTCGTCGTGACGCTCGAAGAGGCCCTTGGCGAGACCTTCCTCAACCTTGGCTTTACCCTTGAGGTAGGTCTGTGACTCGTAATATATCTTGTCGAAAGAGACACCCATCTTCTGGTAGGTCTCGTCGAAACCGGCATAGACCCAGTTGTTCATCTTCTCCCACAGGGCACGCACCTCGGGGTCGTTATTCTCCCATTTGACGAGCATCTCGTGGGCCTCCTTGATGAGGGGAGCTTCCTGCTTGGCCTTTTCTTCGGCTTTGTCAGCAGGTAAACCATCGGCCACGAATTGTCCGGCCAATGCCTTCACCTCCTCGCGGTAGTGCTTGTCGAAGAGCACGTAGTAGTCGCCAATGAGGTGGTCGCCCTTCTTGCCAGAAGACTCTGGAGTCTCGCCATTGCCCCACTTCAGCCAGGCGAGCATGGACTTGCAGATATGGATGCCACGATCGTTGACGATGTTGGTCTTGACGACACGGTTGCCATTGGCAGCCATGATTTGTGCCAGCGACCAGCCCAGCAGGTTGTTGCGGACGTGGCCCAGATGGAGGGGTTTGTTGGTGTTGGGGCTGCTGTACTCGATCATCACGAGGGGTGAGCCCTCGTGAGCGGGACGCTCGCCATAGTGGGCGTCCTGATCGATGGCAGCGAGGAGCTGGAGCCAGGCAGTATCAGCGATGCTAAGGTTCAGGAATCCCTTCACCACGTTGAACTTGCTGATGGCGTCGCAATGGTCGACGAGATACTGTCCAATCTCCTGTGCAGTCTGCTCAGGACTCTTCTTTGCAGCCTTGACGAAGGGGAATACCACCAATGTCAGGTTACCCTCAAACTCACTTCTTGTCTTCTGCAGCTGCAGCATCTTTTCACTGGCATCCATGCCATAGAGTGCCTTCACGGCTTCGCCTGCAGCTTGACTGATTAATGCTTCTATATTCATGTTGTTTCGAAATTTGGGTGCAAAGGTACGAAAAGTCGAGGGCAAAACAAAGAAAATTTTTCATTTTTTGCCGAGACAAAGTATCTTTGCGCTCGAAAGAGCGGGGAAAAGGAACGCCGACACACGCTTGTTGCGAAGTGCCGGCTTCTTTGGAATTATCCTCTCATCCTCTGTCTCCACTATCCTAAATATAAAGGCTGAAAGATGGATTAGTGTATTACGACGAGGATATCGATGAGTACTTGTTCCGCTTGCAAAAGTAACCATTTTTAGCGAGAGTATATTTATAAAATTTGAACTATTATTTGTAAATATACGAACAAACGACGTTTCTTGTAAAAAAATGCCACTTTGTTTGTACGTTTCATAAATAATATGTACTTTTGCAAAGCATTAACACCTAAAACATGGAACAGACTTATATATATAGCCTTGATGAGCTTATTCAGTGCAACCATTTCCACCATCAGTATGGCTCTGCACTGGCATGTTTCCCTGTCGATGGTCACCTGCTACAGACTTACATTCAACCTGGCACACTGCCCAGCTTCATTACCATTATCCTGGTGACAGGGGGCGTAGAGCACTACCTCTTTAACAATCAGGAGATAGAGCTGAAGGCCAATGACCTCTTAGTAAAACTGCCCTACGACTCGTTTTCCTTCAAGTCGTTCTCAAAGGATGCGTCCTCGCTGCATCTGCTCATCGAGAAGAACTACTCCGACGACCTCGTTGTCCAAAATAAGCGGTTGCCTGAGGTAGACTACCTGGACATCTTCACCACCTTCCCCATATTTCATTTGTCTGATGACAAGGCTGAAGAGTTCCGGAACGTGCTCAGCCATATCTATCACACCATCGAGCGCCCTCACCTCTACAAACAGGAATTGCTGACCCACCAGCTCTTTTTCTGTCAGCTACTGCTGGCTGAACTGGTGGCGGGTATCGAGATTAATGCCAACGACCTGAAACACAAAGACAATATCCTGAAGTATTTCCTCCATCTGGCATCACGCCATTTCAGGAAAGAGCGACAGGTGCAGTTCTATGCCGACCAACTGAATATCAGTCCCACATACCTCTCACGTACCGTAAAGGAACTGACAGGGAATACCGTCTACAGTTTCCTCTCCCATTTCCTGTACAGCGAGATATGCATACAGTTACGGACTACGGAGAAACCCATCAACGAGATTGCTGACGAACTGCACTTCAACGACCAGTCGGCACTGACCAATTTCTTCCGTAGCAGGGCAGGTGTCAGTCCGCTGGCTTATCGCAAGGGGAGACGTCCTGCTTAAGATTCCCTTTGAGAAACCATGATTTTCCGCCACTTAAACCATCCTGCAATGGCTATAACGACGTAAAGGGCATACAGCGATGCCTTGAAGGGGATGTCCTTATAGAAGTACAATATGCTCGTCACCACATCGACAGCAATCCAGATGAACCACTGCTCGAGGTATTTGTGGGCCAGTGCCCAGATGCCTACGATGCTGAGGGCTGTGGTAAAGGAGTCTGCCAGGGGTACATTGCTATTGGTGAAGGTCACCAGCAGCCAGTAGATGAAGGCCCAGATGGCAGCAATGAGCAAGAGCCAGGGCAGTACGAGACGACGTGGGAAGAGACTTATTGCTATTGGCTTTTGGCTATTAGCTTTTGGTTTAATCCATCGCCACCAGCCATACACCGTCATTGCCAGATAGTAGAACTCCATGCCACAGTCGGCATAGAGTCCTTTCTGATAATAGAGTATGATACCCAGCGACTGCATGAGAAATCCCACGAGCCACATCCATACGCTGGCCCTATATTCCAGCAGGATATACGCCAGTCCGAGGACTGTCGTGGTGATGTCTAGCCAATGCTCCGCCAGGAAGGTAATCATCATTTCTAATTCCTAATTACTAATTCCTCATTTAAAAGCGTAGCGTCACATTTCCCATCATGGTGAATCCAGCCATCGGGATGAAGCCAATCTGGTAGTAGCGATTCTCGTTGGGGTGCGAGTCGCTGAGGATAGCGGAGTACACCCAGCCACTGGCAGCATAATGCTTGTTGAACACATTGTTCAGGTTTAGTCCGAAGACGGCTTCCTTCAGTACCTTCTTTGGCTTCCAGCTATAGCTCATGCTGATGTTCGAGACGCTATAGGAAGGCAGGGAACGGTCCTTACACTCGGTGTTGTCAAGATACTGGCGCGAGACGAAGTTGGTGTGCCACACAGCCTGCCAGCCTTTATAGTGCAGATTGATGAAACCATTGAGGATGGTGGAAGGGCTGAAAGCCAGCGTCGAGTTGTCGTAGTGGATGGTGGTGTAGTCGCCCCAGTCCACCTGTACCTGTTCGTCGAAGTCCTTGATACGGTTCTTGCTCAGTGCCGCATTACCCTCGACGGTGAGCCACGAGGTGGGATCGACACCAGCCTGCAGCTCGAGTCCCAGACGATAAGAATCCTTGATATTGGTGGTCAGGTTTTCACCGATGTCGCTGACCTCTCCCGTCTGTACGAACTGATCCTTGTAGTCCATATAATAAAGGTTCGCGCCCACGCGCCAGAAGTCACCATTGTAGGTATAGCCCAGCTCGTAGTCCATCAACTGCTCAGCCTTGGGAGCAGGATAGGAGCCGTTGTCAGTGAAGTTGTTACGCTCAGGCTCACGATGGCTCATGGCTACCGAGCCATAGGCGCGATGCCCATTGAGCGTCCACGAGAAGCCAGCCTTCGGATTGAGGAAGTCGTACTTCTGATTGATGTCGAGCCAGTGCTTCTGGAGCTCTCCATTGTCATCGGTATAGTATTTGTCGTTGTAGCCATCGGTCTTGAAACCCACATGGCGATACTGCACATCGGCGAAGACATCCCACTGGTCGTTGATGCTATAGGCAGCTTTCAGAAACACGTTGCCATCGAGCTTATGGGCAGGAGAATCGTAATAGCGATAGTCGCCATTGGCCAGCAGACTCTTACTCAGCTCAGCATGTTTCACGTAGGTCAGGTAGCCGAAATGGGAGCCATCATAATTCTGCAAAGACAGTCCACCAACGACATCCCAAGCATCATTCTTGTAGTTGGCGTTCCACACCAAGCCATAGGTGTGTTGCGTAAGACCCTTCTTGCGCACGAAGTCGGTTTTCTTTACCTTGTTGCCTTCATTATCTTTGAACGTCAGACCATACTTGGCCAGTTTGTTGTTCTGACGGAACTCCTCGTAGTAGCCATAGCCATAGGTATAGTGCAGCGAAGCCGACGTCGACCAGTGTTCATTTGCCTTCAGTGCAAACGACAGGATATTATGGTTCTGCCAAAAGTTGTCCGTGGTCTTGTCCCAGAAGCTGCCATCAGCCATCTGGTAGCGTGCCGTCTGGTAGTTGCCATTGGCATCCTTGACAAAGAGACCGTCGTCGCCAGTCACGAGGTATTCGTAGAGCGAATTGAACTTACCCAGTCCCACGTTCCACATATCCTGATAGTCCTTGATACCAGTCTTCGCCGTATAGCTCCACGAGCCATCATCATAGCTGCCATCCATCAGCGAGTAGTCGTTGTTGCCTGCTGTCACACCATTCCATGCCTGACCCGTACGTTCGAAGTTGCCGATATTCTTGTATCTGACGGTAAAACCGTCAGACACATAGGTGAGGCCACCATAGTACGAACCTGAGCGTCCGCTGGTACCATGCAGAAAACCATCGGTATGCGTCTCGTGATAGGCACCATCGAGAATCCAGTGCTTTCCCAACAGACCCGTCGAGAACTTGCCACCAAAGTTATATGTATTGTACGAGCCATACGAGAAACTGGCCTCGCCACCCATGGTCTGTGAAGGTGTGGCTGAGGAAAGAGCCACCGTACCCCCAAAGGCACCATCGCCATTGGTAGATGATCCCACGCCACGCTGAATCTGCACGGAACCCAGCAGAGAACCATACGAGTTCATGTTAGCCCAGAATACACACTGGTCTTCAGGGGAGTTGAGGGATACGCCATCGAGCGTCACATTGATACGTGAGTCGCCAGCACCACGAATACGCATATAAGTTGTACCCGTTCCCAGTCCGTTTTCACTCCACGCCAGTACGCCAGGCGTCTGTGAGAAGAGAAACGGCAGTTCCTTTCCCGTCTTCGAGAAATCGCCTAATTCCTTCTTCTTGATGTTGGCAATGGCAAACGGTGCATTCTTCTGTGCACGTACGCCCTTGACTATCACCTCCTGCAACTGCTCCACCTGTGTGGAGTCATACAACGCTTTGACATTCTGTCCATTCACTGTCGCTGCACACAACAGTGCAACAACACCCATAAAATTTTTCTTCATCATTCTTTTTTTATTTATCCCTACGCCGGCATTACCCGTATCAGGTTTAGAGGGTATTATCTCAGCTGCCAAACAGGTCAGCACCCCTTAATAACTATTCGTGTTTGAAAAGCCTATAAAACGGGCCTTCCGCCCTTTGTGCCGCGAGCGGGACTCGAACCCGCACAGCTGCAATAGCCAAGGGATTTTAAGTCCCTCGTGTCTACCATTCCACCATCGCGGCAGCAGACTTTTTTCAAAATCGTGTGCAAAGGTACAAAGAAAAATTAAAAATTAAAAATTAAAAATTAAAAATTTGCTTCCGCAATGGAAAAAATCCTGCATTTACCGCTTGGTACCTACAGAAATGAAGCCATAAGGACCTGTGGTAGATGCCAGATACTTCTGCAAGCCTGTGTCGCCCTCTTCACCATTCTGGATGATTCCACCATTGTTGAGGTCGTACTTCTTGCCACACTTCCTACAGGTAGCAATACCACTGGAGTCCATGATAACAGGATAATTGGGACTGATGGTATTGTTTTCCCTGCGTACGCAATTGGGACATTGTACATCGTAAGCCACAAAACCACCATAAGGCTGGGTATTCAGAATCTGAAAGCCCACAATGATACCATTGTTGATGCCAATGACAAACTGGCTGTTGGACTGCTGTTCCATCGCTGTCTCCACCTTCTGGCTTGACATGCCGTGATTGTTCTGGAAGTTCAGGTATTTCACCCCGCCCTGTGTCGATTCCCAAATCTTACAATATACCCCTCGCGAATCAGCAGTCATCGCCGATGCCAGCGTCGCATCGAGATAGACGGCATTGTTATAGGCAAAGCGACAAGGCCACGTGCTGTACTCCCCCTCTGCTTCGCAGGAGAAAAGTAAAAAGGTGAAAAAGTAAAGAGGTATAAAGAAATATCTCCGTATCATCATCATCGAACCATTGTTTACCCTTATATTATTCGGCTATCAGCTGCTTTTCAGCTTCGATGACACGCTCGAAGGCGAACCCTTCGAGCACACTGTCCATGAGAGCCTGTATGCGGTCGTTGCAGAGGTTGCCGATAGAGCCCTCGTGGGTGTGGTGGATGTTCTTATCTGGCGTAAAGGTACCTGCCTCTATGTCGAGTCCCACCTTCTTGTAGGCATCGCGGAAGGGCAGGCCTTCTGCTGCAAGGCGATTAACTGTTTCGACGCTGAACATGGGGTCATACATAGGGTTGTCGAGGATGTCCTCGCGTACCTCTATCTTATTAACGATATAGGCAGCCATCTGCAAACAGTCCTTCAATTCGTCGAAGGCAGGCAAAAAGACCTCCTTGATAATCTGCAGGTCACGGAAGTATCCCACAGGGAGATTATTCATGATGAGTGTTACCTGCTGGGGGAGAGCCTGCAGTTTGTTACACTTGGCACGGATGAGTTCGAATACATCCGGATTCTTCTTATGCGGCATGATGCTCGACCCCGTCGTACACTCCTTGGGCAACTTAACAAACGAGAAGTTCTGAGAGTTGAACAGGCAGGCATCGAAAGCCATTTTAGCCAGTGTGCCAGCGATGGTGGCAATGGCGAAACCTACGTTGCGCTCCGTCTTGCCACGTCCCATCTGGGCATACACCACATTATAGTCCATGGAGTCGAAGCCCAACAGATCTGTCGTCATCTGACGATTCAGGGGGAAAGAGGAGCCATAGCCGGCTGCAGAACCCAAAGGATTGCGATTGGTCATTTTATAGGCCGCCTGGAGGAACAGCATGTCGTCCGTCAGACTCTCGGCATAGGCGCCAAACCACAGGCCAAACGATGAAGGCATCGCTATCTGCAGATGGGTATAGCCAGGCATGAGCACTGCTTTATACTGCTCGCTCTTCTGAATGAGTTCATCGAACAGCACTTTCACGCTGTCAGCAACCTCCATCAGTTCATGGCGTGTAAACAGCTTCAGGTCTACCAGCACCTGGTCGTTGCGCGAACGTCCCGAGTGAATCTTTTTTCCCATATCACCCAGTTTGCGCGTCAGCATCAGTTCCACCTGCGAATGAACATCCTCGACACCATCCTCGATGACGAATTCACCACGTTCACAGATGGCATAGATGTTCTTCAACTCTGCCAGCAGCAAGGGTAACTCGTCCTTGCCAATCAGACCGATGCTCTCGAGCATGGTGATATGGGCCATCGAACCCAGCACGTCGTACTTCGCCAGATAGAGATCCATCTCACGGTCGCGACCAACGGTGAAGCGCTCAATC
>JAEEGF010968423.1_pt1 | contig 27923 bp, 16 predicted proteins | sample 9134171 | NCBI WGS metagenome assembly JAEEGF01 (sample SAMN16246542, study PRJNA631951) | gut metagenome | biome: gut microbiome; feature: rumen; material: AP-attached | host: Bos | place: Iran: Karaj | collected 2018-10 | reverse complement strand
TCTTAGGATTTGTACTTGCAACAGAAGTGTCTTTTTCTGCATTGTAGGTTGAATAATAGTAGCAGGCATTTTCAACACCGCTAACAGGAACACGCAGCCATGCTTCCTTAATACCAAGTTCATTTCTGCGGTTACGGATATCTTTTTCAGCAACCTTAAGAATCTTGCTTAAATATTTATCACTAAAGCCGTCTTTTTTAGCACGAATCAGTAAATCATCAGCAGGAACACGTCCTGGATTCTTGAGCATTTCCTCTTCCAAATCAACAAGCTCTTTCATCTGCTGCAGGAAGAACTCTTTTACATAAGTGATTTCTGAAAGTTTTGAAAGTGGAACACCCTTACGGATTGCTTCATAAAGCTGGAAGTAGCGCTCGCTCGACTGAACCTTAAGCATTTCGCACAATTCTTCAGCTGATTTTTTATTGAAATCTTTTGCAAAACCAAGACCAGAGCGGCCGTTTTCAAGACCACGGATAGCCTTCTGGAAAGTTTCCTTGAAAGTTTTACCGATGGCCATAACTTCACCAACGGCTTTCATAGAAGTTCCAAGTTCGTCTTTTGTACCGCGGAACTTTTCAAAAGCCCAGCGGGCAAATTTCAGAACAACGTAATCTCCGTCTGGAGCGCCGCCGAGAGTGTATTTTTCAAGAGTGCCATCACGCCAGTAAGGAATTTCGTCGAGGGTAAGGCCAGAAGCCAGTTTTGCAGAAACCAGGGCGATCGGGAAACCTGTTGCCTTAGAAGCAAGGGCAGAAGAACGAGATGTACGAGGGTTGATTTCGATGATTACTACACGGCCGGTTTTTGGATTGTGGGCAAACTGAACGTTTGTTCCACCAATAACACCGATGTTCTCAACAATCTTAAATGCCATTTCCTGAAGACGTTTTTCAAGATCTTTGTCGATAGTCATAAATGGAGCGGCACAGAAAGAGTCACCTGTATGAACACCTACAGCGTCGATATTTTCGATTGTACAGATTGCAACCATCTGATTTTTTGAATCGCGTACAACTTCAACTTCAAGTTCTTCCCAGCCTAAAATTGACTCTTCAATAAGACACTGGTGGGTAAGCGAAAGATCAAGACCGTTTGCAACAATAGTACGGAGTTCTTCAACGTTGTAACAGAAACCGCCGCCGGCTCCACCCATTGTGTAAGCAGGGCGTACAACCAGAGGATATCCGATTTCTTCAGCGATTTTTTCTGCACCTTCGATTGTGTGACAGATATCAGAGCGCGGTGTATCAATTCCGAGCCCCTTCATTGTTTCCTTAAAAATTTCACGGTCTTCACCGCGTTCAATGGCATCAAGATTTACACCGATTACTTTTACACCGTACTTGTCGAGAACACCTGCCTTGTTAAGTTCCATAGCCATATTAAGGCCGGTCTGACCACCGAGGTTCGGTAAAAGTGCGTCAGGGCGTTCCTTTTCAATAATCTGGCTCAGGCGTTCTACATTAAGCGGTTCAATATAAGTAGCATCTGCCATAACCGGGTCAGTCATAATTGTAGCCGGATTTGAGTTTACAAGCACGATTTTGTAACCAAGCTCACGCAGAGCCTTACAAGCCTGAGTTCCCGAATAGTCAAACTCACATGCCTGTCCAATAACAATCGGACCAGAACCGATAATCAAAACTTTCTTGATGTCGTCTCTTTTCATAATCTATCTTTACTCCTATAAAAACCCTAAAAAAAAAAAGCGAACTCTAAAAAAGAATTCGCCGTAAAATTCAAACAATAATAGTATGAACAGTTTTATTAACCTTGAGAATCAGCATGTCAAAACAAACTACCGTTTTCATACTGAAAATTAAATATATCAGAAACCCTTATTTTATGCTAGTGGGTGCCCCTGTTTCCTGAATCAAAGGCAGAAAATTACTGAGCATTACGCACTACACGGAATCCAAGGGCGCTGAGACGGCCGAACGGGTCGCTGAAGATTTGGTGAGACACGGAGCAGCCGTCCGCATTATCGAACCAGGAACCACCGCGTTCGACGCGGTAGGAGCCGGAAGCCGGGCCGGCGGCGGCAGTGTAATCTGAAATACCTCCATGCCAGTCCCAGCACCATTCCCATACGTTTCCGGTCATGTCGTAAATACCCAGGGCGTTTGCACTATCTGTGCCAGAAACTTTATCACTTTTTACTTCGTGGGTTTTGTTACCACTGTTTTCCTCATACCATGCCACATCGCCTATGGTGTCGCTTCCGCTGTAAGTTGTGCCATTTGTTTTTCCTTCTCTTGCAATATATTCCCATTCTGCTTCTGTTGGCAGGCGGTAGCCGCTGGCAGCGGTGTTCATTATTATTCCGCTGTCCCATGCAGAACTTGAACTGGAAGGTCCACAGTATTTTGTTTCTGCATTGCCTGCAATTTCACTCCATTTTGTAGGGTCTGTTTCACTACCTAATACATAGACAGGGGTTAAGCCTTCATCCATAGAACGCAGGTTGCAGTAGACCACAGCATCGTACCAGCTTACATAATAGGCAGGAAAATTATCTCCCTTTCCGTAGGTATCATCAGGGCTTGAAGAACCATACTTGCAGTATTTTTCGTATTCAGATTGGGTAACTTCGTGGTCACTAACATACAAATCCCCTATAGTAAGGCTTCTTCCGCTTACAAATACGCTTGATGAAGGGGTCCAGGTCTCATCACCTTTTATTGTGGTACCGGTTACTTTTGCAAAGTCCTTAACAGTTTTTACCACCTCTTTTGTCACATCTGTTTCCGCATCTGCCTTACAGGAAGCAAATCCCAGTACCAGTGTCATGAAAAATGCAAACGTGACAAACATTCTTGTCATGCCAAATTTTCTTCGGCATCTCTCAACTTTTTTCATAAAACTTCTCCTTTTTTATATTTCAAATCCCGCCATAGAGGGCTAAATCCCTTCTGCAAAGGTAACCCGTTTTTCAAATTTAAAGGCATCCAAAAATTTCTGTGCACGCTCAGTCTGTGACCGGGTAAAAAATTCTTCCGGAGTATTTTCTTCCACAATCAGGCCCTCATCAATAAACACAATCCGGTCTGCAACTGCCCTGGCAAATTCCAGCTGGTGGGTTACAATCAGCATTGTCCTGCCTTCTTTTGCAAGATCCATCATTACGTCAAGAACTTCCCTTACCATTTCCGGGTCTAAGGCAGCGGTAACTTCATCAAATAAAAGGACTTCAGGATTCATACAAAGGGCCCGCACAATAGCAACCCTCTGTTTCTGCCCGCCGGAAAGCTGCCGGGGAAAGGAATCTTTTTTGTCCAGAAGACCTACCCTTGCCAGAAGTTTTTCTGCCTGGGCAGTTACTTCCTCTTTTTGACGCTTCTGAGCCTTAAGGGGACCGAGAAGAATGTTTTTTAATACTGTAAGATTCGGAAACAAATCGTAACTCTGAAAAACCATGCCGATTTTCTGACGGATTAAATGCATGTCATTTTTGCGGTTGGAAATAACTTCTCCGTCAAGAAGAATCTCTCCCTCCTGAATTGATTCAAGGCCGTTGATGCAGCGGAGCAGTGTGGATTTTCCACAGCCGGAAGGTCCTAAAATCACTACGACTTCACCTTTTTCTACCTTGAGGGAAACTCCTTTTAATATTCCGCCTGCTTCTTTATATGATTTTTTAAGATTATTAATTTCCAGAAGTGCCATATGCTTATTCCTTTTTCTCAATTTTGTCGGCCGCAACAGAGAGAGGCCAGCAGACTATAAAGTACATAAAGAAAATCACGCCGTATACTGCAATGGAAGCCGTGGGTATTGTAAGACGGTTTGCCTCAATTATCTGCTGACCGATTTTTACGACTTCAATAACTCCTACAAATACGACAAGTGAAGTAGTTTTTATCATGCGGGTTATTAGATTCATGCTGAGGGGCACAAGTCTCTTTATTGTCTGCGGAATTATTATATAAAAAAATATCTGCTTTTCCGTAAGCCCTATTGCCCTGCCGCTTTCGTACTGATGCTGTGGAATTGACTGAAGGGCACCCCTTACAAGGTCTCCCATTTCCGCCGTTCCCCAGAGGGTAAAAACCCAGACAGAAGCTGCCTCACCGGAAATAGAAATTCCAAAAGCATGGGTAATGCCAAAATAAGCAAGAAAAAGCAGGACCATCTGAGGCATTATGCGCATGAATTCAAGATAAATATGACTGGCCCAGCGGATTACCGGATTTTTAAAAGTCATGATAATTCCAAATATAAAACCCAGAAATAATGAAAAAACGACAGATACTGCTGCAATCCATACAGTAACCCCGAGACCGCCCAGCAGACGGACAAAATTTTTTCCCTTAAAGAGAACGCTGAAAGCCTGTGTTACTGCCTCAAAAAATTCAGGATTTTCCATGTCTATCTCCTGTTAAAGTTCAGTTTCTTTTCAATAAAATATGCCACGAAGGAAACCGGCAGCAAAATCACAAAATAAGCGGCAACAAGGAGAAGAAGGGCTTCTTCCGTTTTGTAGTAGAGTCCAATCAGATCTTTAGCCACGTACATTAAATCAGCAAGGGCTACGGCAGAAAAGACCGAAGTTTCCTTAAGCAGAAAGATGATGTTTGCAGTTAAGCCCGGAACAGAAACTGCTGCTGCCTGGGGAAGAACCACATACTGAACAAGCTGGAGTTTTGTAAGTCCAATGCACATTCCGCTTTCCAGCTGAACAGAGCTTACAGTCTCAAGGGAACTCCTGAAAGTTTCTGTCATGTAAGAGCCGCCTAAAAAAGTAAGGCCGATTATTCCGCACTGTTCTCCGGTAAGCTTTATTCCCATGCGGGGCAGGGCAAAATAAAGAAAAAAAAGCTGAATCAAAAGGGGTGTATTTCGGGAAAGTTCCGTATATATTCGGACAATAAAATTAAGAAAAGGGATTTTCCAGTAACGCACTACGGCACAGAAAATCCCCGTTATAAAAGAAAGTAATATTCCGGTAAAGCCAATCCGAAGTGTGAGAAGTGTTGCCTCTGCATACATCGGAATGACTTCTTTTATAAAATTAAAATCCATTGAACGATTTTACAGTTTTCCGCCTTCTACAACAAGACTGTCTGCATCAGAATCTTTACCGTATACCGAGCGAAGGGTTGCTTCGTAGTCAGCATGGAAGAAATTTTCTTTACCCAGTTCTACGATTTCGTTATTGAGCCAGTCGAGAAGGTCTTTGTTTCCTTTCTGAACTGCAGGGGCAATAGCGTCGAGACTTCCGATTGAATCAGCACCGGCTCCAACGGCAAAGGCAGGATTTTCGATTGCCCAGGCAAGAACTTCCGTATTGTCTGTAGAAAGACCGTCTCCGCGGCCGTCCAGAAGTGCATTATAAGCTTCTGAATACTGGTCAAATTTAAGAAGGTTAATCTGTGGATAATTCTTTGAGAAGTAACTTTCTGCAGTTGTTCCCTTGGCAATGATAAGTGTCTTTCCGTTAAGCTGAGCCGGATCTGTAACAAGAGACTTCTTTGGAGAAACGATTCCAAGGGCAACCTTCATGTATGGAAGGGCAAAATCAACCTTTTCTGCACGTTCCAGAGTTACAGTAAAGTTTGCAAGAACAAGGTCAACTTTTCCGGTTGCAAGAACTTCTACACGGGCAGCTGCTTCTACAGGAACATATTTAACTTTTACGCCCAGATCCTTTGCAATACGGTTTCCGAAGTAAACATCGTAACCCTGATATTCTCCGTTTTCATCAACAAAACCAAAAGGCTTTTTATCACTGAAAACTGCGATTTTAATTGTCTTGCTCTTTTTGATTTCCTTAACCGTGCGGCCTGTCTTAGGCTTAGCCGAAAGAGAAGAAAGGGCTGCAAGAGCCAGAACTGTACTAATTAATGCTTTAACAAATTTTTTCATAGGATGCCTCCGTTTTATTTTTAATACCTAGTAAGTTCATAGGTTTATGTATGACAGTTTAATAATCATTACCTAGTAAGTCAATAGGGATTTAATTTTTTTCAGCTTTTCTTTTATTTTTTATTCTTCTTTCAGCGGAATTTTTTCTTTTTTTCCGCAGACTTCCTGAATTTCTGCCTCAAGAGTTTTTTCCAGGGCTTCTTCATAACCGGTGAGGGCTGCAAAGGGTAAAAAAATCTTTGCCCGCCGTCCTGTATTCATTCTGAGATGATTATAGTCTTCTTTCTGGGGCGGCCACTTTGTATTTATTATTTCTTCATAGGAATTCATGCCCTGTGTCCTCCAATCTGGGAATTTCTTTCGATTGTCATTGCGCCTTCCTGAAGGTTTGTCCCCTTTAAAATTGCATTTTTTCCGTATCTTTTTATTATTGAAAGCCTTGCCTGCTGCAGTCTTTCTTCTTTTTTTTCAATAACCTTTTCTTCCGCAAAATCAAAAAGACTGAGTTCCATCTCTCCTTCTTTTTTTACAGAATTTGCACACAGATTAAAGCGCCTTAGCTTTAATTCAGGATTTACAATATGCTCATAAAGCCTTACAAATCCTTCCGTTATTATTCTTGATGAATTTGTTCCTTCCCCCACAGAAAGTGAGCCGTGTGCAGGACAGGGAATAATTCTCCCGTAAAAATCCCTCACCAGTTCTCCACGAAAATCCTGAGGAATTCCTTCTATATCGTAGCCCGCCTGCAGTGTCAGGGACGTTGTTACAAGATGCTTTTCGAAAAGATCCAGGGCAAGAAGTTCAGCCATCTCCCTGACAATAATTTTTCCTTCTTCAAAAGAATAAGGACGCTGAAGAACCTGCCCGCTTGTCAGTGATTTTGCAGTACTCCTGTAATTTTTGATGTCTTTCATTCCTACATTCTCATAGCCCCAGGCATGATCAATAAGAATTTCTGCATCAATCCCGAATTCTTTATACAGAAGCTCAGGATTTTTAAGTGACATCCGGGCAATGTCCCCCATGGTAAAAATATATTTCCGCTCCAGACGGCGGCTTATTCCCTGTCCGATCCGCCAGAAGTCCGTTAAGGGCCTGTGGCTCCAGAGGGTTCTGCGGTAAGTCATTTCGTCCAGCTCTGCAATGCGGACTCCGTCTTTATCTGCCGGACTGTGTTTTGCAACTATATCCATGGCAATTTTGCAGAGGTAAAGATTGGGCGCAATTCCTGCCGTGGCTGTAATTCCTGTTTCTGCAAGAATATTTTTTATAACCTTTACGGTAAGCTCCCGAGCAGAAATTTTATAGAACTTAAGGTATGAAGTGACATCAATAAACACTTCGTCAATTGAATAGACATGTATGTCTTCAGGAGAAAAATATTTAAGGTAAATACCGTAAATGCGGGCTGAATACTGAATGTAGAGGGCCATGCGGGGAGGAGCAACAATATATTCAAGATCCTTTCCGCTCTGCCTTTTGACTTCCCGGGCTTTGGCTTCTACCTCAAAAAGCCGGCTGCGACCGGACAAACCGTATGCCTTCAGTGCAGGAGTTACTGCAAGACAGATGGTTTTGCCGGTACGTGTAGGATCTGCCACTACAAGTTTAGCCGTGAGGGGATCAAGGGAACGTTCCCGGCACTCAACGGAGGCATAAAAAGATTTAAGGTCAATGACTATATAGGTTCTGTCCTGTAACATATAGAGCATTATACCATAAATCAGTAGAGTATGACAGTAGAAATTATACTTATTTTTTAACGGGGCGTTGCGGGGTGTACCCGCAGAGGGGGAAGCGGAAGACACCGCAGAAAGGCCTGCCTTTCGAGGAGGCTGGAGCGGGGGGGAGACTTCCCCCTTTGCAGAAAGAAAAATTATATTATTCCCTTTATTTTTGCCTGCCAGACGGCCTGATGGGGATGTTCGGCTCCCAGTTTTGTGTAAATATTGTGCAGGTGAAATTTTACCGTATTTATGCTGATAAAAAACATTCCGGCAATTTCTTCCCTGGTTTTTCCCTGCTCCAGAAGACGGAGAATATCCCTTTCCATTTTTGTAAAGGGTCTGTCCCCTGCTTTTATTTCTGTCAGATAAAGGGGACTATTGATTGAAGTTTCCCTGGTCATTTCAACAAGGCGCATAAGCAAATCTGTTTTTCCGTAAGCCTTAACATAATCAAGAAGAAGACTAAGCATGACGGAACCTTCATCAGCAATGGCACGATAATAGCGGTACATTGAAACGAGTTTCAATGCCCTTTTAAAAACTTCAAATGCCTTTTCTTTATTGCCGGACAGATACAGGCTCATGGCCAGGAGAAGATCCATTTCACATAAGTCCATAAAACGTTTTCCCTTTTCAAGAAGAGGGCGGAGTTTTTCTGCCAGGGCAATTACCGAATTGTATTTTTTTGTAAGAATGTAGCAGCGCATTTTTATCATGTAGCGGAAAAGGTCCAGCATGTTAAAATCTTCATATTCGTCCGGTGCGTCACTTTTAAGCCATTCAGCTGCCCTGCTGTTTTTACCTTCATAAAGGGCAAAAAGAACTCCCGTTGCTTCGATGTTATAGCTGAACTCTGCATTACCCGTGTTTTTTACAAGACTGCGGATTTCTTTTACGAAGCTTTCAGATTTTACGGTCTTGCCTTCTACAACAAGAATTTTAGAACGGAGAAAAAGGGCGCTGAACATGATTCGTCTTTCGCCTTCAATGTCAAACTTTTTTATTGTCGTGCTTGCCAGAAGCTGGGCATCAGTAAGCCTGTTCTGCTGATAATAATATTCTGCAAGACAGAGGTTATAAATGTAGGGACAGAAATTTTCAGGATAAATATATTTTGCCCTGGAAAGAAAAATTTCCCTACCTGAAGGAAGCAGCATTCCCAGGCGGGTAAAATCATTAAAACCGTTTAATAGAAAAGGGCGGCCGGCGGTAAGAATAAAACTGTAAAGATGAATATTTATTTGAGTAAGATGGTCAAGGATTTTCAGGAAATCACAGAGCTTTACTTCCGGATGAACAAGGCTGAGGCCAAGCTTTAAAAAAACGGCGTGAGGCGGATTATCTTCAGGAATGCTGTCTATAAGTTCCCGGGCCTTTTTAAGTTCTCCGTCCATAATCAGGTTAAGGACTTTTCCTGAAAGACAGTACCAGACCTCTCCTGCACGAAGTTCCTGGTCAGAAAGAGCATAAAAATCTTCCCGGTCAGCGTGCAGGTCTTTTAAGAAATAAGTAACGGCAAAGCCCGTCATTTTCCGATAAAGTTCTTCCCATTTTTTCATGAGTTTATTATAGCATGGAAAGTGGGGAGACTGATAATATAACAAAATGATGCATCACCTTTCATTGCAAAGTTAACATCATATCCTGCCTCTATTGGAAAAGATGATAATAGTAAAGATAAGAATTTAACTCTTCAAAAAAATGCAAACCGTTGTATGATTATATCTACTGCCTGTTCACAGTAACATTATTCCCTATACTTTCTTGCGAGAATGTTGCAGAAGAAGTTTTCCAGTTCATTGTACCGCTTCCATCAACAGTTTTTCCATTCACATTACTACAATTGCTTATACTTCCACCATTAAAATTAAAGGTACCGTTGGATAATAAATAAACAGCAGAACCATATCTAGCTTTACATGAGGTAATACTTCCTTCATTCATTGTAAATGTACCCCCTACAATATATACAGTTCCGTCTCCGTTTCCAACAAAGCCGGTTATAACAGCTCCATCCAATATAACTTCTGCTCCACGTTCAATGTATAGAGCAACGGTATGAGCATTGTCATAATCAGCTCCCTTAATTGTAATTCCATTTCCGATTGTAAGTTTTGCCCCGGACTTAACTGTTATGAAATAAAAATCTGTAGTATTAGACAATTGTGCTGAATTTGAACTTAAAAATTTAAGCGTTTTTGATTCATCTGATTGCAGAGTTACATATTTTCCTTCAGGAATGGTTATGCATGACTGTCCACTTGACATTGAGCTTGTGTCTATAGTCTCGTTTTGGTTTATTGTGATTGTTACGTTTTTTTTGTCTGGAAGTTCCTGTAGATAAGTTACTAAATCACTTACTGAAGATGGAGTATAACTTAAAGTTATCAATTTACCAAAGGAATTAATTTCCCAATCATTATTCGGTATCGTAAACTTTCCCACCTCATCTGCAAGGGTAACGCCTGTGCCAGCCTCAAGAAGTGGTCTTCCATTTGTGTAAGAATTTGGAGTAAGGCCGATTACATTGCCTTCCCCGCAGCCTGAAAGAGAGGATGTTATTTTTATCGTTACATTATCTTCCATGTAAATATCGTTCATTCCTGCTTCTTTTACAAATTCGTTCTGTTCATTTTGTACTCCATAAGGAATCGTTGCTTCTACTCCAATTTCTATATGAGAGTATTCTGTTTCATTATTGCAGGCCATAAACACAGCACCACCGTTTTCTGCTTTATTTCCGCTGATTGTTCCGCCAGTCATAATAAGGCTGCTGTTTTCTTTAAGAAAAAGACCGGCTCCCTTTTCAACATTTTTGTTGTTTTGAATTTTAGCGCTACCGCTCATGCTAAAGGAGCTTTTTGTAGTCACATAAACGCCTCCACCATTTCCATATCCTTTTGCCTCGTTTCCTTCTATTACGCCGCCAGTCATTATAACATCGCCTTCTGTATATATGCCTGCACCGTACGTAGCGCAATTATAAGAAATATTTCCGCTTGCAATTTTAAAGTTTAACGCTCCATAATTGTAGATTCCTCCGCCATAGTTATACATTGAATTATTATTGTAATTTCCGCAAACCCCGCCGGTAAGTTCAAACTCTTCGGTCTCACTTTTATAACCAAGATAAAGGGAACTGCCTTTCACCAAACATATTCCACCTCCTCTTCCCGTTGTCATGTTTCCATAAGAATCGTTTTTTGCCACGCTGTTAGTAGTTTTTCCTACCATTGCACTTCCATACATAAAAAGCTTTCCGGCATTGTAGACTCCTCCGCCATACGAAGCAGAATTATCGGTTACTAAAACTCCGTCGCCAAGAAAAAGGGTTGCTGATTCTCCAATATTAATTCCGCCGCCGTTCCCAATTCCTCTGCTTCCAGTCAATTTAAGATTTTTAATTGTTACCGGAACATTTGAATTAACTGTTAGAGTCGTATTTTGTTGTTTATTTGCATCAAGAACGTCCTTTGGCTCTCCTTTTTCATCCAGTCCGTTTACACCCTCTATAGTGATAGATTGTGCTCTATATTTTCCAGATGATTCAGTCGTCAGAGTATTTAAAATTATATTGTAACCCTCAATGATTCCATCAATGTAGATTATATAATCTGCCGTATTGTCGTCCATAACCTCGATGGCTTTCTTAATCGTTTTAAAAGGTTTCGACTTTGTACCGTTTCCTTCCTCATCATCTCCGTCCCTTGTACAAACTGAGCGCCCTGTTCCTGCTACATAAATCGGAGCATCAAGAATTAGGGATTTTTTATTGGTGCTTAACTTACATTCCCAGCCGGTCCGGGTAAATGCAAAATACTCTATGTATGACGTAAGATCTGTAACATTTGTTCCGTCTGCCTGAACCACAGCTGCTCCACGCTTCCATGCCGGTGTTATGACAATGTGATTTGAAGCATCGTGTTTTGTAAGGGTATCTGCAAGGATGAGAGTTTTGTTAACAGCAAGGTAAATGTCGTTTAACTTTTCCGTTCCTTTACACGGAATATATACAGAACCACCAATTGTCAATGATGCTCCATTAAAATCAGCAATTGAACCGCCATTACCCTGCTCACATTGATTATTTTCAATACGGCCGCCCGTTAAAGTTACTGAAATATCATTTGCATAATTATTAGTCTCCATGCATATAGCCCCACCACTTCCACAGGCAATATTTTCAGTAATTTCTCCACCTTTCATTATGAATTCAGTTCCTGTATTAAGACCAATTCCTGCTCCCGAAGAATAAACTTGTGAACTACTTTCACTATACTGTATTGTTTTGTTTCCAGTTATCACAGCGCCGCTCTTCATGGTAAGCCTGCCATAATACATATAAATACCGGCACCATAAGTCTTTATAACATAACCTCCAGAAGAAAACGGTTTTATATAGTTTTCTGTAATAAGAGTTCCGCTATCCAGAGTAAGGTTTGCCATTTCAGCTGCATTATTACTTTTCCCGCTGATGCAGATTCCTCCTCCGCTGGCTGAATTACATCCGCCGGTGATTTTAAGATTTTTAATTGTTACTGGAACCGTACATGACGAAATCGTAAGGACTGTTCCCTGCGAAACCCAGCTAAAAGCACCGTTAAGTTCATCTTCAGGCATCCCGTTTTCATCCAGTCCATTCAGGCCCTCTATTATCAGGGAGTTTGCTTTACCGTTTATTGCCTCAGAAATTTCCTGTGCTCCGGTCACTTCGCCACAAACATAAATCCTGTAGTCCTTTGAACTGTCGCCGGCAGCTGCAATAATGGAAGCCGCCTTTGTAACTGATACAAGGGGACTGTATACACTTCCGCTTCCGGTTTCATCACTGGCAGTACCCACACCGGTACTACCGACATAAAAAGTTGTGCGGGCAAATTGATTTATAAGGTCTTCAGTAAGATTAAAAGCACCGCTCTCATTTATCAGGCGGCTTCCGTCACTTACCCAGGTATCTGTAGTCATATTGCCGAAAACATTTATGCTCTGCTCTGTAGAATAAAGCAGAATATTATTAGCATCATAATAATAAAAAGTTGTACTGTAGATTCCGCTTTTTACACCATTGCTTTTTAATGTATAAGAACTGTTCGCTATAAATGATATTTCTTTAAGTTCATCCGGCCAGTCACTGTTATCTGATTTTATTATTAATTTTTTAACACTATCACAGACATTAATTGAAAGATTTATACTTCCAGTAGACTCTGTATCCGGTTTCAAAATAAAAATGTGCGAAAAAACAGGCTGGTTCGCATTCAGTGTTACGGTACAGGAATCCTTTAATATTATATTTTCACCGTTTTTTATTCCTGCTTCTATAGTCCATTCTTTTTCTGATTTAAGTGGAAGGTTAAAAGTAATTTTTGTTCCTGTTTTAACAAAATCATCATTTGAAAATTCTTTATCATACTCTCCCGAGGCACTTGCTTTTGCATAAAAGGTTACATCAGAAGGAACAGAAGGAATGGCAGAACGGGCTTCTGCTGTCTGTGTATTATTCAAAGCATTTACAATTTGTGAAGGGAGTGCTCCCTCAAGGGAAATCTCCCCGACAAATGTTACTTTTCTGTCAGATTTATTATCTGTCCTCTCATAATCAAAATAATCACTGCAGGAGAAAAATCCGGCCGTAGAAAGCAGGATAAAAAGCAATACCAGAAAATGAATAATTTTTTTTATGTTTTTCATAATTTTCTCCCTCTTATTCGTTTATTACCACTGGTGTTGAAGCGGCTGTTTTATTTAAAGTTTCATTGTTGTAATTCCAGTTTGTTATCACAATATTATAAGAATAATAATATCCTCTTGCATAAAGTATGTTTCCATCATTACCTGCCAGACAGTTTTCAAAGGTACAGTCTGTAACTTTTACCGTACGATTAGCATTTGGAGCATAACAGTAAATTGCACCGCCATTTTCTTTTGCACGGCAGTTTTTAAAGTTACAGTTTACTATTCCATCAGGAGTTTCACCTTCTTTCTGCGCTTCATCATAAATCCTGATTGCACCACCATTTTTTGCAGAACAGTTTTCAAATGTACAGTTTTTCATTTTCAGATAATTACTTTTTCCGCAAACAAGACCACCGCCGTCTCCAGATTCATTGCAGGCGTTTTTTATCGTAACATTATAAAATGTACAGGAGTGTGTTGATACTAAAGGTTTAGAAGCCTTTATATTGTCTCCATCCAGTATAATGAAACCCCCGTCTTTATTTCCTAAAGTTGTATGATCAGCTAAATTCAGCATGGAAGTTGAAGGGGCTATATCATCTGAGCGGATTAAGGTAAGGGTTTTTCCGGAAGAAATATCCGTAAAGACTGATCCGGATATATCCAGTTGACCTGTTACAAGCACTTCTATCTTATTCGCTGAAGATGAAGCAATAATATCATTTATAGCATCAATGTTGTCTGCAATATCCGGTGCTTCAATTCCCGTAATTTCAAATTCCTTTGAATGAGCAACTCCCATATATTCTGCCGTTACCTTAAGAATAAATGTTTCAGGATAACTAAGTGCAGCAGGTATTGTGATTTTATTATCAGTTACTGTAACTCCCATATCTCCTGTAAGTACACTTCCACAGGAAATAATGGCATTCCATGTAATTGTTTCTTCTGTACTTACTTCCGGCAGGGTCTGTAATGCTTCATTATATATAAACTCAGTTGTACCTATTTTAACTATTGGTGTTACTGTAAATACTTTTTTATGTCCTGCATAAAAAGTATAGCTTCCGTCTTCTTCAGCCCTGTCTAATCCAAGATCAAAAACAAAGTCCAGTGCAGTATATATTCCGGCTCCGCCTTCTGCAAAAGCGGCCTCTCCATTCTCGTCTGTAATGCTGTAGCTGTTTTCTGATTTAAAGATTTCACCCGGTAAGCTGGTATTTGTTGTACCATATCCATAACCAGAAGTAAAGGCTGCCGGATCTCCAATAACAGGTGCCCCGCTATCCTCACTCTTCCACGGCACGTTAACGCCGATTTTACTGCCGCTTATATCACCGTCTATCTTTATTTTAAGGGTTACCGGCAGATAAATGTTGCTTTGTTCTGTTCCGTTAAGGAGAGTATTTCCATAAACAGTATTTTTTCCCTTTACTATTAATTCAGAACTGCTTTCATTATAAACGCCGCCACCGGATTGTGCTTTATTGCAGCTTACGTCAACACCACAAAGCGTCAGGAAGCCGTTATTGTAAATACCGCCCCCGCTTACTGCTGTATTTCCATAAATGCTTCCACCATTTATAACAAGTGTACTTTCGTTATAGATTCCGCCGCCTGTGCTATCCACAGACTCTGTAAGGTAACCGCCCTTTAACTTTATATTTTCCAGCGTTACAGTTCCCTTACATACAGTTTTTAATACACGTCCTTCATTTTCAGAAGTACGTTCTGCATCTATAGTCGGTGTTCCGTCAAAACCGAAAATAATAACATTATTAATAAAATCCGGAATATTTATAAATGAATTTGAATTGATACTGAAATCAAAATCATCCGGAGGAGTCAGGTCAGTCATTATATAGATTCTGCATTCAGCATTTTCATAATTATCTGCCGTGAATACATCAATAGCTTTCTGAACCGTTCTATATGGACTGAATTTTGCTCCAGTATTTTTATTGTCATCACCGTTTTCTGCAACATAGAATACAGGCGACCGGTTAATATTTACGAATTTTACGGATATTTCATCACTGGTAATGTAATAATTTTTTGTAACTGAAGCAGTAATTTTATAAGTACCCTTTGGAAGGCTAACCGAAGCACTGCCGTTTGAACTTCCCTTCAGTTCTGATGAAGAGCCACCCTCAAATACAGAAGAACCATTCGTTTCTATAATCGTGTAATTAAGTGTAACTGTACCAGACGCAGTATCGTCCGTACAAAGCCCGTCGTGCGTAATAAGAAGTGTAAAATAGCCCGTGTCTTCTTCAACATCATAATTTTTAGAAGATTTAACATTGAACATCGGCGGATTAAGCTGTCTTGCCCTGTTTGAAATACTTACCTCATTTCCCTTAAGCCCCTCACTGTCCTGCAGGATAAAGGAATATCGTATTTCGTCAGTTGAAGGATTTATCTTTGTATTAAAGTAAAACGGAATGTAATTAGACGGAATATTAACCGTGTCAAAAGAATATGAAGTCTCAGAAGTAAGTACTGCCGGTTTTTCTGTGGTAAAATTTAAATCAGGAAGAGTACATTCTTCATCAGAATAAATTGTCGTGCCGCTTACATACTTTTTTTCTCCGTTTACAAGTAGCACATTTACATCCTGGTGGATTTCGTTTTCAATTGTACTCAGCTCAGGAAAATAAAAACAGATTACATAGTTTGCGTTATTAATATCGGCACTATCCACCTGGAATACGGCATTTTTAATTGCAGGCGGTAAAGAATTGGCATGCAGGGAAACAGAATAATCTGCAAAACTGCGGCCGCTCTTGGGTTCAACAATTTTTATGACTCCGGAAATGTTTTTGTCTGCCATGTCTTTATCTTTATTTAAAAGATAATCCTTTGGATAAAGAAGCGTAATAAGGGATTTGTCGTTTTTATCCTGTTTAACTGTCACATCCGTATTTACCGAATCCTCTGTTTCCATGCTTACATTCAGGGTATAGTTCTGGGGATTACGGAGATAAAATTTTATTTTACGGTCGCCGGTACAGGGTAAACATGTTATGCCTTCTGAGTTTACCGGATAGCTTCCGTCCAGCTCCATAGCCATTATTCCTGCAGTTTCCGTGTATTCCTTTAAAAATTCGTTTACAGGTTCATCATAGTCCGGATTTAAAAGTGAATTTAAATCACATGCAGAAAAAAGAAAAACAGAAGCCAGTAAGATTTTTTGTATAAGTCTTTGTAACATTTTACCTTTCATCATTTTTTCTCTTCTCCTTTCTAGAACTGCCATCCCAGTCCCAGCGACGGCTGAATCATTCCCATCTTCATGTCTTTGTTCATCGTAAAGACATAATCACCTGCTGTCTCAAAATATATCCTCTTGTTTATGTAAAACATAAAACTCAATCCGGCATCAAAGGAAATTGAAACAGTATTCAGGGGTTCAGAATCAACATTGTGAGGGAAGTGAAATACAATATTGTTAAAATATGTAAATCCTGCCCCGCCATGCAGCTCTGTAAAAAACCTGCGGCGGAACATCGGAATCTGATATACAAAAAGAAGGTGACCGGTTCCCATGTTTCCGTCAATGCTGTAGTCGTCTTCATCTTTGTAAAGCCTTGTATAGCTTCCCCTGAGTCCGATTCCAAGATAGCCCCAGCTGTGCTTAAAAGGCATAAAACTCACTTTTGCCTGGGCACTCATTGGAAGAACTTTATCAAAATATGTTGGAATCGTATCATCATGAACAATTACCGGGCATGTATAGCCTGCTTCAATGTCCAGGTCCATCCACTTTTTAAACTTAACTATAAACTCTGAATCAGAGTTTTCTTCAGAATGAAGGCCTGATGCATCCATTGCAACAAGATGATAGTTCCCAACATCCAGTTTTTTCATGTCAAAGTACAGGGTAATGTTTTTATTCTTTTCGTCGTGGTTAAGTACTGAAGAAGGATAAATAATTCTTTTTCCCTGTAAAAAATACTTTGTAACGGTTTCAAAGTTATCTTTATCTTCAGGAAGAAAAAGATTTTTCCCTTCAATGTTTATGATTCCGTTGTTATCAAGGTCATCAAGATAAATTGCCTTTCTCATGTAAAGGGGATAATTAACGCTTTTGATTTCCGGCTTATATGCCTTTCGTACAATGAACTCATCATGGGCTGTAAGGTCTTCTTCAAGAATTCCAAGAATATTATAAACTTTTACAGTCGAGCGGTATTTGCCCACAGGAAGAACAGGATCAATGTAAACTGTACAGATTTCCGTTTCATTTTCATCCGTTTCGTGACTGTAGCATTCTTCAAAATCTCCCGTCTCTTTATTCCACTTCTCAATCAGAATTTCATATTTTAAGACATCGCCCATATTCTCCCAGCTGAAGGGCTGACGGATTTTGTTTTCACGGGCTGTCTCACTCTGTGCAATGCCTTCTGAAGCAATTTCAAGCGCCTCGTCAGCTGAAGGTTTTTCCGTATCTGACTGCTGGGCAAAGATTTCCAGAGACATTAATGCAAAAATCATGCAGAAGAGAGACTTTATTACAATTACTTTTTTAATCTGCATAAAAATCTCCGTTCTGTTTTTTATTTGCCTTTCCATTTCTAAGTTCAAAATCAACAGTAAAAGTGCCCCGGGCAGGAATACCGTCAATCAGTACGATTTTTTTATCTTCGCTCATGCGGACACCACGCACAGTCCAGTCAAACTTTCCCTTTTTAAGAAGCATTAAGTCTTTGAACTCAAAGGATGTACTGTCACTTCCGGGAATCACCTGCTTAACAATGCACTTACTCTTTCTGTCATAGATTTCAAGAATATAATCATAGGCGCGGTTGACTTTATCCCATTTAAAGACAATCTGCGGACTTTTCCTTATTCGTGCTGCATCAAAAATATCTGTTCCTTCCGTATAGGCTTTTTTCGGCATGTCAAAAGGCGGAAGTTCCTTTACGGTAAAGGTCCTTGAATTTACGGAAGAAATATCCAGATTATCAATAGTCCAGGCCTTTACCGTCCATTCATATTTTCCGGCCCCAAGGGCAGGCATTCTCTGCCTGTAATTCAATTCATCCAGGACAAGTTCAAAAGGATCTTTTTTGTCTGTTTTTTTGAGTGTAATCTGTACAGTTGAAACTTTTTCCGGTGATTTCCATTCAAACCATTCCGGTTTTTCAATGGCATCCCAGCCTTCATAAATTTTCCCCTCCGGCGGATAAACAAGTACTGCAGGCCGTATTTTCCTTAACTCAAAATCAGTTGAAGAAAGCTTTCCTGATCGGCGGGATGAAGTCTGAGTTTCCTGACAGAACGACTGAAGTTCCCAGCGGTAAATACCCTCATCAAGATTATCTAGTTTTACCGGATACTCTGATCCTGTTATAAAATTCTGGTCATAAACCGGATTATCTTCACTTCCCCTGTAAATTTTAAGCCTGTAATAATCTGCTCCCTGAGCTTCTTCCCAGGTGAACATAAATTCTTCCTGCGGCCTTACCACTGCCTTATATGTAGAAGACGGCAGAAACTGTTTTGAAGAAGCAAGTCCATCAACGACTACAAGTTTTTTTGCTTCAGTGCCATGCTTAAAGTTTGCTTCATCTGCAAAGATACGCCACCAGTATTCACCTGCATCAAGTTCAAGGCCGGAAAAAGAAGTTCCGTTTGTTTTTGTATCAGTAATGATTTCATTAAAATCTTTATCCTTTGCCAGTTGAAAATGATGGGCAAAAGTCAGATTTGTTTTCCAGGTAAACCTTGTGTCCTTAGTAAGAGGCTGCCATAACTGATATCCGTCAGGCGGGAATATGGTTTTCTGTTCAATCTTTCCGTTTATTGCATAAAATTCCCTGATTTCAGAAACTTCTGATTCATTTCCCTCTGAATCAAAAAGACTTACTCCCCAGAAATATTCTCCGTCTGCCAGGGCCTGAACTTCTGCTTTTGTCAGGGTTATATAGTTTTCCGACGTTTCACGCTGTATCAAGGGAGCATTTAATCCTTCAGAAGAAGCGATTTTCAGTCTGTATGATGAAGCCTCGCTGTCTCCTGCCCAGGAAAAAGTAATCTTGTTTTTAGACCGGTTTACAAAATCAAGATTAAGAGGTGAACGTAACAAAGGCGGATTAAGTAAATCTTTTTTATCAATTCTGAAAGAATGTATCTCTGAAGGATTAGCAAGTCCCTGTCTGTTCACCATATAAAAAGGAGTTACCTGCCAGTAATAAATTCCTTCTTTCAGGGTAGAAATAATGGCGGAAGAGGAAGATGTTCTCTGTTCAAAAAGAGGAGAAGTCATATCTGCATTTTTTGAAACAGCAAAATTATAAGCCGTTGAAGCCTCTGCTTCCGTCCAGATAAACCTGAGTGAAGGATTTTTTGTACGGTACTGATATTTGTAGTCTTCTGCCGGAGCCAGAAGTTCAGGTTTTAATGACTGGACTATCTGGAATTTTCCGCTTTTAGAATTCAAATCATTTTTTTCTTTAGCCCGGGAATCAAAAAGCTGCCAGTAGTAGCTGCCCTTGGGAAGTTCTACATTTACCTGATTTACACCCGTTGTAACAATGCTTTTTACTATCCGGTTAAAATTTTTATCTTCTGCAATTACAAGCTGAAGTATTTTATAACTTAAAGGATCTTCTTCGCCGTTTTTCCAGCTGAAGTTAACCCGGCATAAGGAATTTTCAAAGTGAAGGTATTTCTGATTCCATGCAGGTTCACTTACAGAAAAACTTTCCTGCTTTTTTTCACCGTCAGCTGCAAGAATAGATTCACCTTCTTCAATTGCAGAACCGTCTTCAAAGGACGCACTTCCTTTTTCTACATTTACCGTAACATTATTTTCTTCCGTTACGCCCGCATTGATTTTAGCTCCCTTTTTTACTTCAAAACGGACATTCTGCGCACTAACGCTTGTCTCTCCTTCTGCTTCTGAAGAATCGACGTTCATAAATCCGCCTGCAAGGTCTGCATCAAGCCTTCCGTCTTCCCGGCGGAAAAACTGTGCCATGGTGTTTTCTGCAAGCTCAATCATGGTTCCGTCATCAAACCAGATTGTTGCTTCAGAAAGCTCTGCGGTATGGATTGTGTCTCCGTTATAAACAGGCGAATTCTGCCTGAGGCGGTCCCAGACAACCCTTTCGAGAAATTTTCTCTGGGCAGTTTTATATTTGAATGTAATTGTTGCGATTGGTTCTTCATTTAATTTTGAAAGAGCCCTGAAAAAACTGTTCCTGAAAAAAACAGTATTTACTGCGGCTCCTGCAAAACAAATAATGACAGCAGTCCAGAAAGGGAGGGCTAAATCATTTCTTAACCTGAATTTTATTCTCTTCTTCATTTAAGTTCACCGTATCAAATTCAGGAACAGGAATTCCCAGCAGATTTCTCATTTCATTTAAGGTTTTAGGACCATTTTTACCCGCTGCACGGGCACAATCTTCATCAAGTACAAAGTTTTCATCTGCACTTTTAAAGAATGCTTCAATATCGAACTGAGGCATATTTACAACACCATAAAAGTGCTGTGCCCCCTTACCTTTAACTTCAAATTCAACCGGAATCATTTCAACAACGATTTCGTTTTTTTCATTTTCAGCTGCAAGTGTAAAATTATTTTCTTTACAGCGGATAAAATCATTTTTCAGGAGATTATAGGTGTCTTCAGTTATAAGTATGTCCGTACCACAGGGCTTGTTGGAACTTTCAGTACGGCTTGCAAAGTTAACGCTGTCTCCAATTGCCGTGTATTCCATTTTGTCGTCACTGCCCATAATACCGCAGGTAGCACGGCCGGTATTTAAACCGCATCCAATCCTGATGTGAGGCTTGTACTTTGCCTCAGGTTCATTTTCGTGTGCTTTTGTAAAGGCTTCTGCATCCTTGTTGTACTGCATGAGGGCGTATCGCATCGCTATTGTTCCCCTTACTGCATTTACTGCATCTTCCATTACATGTTTTTTATGAAGGTCTTCCCTTTCTTTTTTACTGCTGTCTGAATCAGGAAGCTGTTCATAGCTTAAGTCTTCATCCCGGAGAATACCCCAGACCGCCATGATTGCGTCCCCTTCAAACTTGTCGATTGTACCGCCGGAAATCGTTACACAGTTTACCATGCGGCTCATATAATCATTCAAAAATCCGATGATTTCCCTCGGACTTTCTTCTCCAAAGCGGTTTTTAAATCCGTCAGAAATAGCAGTAAAGCCGCGGATGTCACTGAAGAAAATCGTTACATCCTTTAAGTGGGGTTCAAAATCAATTTCTTTTCTGGCAATTGCCTTGGCAACTCCGCGGTTTGTAAAGCGGGCAAAAGTGTTAAGGAATTCCCTTTCATCCTGAGTTGATTTATTTAACACTCCGATTTCATCCCGGCGGTCTGTATCAAGTTCAGAAATAATCCTTGTATTAAAGTTACCCTTCTGGATTTCTTCGGCACTGGCAGTCAGATAGCGCAGCGGTCTTGATATTGCATAGCGGGCAAAACAGAGAATAAAAATAATCGAAACAAAAAGAACAATTCCCATCAGATAAAGGTTGTTTCTTCTTGTAGTCCTTACTCCCTCCAGAACTGTATCCAGGGGAACTACCGTAAACACACAGATATCGGCAACAGCCGTTTTCTGATATGCGCCGATATATTTTGAATTTTTCCCGTTTTCGTCAGTGTACTTAAACACGATCTGGCGGGTTTCTTCATTGTTCTGGTTATTCTCCCTCATTTCCTTTACAAGGGGATGATTTTTCATGCTCTGACCGCTTAAAACCCTGTCAGCTTCTGCATGACACAAAAGCTCATCCCCGTCATTAATCATGAAGGTAGAATTGATTGAACCTGTTCCCAGAATATCAGAAACAGATTCAAGACCAAAAAGAATTACACAGCACTGTTCAAGGCCGTTCTCACGGTAAGGCAGAAGAAGAGCCAGCAGACCGCTTCCAAAATAGGGAGATGCATTAAGTGCAATTGTTTCTCCTGAACAGGACCTGTCAATAAAATCAGATATCTGGTTTATGTATGTATCCGTTACGGATGTTTCAATTTCATTTGAATAGAAAAAGCGCAGGTTTTTGAGGGATCTGCTTACAAGGTTTTTCCGGCCTGAATTTTTTGTAATGAGAAGAATTTCAGCAATATCAGCATTTCTTTCAAAAAAGAATGATTCTGCCTGCTTTGACAGAGCAGAATTGCGTCCACTTCCCACCGCGTTAATCAGATCCAGAAGCTGAAGGACATTGGCACGAACAGAATCAAGTTTATTCTGTACCGTTGATGCTGACCGTGAATTGATGGTCAGGTTATTTTCTTCAGCAGTAAGCCTTACGTCTCTGGAAACAAAATAACTGTTTAAAAATGTAACCGTACCCAGGGAAATAAGTACGATTGAACCGATAATAAGCGCAAGTTTTACGCCCAGGGGATAGAATTTTTCTTTTTTCTGCTTTTTCAAAATAAACTCACCCGTTAAAAACTTTCTAAAATCTCTATTTAAATATAACTCAACGTTTTTGAAAATTCACTGTCCAAACGGACAGTTTTTTGGAGATTTTATAGATTTTTTTAATAAAAAACAAGAAAAATGTGCGTCAGGGCATGGAGCACCGCGAAGCGTCCACCGCAGCAAAGCGAGAAGGATGAGCGTCAGCGAAGTGCGGAACGCCCGCCTGCTGCAGACCTGCAGCAGGGACGCCCGTTTAAATCTGGTAGCCTTTTTTCATGCGCTCTTCAAATTCTTCAACTGGAAGCGGTTTATCAAAATAAAAACCCTGCGCAATCTTACACTGATTATCACGAAGGATATCAAGCTGGTCTTTTGTTTCTACACCCTCTGTTACTGTTTCAAGTCCAATGTCATGGGCCATTGTCGCAACATGCCTGTACATCAAAGAGGTAATGCTCTTTTTGTCGTTTTTATCAACCGGAAGGAAGTTTTTATCAAGCTTTAAAACATCCCACGGGATTTCGCGGATAAGATTAAGGGAAGAATAACCCATACCAAAGTCATCGACCGCTGCAGCAAAACCTGCATCCCTCAGTTCACCGACAATCTTTTTTAAGTTACCGATTCCAAGGCTTGTAGTAGATTCCGTTAATTCAAATTCGATATATTCATGCGGAACACTGTATTCATCAACAAGAGTCACAAGCCAGCTGACAAGATCAAGATTTGAAAGATGTCTTCGTGAAAGGTTTACACTCACGCGCACAGGCTCAAGTCCCATATCAAGCCAGCGCTTTATGTCGCGGCAGACAGTTTCAAGCATGCAAAAATCCAGACGACAGATTTCACTGTTCTGCTCAAGGACAGGAATAAAATCCAGAGGTGGAATTACAGAACCTTCGTGAATCCAGCGGCACAGCGCTTCAGCACCGATTACTTTACCTGTTTCAATATTTACCTTCGGCTGATAATATGCATGGAACTCGCCTGCTTCAAGACAGTCAGAGAACTGGCTGCGGATCCGCTTTACTTTTTCCTTGTCCGGGCTTTCCTCTTCCTCAACATTAACTATTGAACCGAACATTTCAGTTTTAGCTTCTTTGAGGGCATTAAACAGATAGCCTATTATTTCTACGGGGCGGTGATAAACAAAGTTTTCTGGAATTACAAAAACACCTGCATAGGCGCTTATCATAATTCTTTTCTGTTTTTCTTCATCATAAACAACAGGATACCCATTTAAAATACCGATTACATCTGCGAGACAGCCGGCATCAAAAATTGCCATAAAGTTATCACCGCCAAGACGGCAAGTAAGGCTGTCTTCTCCAACAGCATCTTTAATTGCAGAATAATAAAGCTTAAGTATTTTATCACCAAGGTCTTTTCCAAGGTCTGAATTTACAAGTGAAAAATTCCTGAGGTTAAACATTACTGCAGCTTTACCTTTGAGCTGGTTCTGCTGACTTAAAACTACAAGCTTTCTGTTAAAACTATTTAAATTCGGATATCCCTGCTGGTCAAAAAATGCGAGTCTCTCAACCTGTGTTGTCAACCGGTTACGGCTGACAAAGCTCATCAGCGAACGCACGACAAGATCAAGTTTCCTCATGTCCTCATCTGTAAGTTCAAAAGAATCCTCAGGCCTGTAAAGCGTATTTTTTATAACAGTAAACTGAGTAGTCGCCATACGCTTTGTATAAAATACTTTTCCATCACGGCCGTCATTGTAATCTTCAAGAATTTCGCCCTCCCCTGTCTGCTCTTCAACAGGACCGGTATAAAACTCAGTAACTCCGCGGGAAATATCAAACAGATGACACAAATCCGTAAGAATCTTTATAAATTCCTCCCGGACAAAAGCCTGCGGATTTGTAATGGAATCAATCATCCGTTCAAAAAGAGAATGAAATTTCTGCTCATCTAAGCAAGACTCGCTCATATTAACCTCTGTTTAAGTTAATTTTAACACACTTATTTTAAAACGCCACAAATATGATATACTACCGCAAAAGCCCTTACGCTAACGCGGAGTTTATAAGGAGAAAACATGAAATCACAGCTCACTACCCTCTGCTACATCCAGAAAGAAAACTCATATTTAATGCTGCACCGCATTTCAAAAAAGAATGATATAAATAAAGACAAATGGATTGGTGTCGGCGGTCATTTTGAATTTCAGGAAAGCCCTGAAGACTGCCTTGTCCGCGAAGTAAAAGAAGAAACAGGTCTTACTCTAAAAGCTTTTGACTTCCGAGGCATCGTCACCTTTTTAAGTGATAACGACCCGGCCGAATACATGTGCCTCTACACTTCAAGTGATTTTGAAGGAGAACTGAAAGACTGTGACGAAGGAAAACTTGAATGGGTTCCTTTTGATGAAATAGAAAACTTAAATCTCTGGGAAGGTGACAAACTTTTTCTGAAACTGCTGCAAACCCGCTGCCCGTTTTTTTCAATGAAGCTTGTCTATAAAAAAGGAAAGCTCACCGAATCTTCAGTGAGCCCTTTTGGAATTAATTCTTATTTTATATAGACGGCGCCAAAATCCCCTTTCTCACCGGCTTTGCGCAGCACGGTCCTTCGGACTGGCTTTCGCCACTGCTCCAATCCGGGGCGTGTTTGGCCCAAAAAACAAGCCGCTCTGTCTCGTTAACAGAACGGCTGTTTTTTTAGACTATTCAACATCGCAGTTATCTGACTTAACTGTCTTGATTTCTTTGCCTGCAGCCAGAGCCTTTTTACCTGCGATCATAAAGTTATGATTTTTAATTTCGTACTTAACTTTTACGAACTTATCAAAATCAATCTTTTCTGGTTTTGCAGAAAGTTCAAGACCCTCAAGTGAAATAACTGTTCCAGGAGCAGCCCACGGAGCGGTCAAAAGTTCAACTTTCTCTTTTCCGTCTTCAGTGTAGTCGCAGGCTAAAAGCATACCGCGGCTTTCTACTCCCTTCATTTTACGCGGTGCAAGATTTGAAGCAATGATTACATGCTGTCCTAAAAGTTCTTCTTCCTTTAAATAAGGACGAAGTCCAGACTGAATGATTCTCGGAGTTCCGGAACCGTCATCCATTGTTTCAATATAAAGCTTGTCACCCTGAGGGTTTGTTTCAACTTTTTCAATCTTAGCAACCATCAGTTCAATGTGGCTGTTAAAATATGCGGCAGGATCTGTTTCTGCAGGACTAACATTTCCTGCAGCCTTTGATTCTGATTTGGCTTCAGCCTTTTTTTCTACTGCCTTTGAATGCGGCTTTTCTTTCGGCATTAAAGCTTCAACATCAACTTCACCTGCTGCACACGGAACTGTAATTCCCCAGTTTTCAAGAACCTGCGGATGAACTTCACCAAATACACCAATCTGTTTTCCGTTTACAATAATTGCAGCCTGGCGTCCGGGAATGAAGCGTGGATCATCAACTTCTTTTACTTCATATTTATGATCAAGAAGATAAAGGAGTGTACTCACTTCACTTGCAAGGTCATTAAAGTTTGCATTGTTGCAGGCAGTCATAAAGCCGAGAGACTGGATTGTTTTAGTTCCTGTATTTTCTGAATCATCAAGGAAAGCAACCTTTCCGATTTCAAAAATCTTGTGAGGGAAGACAGCCTGTCCTGCCTGGCTTTCAGCCTTCAAAAGTGAGGCGATAATTGACGGGCGTACAAACTGATAGTTTTCGCTCATCGGATTTGAAATTTCAATAACCTTATCTGCGCTGACACACATGCGGTCAATATAATCACGCTTAGAACCAAGATAATTGAAAATCATTTCCTGGTAGCCAAGACCAACCATGATTTCCTTTGCCTTACGGCTGAATACTGTTACAGGTGAAAGCTGGCCTACTGTAAAATCAGAAGGACGGAGCGGCTTAAAGTTATCAAGACCCACACCAATCATAACGTCTTCAATTACATCAACTTCATGTAAAAAGTCATTGCGGTAAGGAGCAGGACTTAAAGTGAACTCAACATCCTTTTTATTTGCCTTGCAGTATTTTTCTGTTTTTTCCGTTACAGGAATTTCTTTTGCTTCAACATCATTGTCCATGCGGGCAAGAGCATCAAGAACTTCTGCTTTTGTAAGATCGCAGCCGAGTTTTTTATTGATTGCAGCAAGAGTAGCTTTAGTTGATTTCTGGAAATAGAAAGGAACTGTAATTTCTTTTCCAAAGCCTGTTTCATATGGATGAACAACTTTAACAGGAAGAATTTCATAACCGGCATCAAAGAAATCACATGCAACAATATTTGCTGACAGAATCAGGTTTTCCATATTATCGCCGGTAAGTTCAACCATGAGGTCTTTATCACCAACCTGCACTGCTCCAAGGGTTGCAGAGTTGATAATCGGAGCCATAGACATTACTTCGTTTTTATCATCAACAAGAAGCGGGAATTTTTTTGCACCTTCAAGAATCCAGCCGAATTCTTTTCCTTTCGGATGGTCTGTCAGAATCTGACGGCAGGTCATCGGTTTGTCACAGGTAAGCGGAACAAATGAAGTTTTATCCGGATCAACAGCCTTGTAATGAACCGGCCATTTAATCTGAGAAACGCGATAAACACCCATTGAAATGGATTTACGCTTACGGCCAAAGTTCCAGCAGAGTTTTTCCTGTGTCTGAATAATATCCTTAAGCATCGGGTCATCGATAGCTTTTCCTGAAATAACGAAACTTACCATGTAAGGACGTACATCTTTTACTTCAGGTTCAACATAAGCAACACGTTCACCGCAGTCTTTAACGGCACCGGCGCGTGACATAAATGAAGAATAGTCAGAACGCTTTGCTCCCTCATGAATGCGGAGAACACGTGTAACGCCGCCAGTAGACCAGAGGTCAGGACGGTTAGTATCATTTAATTCAATTTTGATAACTCTTTCATTTTCGTTCTGAGACATGTCCGGTTTTTCATCAAGTTCAGCCTTACCAAAAGTCAGCTTTTTTTCCAGAGTGTCATAATCGTATTTTGTTCCAAGAAGATTAAAAAACAGTTTTTCATTTACTTCAATTTTTGGCATGATTTTCCTCTATATTGACGGAGACAGAAATAATAAACGGATTTTAAGACCGCCTGCTTTCCTGCCCATAATAGAAAAAATTATACCGAATTAAAACTCAACTGTCCATAAAAGCGGACTAACCAAAATGAGCCGGATAAACTAAAACCGGGAGTTTATTTTCTTGAAGAAACATGGTCCAGCGTATAGAGCGGATTATCATCA
>JAEEGF010495036.1_pt1 | contig 27923 bp, 21 predicted proteins | sample 9134171 | NCBI WGS metagenome assembly JAEEGF01 (sample SAMN16246542, study PRJNA631951) | gut metagenome | biome: gut microbiome; feature: rumen; material: AP-attached | host: Bos | place: Iran: Karaj | collected 2018-10 | reverse complement strand
TTCCTCGGTGCTTGCAACAAATTCTTCGAGGCGCGTAAGGCTGCTGGCGTAGGTCAGCACAGCGAAGAGCACGCCAACCTCAGCAAGAAGCGTGAGGTCATCGAGAAGCTGAAAGCTGTTGCTGAGGAGGCTGGAGACAACATCCAAGAGAAAGTACAGCAACTTGTAGAGGAGTATAATGCCATCGGCCACGTACCCTTCAAGGAGAAAGACAAGGTGTTTGAAGAATATCATGCCGTGCTCGACAAGCTCTATCAGGATCTGAACATCTCTGTGGCAAAACGTCGCCTGAACAATTTCAAGCAGAATCTGAAACAGGTGGCTGAACGGGGCGAAAGTGCTCTCGACAACGAACGCGCCCGTCTCTTCAGACAGTATGAAGCTATCAAACAGGAGGTACAAACCTATGAGAACAACCTCGGTTTCCTGAATGTCAGTTCGAAGAAAGGCAACAGCCTGATCGACGAAATGAACCGCAAGGTGCAGAAACTGAAGGATGACATGAATCTCATCCGTGAGAAAATCAAGGCGATCGACGCTGAGAATAAAGAATAAAAAAAGAAAGGCTTCCGAAATGGAAGCCTTTTTCTTTTCTGTTGGGGTACTCGGACTCGAACCAAGAATGACAGGACCAGAATCTGTAGTGTTACCATTACACCATACCCCAATATTCAGTGTGCAACCTGCACTTTTCTGAAGCATTTCTCGAAATGCGAGTGCAAAGGTACTGCTTTTTCTGGAAACTCCAAAATTTTTCTGCATTTTTTTTAAAAAAAGCGCAAATTTTCCTCTTTTATTTTGATTTTCGCGCAATTTGCAGTACCTTTGTACCCCTAAACACATATTTATATTTAATGAAAGAACTGGTTCAAACGATTACAGAAGCAATTCAAGAAAAGAAAGGGAGCAACATTGTGATTGCAGACCTGAGTAAGATAGAAGGCACCATCAGCCAATATTTCATCATCTGTCAGGGGAATTCCCCCTCGCAAGTGGAGGCTATTACAGAATCCATAGGCGACATGGCCCGTGAACGGCTGAAAGAAAAGCCCGCACACGTGGTAGGACTGGAGAATGCCCAGTGGGTAGCGATGGATTATGGTGATGTGCTCGTACATATCTTCCTGCCCGACGTCAGGGAATATTACGATCTGGAGCACCTCTGGGAAGATGCACCGCTGACAAGAATACCAGACTTGGACTAATTTAACACATTGATGATTGAAAATGGATAAGAACAATATACCCAATAAAGAAGGAAATGGCCCAAAGATGAATATGCCCAAGTTCAATATGAACTGGATATACATCATTGCTATCATTGCGCTCGGATTGCTCTATTTCTCAAGTGGAGGTCCGTCGAACAGCAGCGTTGCCAAGACAGCGACCTACTCTGATTTCAAGACGATGGTTGCGCAAGGTTATGCCTCGAAAATTGTCATTAACAAGAGCCAAAGCTCTATAAAGATGTACGTCAAGCCAGAACATATCCGAGACGTATTCCATCAAAGTGCCCAGCAGACAGGCAACGAACCCTACGTAGAGGTGGAGTTTGGCTCGATCGACCAAGTGGAGGAGTTCCTGAACAAAGCCAAGGAGGACAAGGTGTTCACGGGTGATTTCACTTATGAGAACCGCAAGGAGAACGAGATGTTCAACATGCTCTTTTACAACCTGTTGCCCATCTTCGTCATCATCGGTCTATGGATGTTCTTCATGCGCCGTATGGGCGGCGGAGGCGGTGGTGTCGGCGGCAACGTATTCAGCGTGGGCAAGTCGAAAGCCAAGATGTATGAGAAAGGTGGCGACCTGGGCATCACGTTTAAGGACGTGGCAGGACAGGCTGGTGCCAAGCAGGAGATTCAGGAGATTGTAGATTTCCTGAAAAACCCAGAGAAATATACTGAACTGGGAGGTAAGATACCCAAGGGAGCGCTGCTCGTAGGTCCTCCGGGAACGGGTAAGACGCTCTTGGCAAAGGCAGTAGCGGGAGAAGCTGGTGTGCCATTCTTCTCGATGTCAGGTTCCGACTTTGTCGAGATGTTCGTCGGCGTGGGCGCCTCTCGTGTGCGCGACCTGTTCCAGCAGGCCAAACAGAAGTCGCCATGTATCATCTTCATCGATGAGATCGATGCTGTAGGACGTGCCCGTTCTAAGAATCCTGCGATGGGAGGTAACGATGAGCGCGAAAACACACTGAATGCCCTGCTTACAGAGATGGACGGCTTTGGTACGAACTCAGGCGTGATTATCCTTGCAGCCACCAACCGTGCAGACATGCTCGACTCAGCACTGTTGCGTGCAGGACGCTTCGACCGTCAGATTCATGTCGATCTGCCTGACCTTAATGAGCGCAAAGAAGTGTTTAAGGTGCACCTGAAACCAGTGAAGACAGACGACAGCGTGGATATCGACTTCCTCGCCCGTCAGACTCCAGGATTCTCTGGTGCAGATATCGCCAACGTTTGTAACGAGGCAGCCCTGATCGCTGCACGCCATAACTCGCAGACAGTGAAGAAACAGGACTTCCTCGATGCTGTTGACCGTATCATCGGCGGTCTGGAGAAGAAGACCAAGGTGATGACACAGGCCGAGAAGCGTTCTATCGCCATCCACGAGGCTGGTCACGCCACCATCTCGTGGTTCACGGAGTTTGCAAATCCATTGGTAAAAGTCTCAATCGTGCCTCGCGGTCAAGCCCTGGGTGCTGCCTGGTATCTGCCAGAGGAGCGTGTGCTGCAGACAAAAGAGGCGATGCTCGACGAGATGTGTTCGCTTTTGGGAGGACGTGCTGCAGAAGAACTGTTTGTGGGCCATATCTCCACAGGTGCGATGAACGATTTGGAACGTGTTACCAAACAGGCATACGGCATGATTGCCTTTGCCGGCATGAGCGAGAAACTGCCCAATGTGTGCTACTATAACAATGCGGAGTATCAGTTCCAGAAGCCTTACTCAGAGACAACTGCAAAGATTATGGACGACGAGGTGCTGCGCATGATCAACGAACAATACGAGCGCGCTAAGCAGATACTGACGGAACATGCCGAGGGACATGCCCAGCTCGCTCAGCTCTTGGTAGATCGTGAGGTCATCTTTGCAGAGGATGTAGAGAAGATCTTCGGAAAGCGTCCTTGGACCAGTCGAGCTGAGGAACTGCTTGAGGCTCAGATGAAGGCCGATGCTGAACGTATGGCAGAGGAGCGTGCCAAGGAACTGGAAGCCGAAGCCGCTGCTAAAGGAAAAGAGCCGGCACCACAGGAGAAAGACCTGTTCGACGACACAGATAAAGAAAAGAAAGAAGAAGCATAAAGGAGTTATGAAGAATTTCATTGTCAGAACCATCACCGCGGTATTTTTCGTAGCCGCCGTAGTCAGCTGTTTCCTACGCGCAGAGGCAATGGTACTGCTCTTTGCCCTGGTCACTGGCCTCACCGTCTGGGAGTTTACCGGACTTGTCAATGACCGTGACAACATCACCGTCAACCGTATGATCTGCACGGTAGCTGGCGTCTATTTCTTTTTCGCAATGGCTGGCTACAATGCTGGAATCACTGCTGCCAGCATCTTCATTCCCTATCTCGTCACCCTCATCTACCTGTTGGTGGCAGAGCTCTATCTGAAGCAGAAAGACCCCGTCAACGACTGGGCCTACACGATGATGAGCCAGCTCTATATCGCCCTTCCCTTCTCGCTGCTAAACGTGCTGGCCTTCCGCTCTGTGGGCAGCGATATCACCTATAGCTATCTGGCTCCCCTCGCCGTCTTTGTATTCCTTTGGATCAACGATGCGGGGGCCTATATCTGTGGTTCTCTGCTGGGTAAGCATAAACTCTTCCCGCGCATCTCTCCAGGCAAGAGTTGGGAGGGGAGCATTGGTGGCGGCATCCTTGTGATGCTGGTTGCCGTACTTATATGGCATCTCACAGAACAATATGGTGTCAACGATCTCGGGCTCTCTGCCATTGAGTGGGCAGGGCTCGGACTCGTCATTGTCGTCTTCGGCACTTGGGGTGACCTGATAGAAAGTCTCTTCAAGCGCACCCTCGGCATCAAGGACAGCGGCAACATCTTGCCAGGCCACGGGGGCATGCTCGATCGTTTCGACTCATCGTTGCTCGCCATTCCCGCAGCCGTCGTATATATTTATACCCTCGCACAGTTTTAGCCGTTAAACTATCCGCGAGAGGGAATTACTTCTTCAGTTCGTAGAGGACCTGAAGTGTGGGGGTATAAGTATTCTCAAGTGTAAGAGTGATAAAACCACCATCAGTCTCGAACTTGGCAATCTTATGGTCGTCGCCGTGCTTAGGCATATTAGGCCAAGCACCAAGTTCCTTCTCGAAGTCATCGCGCATCTGCTGCCAGAGCTGGCGAGTGCTGTCGTTGGTAGAAATCTTATAGTTCTCCTGTAGTGCCTGTAACTTGCCGTCTTGCTGAGCCAGCATCAAGCGGAACTTCTCGTTAGGATTTGCCATGACCACACGGGTAAAAGCAGAGTCGGTCTTTGCAGAATCGACCACAAAGCCACGCTGCTGTAATGAGTCGCAGAACGTCTGAAACGGCAATGCCATTGATAGGCCACGATACTTCATTTCCTTCTCTCCACTGCTGCAGGCACAAAGTGCTGCACAAGCCACTAATGCCACAAAAATCTTCTTCATTTTTTAATTAGTTGATGGTTTATGCGGCAAAATTACGAATTATTTTTGATTTCACTACATTCTTGAGCGATAATTCTTAATAATTTAGTATCTTTGCACCAATGATTATACTGAACGTTATCCTATCCGCTATATTAGGGGTAGCCATCCCTGAAGATACCGACACCATCCGTTCAGAGCGGTTGGACGAAGTGGTAGTAACCTCAAACTCCGCACGTCAGCGCATACAGAACGTGCAAACGGGTGCCGAGGTGCTACAGATAGAAGATCTGACAGCTGCGCCACAGCTGTTTGGCGAGAACGACATCATGCGTTCTATCCAACTGTTGCCTGGTGTGAAGTCTGAGAGCGATGCTTCGAGCAGTTTCCAAGTGCGTGGAGGTACATCAGCCCAGAATCAGGTGCTCTACGACAACGCACCCGTCTATAACGTCGGCCATATGGGTGGTCTCTTCTCTGCCTTCAACGATGATGCACTTGCCTCGGGCACGCTCTACAAGGGACTGCTGCCAGCACAATATGGCGGCGCCTCCTCGGCTGTGCTCGACATCACAGGCCGCACAGGCGACCGTACTAGCTATCATGGCGGAGCCACCATCGGCCTGCTCTCTGCCAAAGGAACTTTTGAAGGACCTATCGTCAAGGATAAAGGCTCGTTTCTCGTGACGGCTCGCAGAACCTATATGGACGTATTTCTGAAACTCTCAAATGATTTCAAGAACAACACGCTCTATTTCTACGACATCAACGCCAAACTCGACTGGACGTTTGACAAACGTAACCAACTGTTTTTCACCTTCTTCACAGGCTATGACCGTACGGCTGTGGAGGATATGGTGGATGTGCGTTGGGGAAACCTGACCACCAGTCTAAAATGGCTTCACCACTTCAATGGCGGCTCTAATTCGCAAACCACCTTATATTATAGTGGGTACAACACAGATAATGGAGTAGATTTCCTCGGGTTGAATCTTTGGTACAAAGGACATATTCGTCAGGGTAGTCTCAGACAGGACTTCAACATTAATCTGGGCAAGCACCAGCTGAAAGCAGGATTTCTTTCAACGCTGATGAACGTCAAATCTGCAGAATGGCAGATTGTGAACAAATACAAGAAAGAGGAGCGCCGCGCCTGGGAGAATGCGTTCTGGGTGAATGGCGCCTTCGAGGTGAATCCCCGTCTGACAGCCTCTGTGGGTTTGAGACTCGATGCATTCTCACCGCTTGGCGGCTCGCTTTATTACGACATCGATCCTGATGGCAGTATCGGCTGGTACTATAATTATGGGAAGAACCAGATTGTAACGACCCACTACGTGCTTGAGCCTCGTGCCAGCATCAGTTACCAAACTACAGAACAGACCAGCGTCAAGCTGGCCTATGCCCGCACTTCGCAGAACATCCACGCTCTGCGTAACCAGAGCACCTCTACCCCTTTCGACCGCTACGCTATCAGCAGTAACAACATCAAGCCCGAAGTGGCAGACCAGGTTAGCGCAGGCTTCTATATGATGACGCCCTCACAAGACTATGACTTCTCTGTGGAGACATACTTCAGAAAGACGAAAAACGTGATAGACTATCGCGACGGCAAATCGTTTAGCAGTGAGATTGAGATTGAGCGTCTCGTACTTCCAGGTGAGGGGAAGAGCTATGGTGTGGAACTATGCGCCCGCAAGAATCTGGGACAGTTGACGGGATGGGCAGCCTATACCCTCGCCTGGTCGAAGACTCGCATTGATGGTGTCAACGGTGGCAACTGGTATGACGCCAGCAATGACCGTCGTCATGACATTAACATCGTTGCGATGTACAAGCTGAACGATCGCTGGACCTTCAACGCAGCATGGGTTTTCAACAGCGGACAAGCATTCACGGCGCCCAGCGGCAAATATCAGATCATAGACAACTGGATTTACTATTATGCAGAACGTAACGGCTATCGCGCTCCCGACTATCATCGATTAGACGTCAGTGCAACATGGAGCAAAAAAGGACGGAAAGTAACGCGCCAATGGGTGTTCGGCATCTATAACCTCTATAACAGGTATAACCCTTATCTGATTAATTTCGAGGACAGCAAGGATGGTGCTCGCACAAGAGCCGTTCAATACTCGCTCTTCGGTATCATGCCCTCTGTGGCGTTCAACATCAAATTCTGACAAGTACATGAAACGATACAACATTACTATTTTAGCCATTCTCGGTCTGCTGATGACTTCCTGCAAAAAAGACATCGAGATCGACTATCACCAGGTAGATCCCCTCTACGTGGTGGAAGCCACGGTTTCGGAAGATGGTATGCAGGCACGTATCAGCCTTACCAACAATATGGACAACAACTCAAGCAAGAGCGACATCAGTGAGGCTCTTGTCGTGATAACAGGCAGCGACGGCAGTAGCCAAACGCTAAGCCACAAAGGCAACGGTATCTACAAGTCATCGGCAACAGGCACTCCCGATGTGGAATACACGATTACCATCGACGTCGATGGCAGACACTTCACATCGACCTCCACCATGCAGAAGGCACCGAAGGTCAATGATTTCTACTTTATCCGCAAGAAGATCGTGAGCGAGAATTTCCAGATGGCAAAACTTTTGATTCAGGACATTCCCAATGAAGACAACTACTACTTCTCGCACCTTTACCGCAACGGTACTGGTTACAGATGGGCTGTCAAGAAAGACGATACAGACCCCAATAAGGAACAGCAGCAACTCTTCACCTTTGCACGCGAAGGCAGTGACGATAAAGACTTGCTCAGAGAAGGAGACCGTATCAGGCTGGAACTGCGTAGCATCGACAGAAAGAGCTACGACTACCTTTACTCCATGCAGATCATGGACAATACAGGCACCAACCCCATACCGAACTTCACAGGAGGGTGCCTCGGCTATTTCTCAGCCTACAGTCATGTTGTCTATAATTATGTCTTCCATGAGGCCGACATGAAAGACGAAGATTAAGCTTAAGAAGACTTACGGATTTTCAGGCTGACAGTGACACCCCATTCGTCACTATCATAACGCAGCAGAATCTCGTGTTCTGTAAATGAGACTATCTGTGCCAGAATCTTTTGCTTACGCCCCCCCTCATCGAGGAATTCAAGTCGCAAGTTACTATTGTCGCACTGATAGTCGCCTTCGAAAATGAGCTCACCTTCCTTATCAATTGTAACGAAGGTGCCTTTACGCACCATGCCATTATAGGTGCCATCGTTATTGAAGATGAACTTATCGTAGGTAAAATTCTCTGGCTGCAGCTCAGTATCGCCATCTATCACGACATCGCCTTCACCCCAGCCACGTTGCCAGGTGCCGACAATCATCTCCCCCAGACGGCGACCATCGTCATCACCGCCAGTACAACCCAAGAAAAACAGAAGGGCAGCCATCAGACAGGCTGCCCTATATAGAAAGAATTTCTTACTTGACATTTCCGACTTTCACAAGATACTCTGCAATCTGAACAGCATTCAGGGCAGCACCCTTGCGGATCTGGTCGCCTGAGAGCCAGAAGGTAAGACCACAGTCGTCGCTGAGATCCTTACGTACACGGCCTACATAGACATCATCCTTTCCTGCAGTCTCGAGAGGCATCGGATAAGTCAACGTAGCGGGATCGTCTTTCAGTGTACAGCCAGGGGCAGCAGCAATAGCCTTTTGAGCCTCCTCGACGCTAATAGGCTTCTCTGTCTCAATCCATACACTCTCGGAATGAGAGCGCAATGAACTGACGCGCACACACATGGCCGAGCACTTGGCATCGGTATGCATAATCTTGCGAGTCTCGTTGAACATCTTCATCTCCTCCTTCGTGTAGCCATTAGGCTGGAACACATCAATCTGTGGAATCACGTTGTAAGCCAACTGGTGGGCAAACTTCTTGATGGTTTTAACCTCACCCTCTTCTACCATCTCCTTGTACTGCTGCTGCAGTTCGGCCATAGCAGCTGCACCTGCACCAGAAGCACTCTGATAAGAGGCTACATGGATACGCTTGATATGACTGATCTGCTCAAGTGGCTGAAGTACTACCACCATCATGATGGTCGTACAGTTAGGATTTGCGATGATACCACGAGGACGATTCAGGGCATCTTCGGCATTGCACTCAGGCACCACGAGGGGCACATCGTCGTCCATACGGAAAGCGCTGGAGTTGTCAATCATCACGGCACCATACTTCGTGATGGTCTCTGCAAACTCTTTAGACGTACCTGCACCAGCACTGGTGAAGGCGATATCGACATCCTTGAAATCGTCGTTATGCTGAAGCAGCTTTACTTCTATCTCCTTACCTTTGAAAGTGTACTTGCGACCTGCGCTACGCTCAGAACCAAACAATACCAGTTCATCCATGGGGAAATTCCTCTCATCAAGAATGCGCAGAAACTCCTGTCCTACAGCACCACTTGCACCTACAATTGCTACTTTCATCTTGTCTAATTTACAAATTGATTAAATTTGGCTGCAAAGATAGTAATATTTATCGAAAAATCACTAACTTTGCAGCAGAAATGATAAATTTATCGTCATATTTCCCAATCACCGACCCTACACTGATATTCTTTGTAGTGCTGGTGATAATTCTCACCGCGCCTATCGTGATGAGTAAACTACGTATCCCGCACATTATCGGCATGGTGCTGGCGGGCATTGCCATAGGTCAATACGGCTTCAACATCTTAGAGCGCGACAACTCCTTTGAGCTCTTCGGACGAGTTGGGTTGTACTATATTATGTTCCTCGCCGGATTGGAGATGGATATGGAGGGTGTGAAGAAACATACTCGACATTTTGTCATCTTCGGACTACTCACGTGTTTTGTCCCTCTGTTTCTGACTTACGTGATGGCAATGACCATTCTCGGGTATTCAGCGGCAGCCTCTTTCCTCTTAGGGTGCATCATGGCCTCAAACACGCTGATATCCTATCCCATTATAGGACGCTATGGCCTGCAACGCCACCAAAGTGTTACTCTCAGCGTCGGCTCATCGATGATATCACTATTTATGGCTCTCGTCATGTTGGCAGCCCTCTCTGGTTCATTCAGCAAAGAGAGCAGTTGGCTGTTTTGGCCACTGTTCATCCTGAAATTTGCACTCTACTGCCTGGCCAGCCTCGTTTTCATCCCGAAATTAACACGCTATTTCCTGCGCAGGTATAGTGATGCTGTCATGCAGTACATCTTCGTACTCGCCATCATGTTCCTTAGTGCGGCTCTTACTTCGGCCATCGGACTTGAAGGTATTTTCGGTGCTTTCTTCTCGGGATTGATTCTGAACCGTTATATCCCAAGGGTATCACCTTTGATGAACCGTATTGAATTTATTGGTAATGCGCTGTTTATCCCCTATTTCCTGATTGGTGTGGGTATGCTCATCAACGTGCGGACCATTTTCACGGGTTTCAACATGCTGTGGATTGTGTTCCTCATCGTATTCTTCGGCACTTTCGGGAAGGCACTTGCAGCCTATATCTCTAGTCTGTTATTCAGATACACTAAAGCCGATGGCAATATCATGTTCGGCCTGACATCTGCTCACGCCGCAGGTGCTATCGCCATGGTCATGGTGGGCATGCGGCTTGAAGTGGCACCAGGACAGTATCTCATCAACGATATCATGCTGAACGGTATCATCATGATGATTCTGTTTACCTGCATCATCAGTACGCTGATGACTGAGCATGCCGCCAAGCAGATCATCATCCAAGAAAAAGCCCATCTGCAGACAGAACAGCCCAAAGACGATGACGAGAGGATTCTTCTCTGCGTAAAATATCCTGATATTGCCCCACAACTGCTCTACCTTTCTATATTGATGCGTAACCAACGCCTGAACCGTGAGTTGGTGGCACTGAACGTAGTGTATGACGGACAAAACAGCAGTCGCGACAGGACTCAAGGATTACAATTGCTAGAACAGTTGCAACAGCAGGCTAGTGCCTCCGACGTAAGAGTTCAGACTCAGGTTCGACTGGCTACGAACATTGCCAACGGCATCAAGCATGCCTTCCGTGAGTTTGCCTGTTCTGAGATTATCATGGGTATGCACGTACATACCGACATCAGTCCGCGCTTCTGGGGCGAATTCATCCAAAGTCTTTACAACGGACTGAATCGCCAGATTGTGCTGACACGTTTCGTACAGCCAATGGCTACACTGCGACGTATTCGTGTGGCAGTTCCATCGCGTGCAGAGTTTGAACCTGGCTTCCGCCGTTGGCTGGAACGTCTATGCCGCATTTCAGGACAGCTCGACTGCCGCATTCAGTTCCATGGCCGAAAAGACTCGCTCGTCCTGATAGCCGAATACATCAACAATCGTCATCCGAACGTCAGGGCGGAATATACACCGATGGAACATTGGAACGAGCTGCCACAACTGGCTGCCGATATGGCGGAGGATCATCTGTTCGTCGTGGTCACTGCTCGTAAGGGTACCATCTCATATAAGACTGCCCTTGAGCGACTGCCTGATGAACTGCAGAAATATTTCACAGGAAAGAATCTGATGATCATCTTCCCTGATCAGTTCGGTGACCAGAAAGAAGACAGGATGAGCTTCACCGAGTCACAGCACCATGAGGAGAATAGTATCTATGACAGTATTTCACGCTGGATACATGAGAGAAAGAAGAAAAACAAAGCATTATGATTGACATCAAGAATATAACCAAGAGCTTCGGTTCACTGCAGGTACTGAAAGGTATCGACCTACATATTAATAAAGGTGAGGTCGTCAGCATTGTCGGACCCAGCGGTGCAGGCAAGACTACCCTGCTGCAGATCATCGGTACACTTGACCGTCCTGATTCTGGAACGGTTGTCGTTGATGGTATTGATACCTGCAAACTCTCCCAGAAGAAACTTGCAGACTTCCGCAACCAGCATCTGGGATTCGTTTTCCAGTTTCACCAATTGCTGCCTGAGTTTACCGCCATTGAGAATATCATGATACCAGCCTTCATAGCAGGACGATCAAGTAAGCAAGCTCGACAACGGGCAGAGGAACTACTCGATTTCATGAAACTCTCCGACCGTGCCACCCACAAACCCAATGAGCTCTCTGGTGGAGAGAAACAGCGCATCGCTGTGGCCCGTGCACTGGTGAACAACCCTGCTGTTATTCTTGCTGATGAGCCATCTGGTTCTCTCGACACGAAGAATAAAGAAGAACTTCACCAGCTGTTTTTCGACTTACGCGATCAGTTTGGACAGACTTTTGTCATCGTTACCCACGATGAAGGACTTGCCAGCATTACAGACCGCACCATTCATTTGCGTGACGGTCTGATATTGTCTGCCGATTCTATGGATAATCCCCCAACAGACGATGTCGAGACCATACTATAAATTCACTTAATTCGCAAAATCTGCAAGTAATCATGATCACTTTAGGAGACTACAATACCCTCAAAATCGTAAAGTCTGTAGATTTCGGACTTTATCTCGACGGTGGAGAAGAAGGCGAGATTCTTCTTCCTCAACGTTATGTGACTAAAGATATGCACATCGACGACGAGATAGAAGTGTTTATCTATCTGGACCAAGAGGAGCGACTCGTTGCGACCACAGAGCGGCCCTATGCCAAGGTTGGCGAGTTTGCTTATCTTGAAGTTGCATGGGTTAACCAATACGGAGCTTTCCTGAAATGGGGACTGATGAAAGACCTCTTCTGTCCATTCCGCGAACAGAAAAAGCGCATGGAACAAGGTCATAGCTACATTGTGTATATTAAGGTTGATGAAGACAGTTATCGTCTGATGGCTACTGCCAAAGTGGACAAAATCATTACGGAGCCATCAGCGGAAGACCTGACCACACTCACCCACGGCACACCAGTAGATATTCTCGTATGGCAAAAGACGGATTTAGGGTTTAAGGCTATTGTAAACAACCGTTTCCAAGGGCTTCTTTTTGAGAATCAGATCTTCCAGCCCATTCACAGCGGAGATCGTCTTACCGCTTATGTCGATCATGTGAGACAAGACGGGAAGATCGACCTTACACTTCAACCAACAGGTCGCCAACACACCCTAGACTTTGCAGAAGTGCTATTGCGCTATCTCTATGAAAACGACGGCCATTGCAATCTTGGCGACAAGTCGCCAGCCGAACTGATATACGACCGCTTCGGTGTAAGCAAGAAAGCCTTTAAGAAAGCCATTGGCGATCTTTACAAACGTAGATTGATTGTCATCGAAGACGAAGGTTTCCGCCTTGCATAAATGACAAATCCCCCGCCATTTGGCGAGGGATTTATTATTTGGTTTAGAACTCTGCACTCTTTGGTGTACGTGGGAAAGGTATCACGTCACGGATGTTCTGCATACCTGTCACAAACAAGATGAGGCGCTCGAAGCCGAGGCCGAAACCTGCATGAGGACATGAACCCCAACGGCGAGTATCAATATACCACCATAGGTGAGTCTTGTCCATCTGACGACGTTCAATTTCACCCATCAGTTTTTCATAGCTCTCCTCACGAACAGAGCCACCAATGATCTCACCAATCTGCGGGAACAGGACATCTGTACCCTGCATTGTAGGACCAGGAGCAACAGCCCCCTTATATCCAACAGAGCCCTCGCCCTGAGCCTCGTTCTGTTTCATATAGAACGACTTGAAAGCACGTGGATAGTCGGTCATGATAACTGGCTTCTTGAAGTGTTCTTCCACGAGATAGCGCTCATGCTCTGAAGCAAGGTCATCCCCCCAATTGCAAGGGAACTCAAACTTCTTGCCATTCTTAATAGCCTCCTGCAAGATATTGATACCCTCAGTATAAGGCAGTCGGACGAATGTCTCCTTGAGAACACCCTCCAGACGAGCAATCAGTGTCTTATCGATCATCTGATTCAGGAACTGCAGGTCATCTTTACAGTTGTCAAGAGCCCAACGAACACAATACTTAATGAAATCCTCTTCGAGATCCATCAGTTCTTCCTGATCGAGGAAGGCCACCTCGGGCTCTACCATCCAGAACTCAGCCAGATGGCGCGGGGTGTTAGAGTTCTCTGCACGGAATGTAGGACCAAAGGTGTAGATGGCACCCAGAGCCGTAGCACCGAGTTCACCTTCAAGCTGACCAGATACCGTAAGCGAAGTCTGTTCACCGAAGAAGTCATCATCGTAAATGATCTTTCCCTGCTCGTCTTTCTTCAAGTCGTAGAGGTTCTTAGTAGTAACCTGAAACATATTTCCTGCACCTTCACAGTCGCTGGCTGTAATCAGTGGCGTGTGGAAATAGAAGAAGCCATGCTCATGGAAATAGGTATGGATAGCCATCGCCATATTGTGGCGGATTCGCATCACAGCGCCAAAAGTATTGGTACGCAGGCGCATATGTGCATTCTTGCGCATCACCTCAAAGCTCTGCCCCTTCTTCTGCATGGGATAGTCGTTTCCACAGAGACCGTAGATCTCGATAGCTTCAGCCTGAATCTCTGAGGGCTGACCTGCAGCCGGGCTTTCAACAAGCTTACCTATGGCACTGATACAAGCACCAGTTGTCACCTGTTTGAGAATCTCTTCACTCACTTTTTCTGGATCGACGACTATCTGTACATTCTTGATGGTCGAACCGTCATTCAGAGCGATAAAGTCAACTGCTTTAGAACTGCGGTGCGTACGCACCCAGCCCTTTACGCAGATGTCCTTACCGTATTCTGTGCTTCTCAGCACATCGATAATCTTAGTACGTTTCATTACCTTTTTAATATTTTACCTTTTTCCTTTACTCGTAGGCACCCATACGCAGACGATCAACTTCCTCCTCGGTGAGGTAGCGCCAATCACCACGCTTCAGGTTCTTCTTAGTCAGACCCGCAAACTGAACGCGATCAAGTTTTTGTACACGATAGCCAAGGGCTTCGAAGATACGACGCACGATACGATTCTTGCCACTGTGAATCTCTATACCCACCTGCTTCTTGTCAGTAGGATGTGCATATTGCACGTCGTCGGCCTTGATCTCACCGTCTTCAAGCTGAATACCCTCAGCGATCTGCTGGAGGTCGTGAGCAGTCACGTTCTTGTCGAGATAGACATGATAGATCTTCTTCTTCAGATACTTCGGATGGGTGAGCTTAGAAGCCAAATCACCATCATTAGTGAGCAAGAGTACACCTGTGGTATTACGGTCAAGACGACCAACAGGATAGATACGCTCCGGACAAGCATTCTTCACGAGGTCCATCACCGTCTTACGCTGCTGAGGATCGTCACTGGTAGTTACATAATCCTTCGGCTTGTTAAGCAACACGTACACTTTCTTCTCAATGGTAACAGGCTGATCGTGGAACTTAACCTCGTCTGTGCGCAGAATCTTCGTTCCCAGTTCGGTAACAACCTCTCCATTAACGGAAACGACACCAGCCTGAATAAACTCATCAGCCTCACGGCGGCTGCATATTCCAGCATTTGCCAAGAACTTGTTCAGACGAAGGGGCTCATTGGGATCATAGTTTACTTCCTTATACTCAATGCGCTTCTTCATGCTGTACTTTGCATTCGGATCGTAGTCGGATGTGTGCGGACGACTTTTCTTATAAGGTGCGCCATAAGGTTTGCCATACGAAGGTTTACCGGCATAGCTGGAAGTATAACCACCCTGACGAGACTGGCCGTAACCACCCTGACGAGGCTGACCATAACCACCCTGACGAGGCTGACCATAGCCACCCTGACGAGACTGGCCATAACCACCCTGACGAGACTGGCCATAACCACCCTGCTGGGGACGCTGCTGATAACCACCCTGACGAGGCTGATAACCTCCTTGACCCTGGCCGTAGCTTTGGCGAGGCTGATAGCCACCCTGACGAGACTGGCCGTAACCGCCATCGTAACTGTTACGTGGACGGTAACTGGAACGCTGGGGCGCAGAACTCTGAAGGCCTGCACCAAAGCCTTCTGGACGGAAGCCGCCCTCATCGTTATCCTCACGATGATAATTTGGGCGCTCATAAGTTGGGCGCTGCCCTGTATGAATACGTGGACGCGGTGAACGTCCCGGTCTTAATTCTCTCTGGAATCCTTCCTGCTGTGTTGGCTCTTCCTGTTTCTTCTCGTTGTTCTCAAAATCCATGTTGTTTTCCTTTTAATAAGTTTGTTCCTAAAAATCTTTATTCTCTAAAATATAATTGGTTGATTAAATACCGGTATATGTAGCGGGAGTGATTGCACGCAATTCCTCCTTGACATCCTCACTAACTTCAAGTGTCTCAATAAAATTGCGGATTTTCTCACCTGTCAACTTTTCGTTAGTTCGGGTCAGTGCCTTCAGTGTCTCATAAGGATTAGGATAGGCCTCACGACGAAGGATTGTCTGAATAGCCTCAGCCACCACAGCCCATGTGTTATCGAGATCTTCCTGCAATTTCTCCTCGTTCAGGATCAACTTGCGAAGCCCTTTCAGAGTGCTTTGGAAAGCAATGAGAGCATGACCCATAGGAACACCTACGTTACGAAGGACAGTGGAATCAGTAAGGTCACGCTGCAGACGGCTTACAGGCAATTTGGCTGCAAGGAACTGAAGAATGGCATTGGCAATGCCAAGATTTCCCTCAGAGTTCTCATAATCAATGGGGTTCACCTTATGGGGCATCGCACTCGATCCTACCTCGCCAGCCTTAATCTTCTGTTTGAAATAATCCATTGAAATATACATCCAGAAATCGCGGTCGAGGTCAATGACAATGGTATTGATGCGACGCATAGCATCGAAGATAGCCCCCAGCCAATCGTAGTTTGAAATCTGGGTCGTGAACTGCTCGCGCTCCAGACCTAATTTTTCACTTACGAAATGATTGCCAAACTCACGCCAATCATACTGGGGATAAGCCACATGGTGAGCATTAAAGTTGCCCGTGGCACCTCCGAACTTAGCAGTCATTGGTGTCTCCTTCAAGGCACGCAACTGTTCCTCCAGACGATATACATAGACCATGACCTCCTTTCCCAGACGGGTAGGAGAAGCTGGCTGTCCATGCGTTTTTGCAAGCATCGGAATATTCTTCCACTGCTCGGCATAGTCATGAAGTTGTTCGATCAATTCCTCAACGAGCGGATAATATACATTCTCAAGTGCCTCTTTGATAGAAAGGGGAACACTCGTATTGTTAATGTCCTGAGAGGTGAGTCCGAAATGAATAAACTCCTTATAGTGTTCAAAGCCACCCATCGCATCGAGTTTTTCCTTGATAAAATACTCTACTGCCTTCACATCGTGATTGGTTACCTTCTCAATATCCTTCACCCGCTGAGCATCAGCAGGTGTAAACTGGCGGTAAATATCTCGGAGTTGATCGAACAGTTGATGGTTGACTTCCTGTAATTGCGGCAATGGTAACTCGCAAAGCGTAATAAAATACTCTATTTCCACCCGCACTCTATAACGAATAAGCGCATACTCAGAAAAGTATTCTGCCAGCGGTTCTGTCTTACTCCTATAACGGCCATCAATAGGCGAGATGGCGGTCAATACACTTATATCCATTTCTAATAAATTACAATTCAAAAAATGCTTTCTTTCAAGTTCCTAAACCCAAAACCGCAACCTCAACGGCTGCGGACGGATTTCTTTTGTGTCGTGGGCGCTGACGGATTCGAACCGCCGACCCTCTGCTTGTAAGGCAGATGCTCTAAACCAGCTGAGCTAAGCGCCCTTTTCCCTAAACGGCAGACAATGTCAATCAAATCGTGTGCAAAGTTACACAGAAAAAACGAAACTGCAAAATTTCTTCAGCGAAATTTTGCAGTTTCTCACATTTTATAACTGATAGAGATCACTATCAGCCATCAGTTCTACCTTTTTCTCTGCAAGGATCCGCTCACAGGCCTCCAGATCAGTAGGACGAATGACTACATGAGCTACGTTACCATTGGCAAAAGAATACATATATTCAATGAACACGCCGTTGTCGGAAAGATGTTTCAGCACAACAGACAGCGAGCCACTCGTGTTCGGACATACAAAGCCGATGACATCAGTAATCTTCACAGCAAAATGAGCTGCCTTCAGCACCTGATAAGCCTTATCGGGGTCAGAGACAATGCAGCGAAGGATACCAAAATCGCTGTTATCGGCTATACTCATGGCCGAAAGGTTAATTCCAGCAGCCCCCAGGGCCTCAGTTACCTCGGTCAGTCGCCCGGACTTATTCTCGAGGAATACAGATAGTTGTTTTGCTTTCATAATTATTGACAGTTTTACATTTTTAGATCTTTCTGTTGTCAATCACGCGCTTGGCCTTGCCTGTAGAACGTTCTATACCCTTTGGCTCCACAAGTTTCACCTTGAAGCCCAGGCCGATGACGCTACGCAGCTCTGCCTCCAGTTTCTTCTGAAGCCCCACCATCGTTGCCATATCGTCGGTGAAGTAATCTTCCTTCACCTCAACCTTCAACTCCGATGTATCCGTATTGTTCACACGATCCACAGTCAGCAGGAAGTGAGGTTCATACTCAGGCAACTTCAGGATGACATCCTCGATCTGCGACGGGAACACATTGACACCTCGGATAATCAACATATCATCGCAACGGCCGAGGATACGATCCATACGCACAAGCGTACGCCCGCACGCACATTTCTCATAATGCAGGGCCGTCAGGTCATGCGTACGATAACGCAACAGCGGCATACCTTCCTTCGTCAAGTGGGTGAAGGTCAGTTCGCCAAACGCGCCTTCCGGCAACGGCTCACCAGTATTCGGGTCAAGAATCTCTGGATAGAAGTAGTCCTCATTGAGGTGGGTACCATGCTGACACTCGCACTCATAGCCGACACCAGGACCAGCAATCTCTGAGAGGCCATAGATATCGTAGGCCTTGATACCCAGTGACTGTTCCAGTTTCGCACGCATCTTCTCCGTCCAAGGCTCAGCACCGAAGGCACCAATCTTCAACTTGAACTCATCGCGTGCCCACTCACACTCCTGCATAGCCTCGCCAAGAAACATGGCATACGAGGGTGTACAGCAGAGCACCGTCGTTCCAAAGTCGTGCATCAGCGTCATCTGCTTCTGCGTGTTACCAGAAGAGATCGGAATCACCGACGCACCAATATTCGTCGCACCATCGTGCGCACCCAGACCTCCCGTAAACAGGCCATAGCCATAGGCTATCTGGAAGATATCATCCTTTCCAGCCCCATAGGCCGTGAAAGCACGCGAGATAGCCTCAGCCCACATCGCCAGATCCTTTCGGGTATAAAGCACGACGACAGGCTTGCCTGTCGTACCCGAAGAGGCATGGATACGTACAATCTGACTCATCGGCACGGCTGCCAGTCCAAACGGGTAGTTGTCACGCAAATCGAGTTTGTTAGTAAACGGGAGCTTCACGATATCGTCAATACTCTTGATATCGCCAGGCTCTAGTCCCATCTCCTGGAATTTCTTCCGGTAGAAAGGGGTGTTGTGATACACATACTCCGCCATCTTTACCAGACGACGGCTCTGGATCTCGCGAAGCTGTTCGCGGTCCATGCATTCAACGCTTTGGTTCCAAATCATAAATCTACTTAGTTTTCAGTTCCATTTTAACTCGTATTTGCCTTGCAAAAGTACTACTTTTTTTCCGATCCAACAAATTTCCTGCAAAAAAACTGCTTACTCTGCCGAAGATTCTGCTACGCGTAGGAGTTTTTCTTAGTACACGTGGGAAAAAGTTTTCCTACGCCTACTAGTAAATTCTGCCTCGCTAACAAATATGTGCGCTTCATCGAATACTCGGGGCTTTATTAAGAGTTAGTCTTCCCTCATTAAGCGCCAGCTTTCGCCTCATTTAGGACTCGCTCCCCGTCCGACAACCGCGAACTATCAGTCCGACGGCTTCGGACTCCCAGTCCGTAACCATCAAACTCCTAGTCCGACAGGACGGACTAAATCAGAAAAGCAGCACGCATCATCACGACGAGTGCTGCTGTTGAATCAAAATAGAGGATGTGAAATGATTCACATCCTCTACTCTTGTGGGCGCTGACGGATTCGAACCGCCGACCCTCTGCTTGTAAGGCAGATGCTCTAAACCAGCTGAGCTAAGCGCCCCTTTCTTCTAAGCGGGTGCAAAGTTACGAATAAAAATTGAATCTCAAAGATAAATCAAGGAAAAATCGTCAGGAATTAACATAGTTTCACTATTTTATCCCAAAAGATGCTCAATATCGGCTTGAGGAAGGATGCACAAAATGGCTTTACCATCAGGAGTATAGTTAACATTAGAACAAGCAAAGAGCTCATTGACAATACTCTCCATCTCATCATTGCTCAGGATTTGTCCATAAGGAACAGCAGCATGTCTAGCCAGACTCAACGCAATCTGTGAATTGAGAGAAGACAATTCTGTTCCCAACATATTAGCATCGCCAACCAACTGATGGAGCAATTTGATCGGGTCAAGCCCATCAATACCTGCTGGCACACCATTCAATGCATAACTATGACCGCCAAGGTCGCTCAGGTCAAATCCGACACTAGCCAGTTCTGGCAACAATTTCTCAAGCAAGACAGCATCAGAGGGTGCAAACTGAATAACTTCCGGGAACAGTACTTTTTGTGTACTTGCCGTATGATTGGACATCTGTTCCATATAACGATCATAGAGAATACGTACATTGGCACGATACTGATCTATAATCATCAGGCCAGACTTCACTGCCGTCATCAAATATTTACCTTTATACTGATAATGGGTAGGCGATTTCTCAGAAAGAATGGTCTGGGGTGTTGTACTCATCTCGTCTGAAGATCCGAAGGTGTCAAAAACATCACCCTCGGAAGGTGAGTCTTGGGATTGAATATCAAAACCCTCGTAAAGTGCCTCCCACCCTTCAACAGCCCCCGTTGATTGAGAACTTGTCCTTGTGCTGCCCCTGCTTCCCTGAGTGAATGGATTATAATCAGGATTATATTGCAACTGGGGAGGTGTTAACTGTTGCTTCGGATCAAAAATAGGAATGTCCGGACTTCCTTGAGTGTCGAACTCAATAGAAGGCACTTCGCAAAACTTTCCCAAAGCATCGCGGACAGCGGCAGTAATCATCTGCCAAATAGCCTGTTCATTCTCAAACTTAATCTCCGTCTTTGTCGGATGAATATTCACATCTATATCACTAGGCTCTACCGTGAGATAAAGAAAATAGGGAATCTGCATCCCATCAGGAATCAGGCGCTCATAAGCACTAATCACTGCCTTGTGGAAATAGGGATGTTTCATGAAACGACCATTGACGAAGAAATAGTCATGTCCACTCTTTTTCTTTGCGCCCTCAGGTTTACTTACAAACCCTATGATATCACACATAGAAGTGCGAACCTCTACAGGCAGAAGATCTTGACTGTATTGTTTGCCAAACACATCACTGATGCGCTGACGCAGACTGCCAGCCTTGAGGTTAAGCATCTCCGTTCCATTATGATGGAGGGTGAAATGGATGTCTGGATAAACAAGTACAATACGTTCAAAGGCCGTAAGGATATTGCTGAGTTCAGTAGCATTTGATTTCAAAAACTTACGGCGTGCCGGTACATTAAAGAAAAGATTGCTCACTTTAAAATTACTGCCTACCGGGCACGCACTAGGCTCTTGGGAAACAACCTTTGATCCCGCAATTAGCAATCGAGTACCTATCTCGTCAGAGGCCTGACGAGTCAACAACTCCACATGTGCCACTGCGGCTATCGATGCCAGAGCCTCCCCACGAAAGCCCATTGTATGAAGAGCAAACAGATCGTCGGCCTGACTGATCTTTGAAGTGGCATGACGTTCGAATGAAAGGCGGGCATCAGTCTCTGACATGCCTTTACCATCATCGATAACCTGAATAGATGTACGGCCAGCATCCACCACGATAACATGTATCGTCGTAGCACCTGCATCAACGGAATTCTCCACCAGTTCCTTGATAACAGAAGCCGGTCGCTGGATGACCTCCCCTGCAGCAATCTGGTTGGCCACACTATCAGGCAAGAGATGAATCAAATCACTCATTTTTTCGGACGCCAATTAAAGATATCATATCGGTCTGTAGGACGGATATAGTCATACCACATAAATCCCGGGAGATGCTTACGATCATCTGGAATCTGATTGAGAGGATACATCGTTCCACTGGTCTTCGGTGTCCACACACTCTCCAACTTCCGATTCTTCATAAACATGCGAAGCTCTGTAGTCTCCTGATAATTATAAATAATAGGTACAGTATCGCCCTCCTCAAAGTAATAACCTATGAGCACATTCTCTTTCGCCTGCGCCTCATGGATGTCGCCATCAATAAAATAGGCGAACATATCTTTAGAGGAAAGTTGATTGTAGCATGCCGTATCACTCCGTAACTGTTGGATTGACATACAGTTACCAATAACATGAGCATAATCAATAACAGAATCCTTCATGAACACATCTATCTGATCTCCAAAAAGCTGTTGCCCATTGTTCCAGACAATTGGGTCATGATACATGGTCATACAAGAATCTTGGGAATTATAGACAAGAGAGTCACAAACTCCCTGAACATCACGGCGGAAAGCACGAACATGATGAAAGGCATGAATCTTTCGATAGACGGAATCGGTCTCAATATTAAAGGTTACTATCTTAAAGGTATCTGCATGCATGTAGAGTGAGTCGCCCTGAGAATAATCAATGGCTACTGCGCTGTCTGTACACATAGCATAGCCCGTAGGCTCATAATACTCACCATAGTTCCCTGTCAGTTTATTGCGATTCAAAGAATCAACATAGACCACATTTCGGAAAGCTTGGCTGAAACCTTGTTTGCTATCATAATACACACTGTCACCGACCATCATCTTTCCACCATTAGAAAGGACAGAGCGATTCATCAAACGAGCACGATCGTTTTTAGTATCATAATAACCTTGCTCTGAATAGATATGGCTTCCACCAGACACGATGTTGGAAGGTCCAACGATATGAGCCATTGACACACGCGTATCATAATACAAGGTATCGGTGGTAAGAAAGAACTTCGGGCTGCTCATCTTCACATCATAATTGAAAACAGACATTTTAGTCTTCGTGTTGTATTCACCCCAATCAGATGTGAGCGTAGTCTTGTCATCAACCATTTTTCCCCCTTCGAAGAAATAGGCATTATCATAGAGACGGTCATAGTCAAGACTATCAGTATAAAGCGTGGTCTTCTTATGCTTCAAAACCACGTTATAGCGAGCCCGAGCCATCTGCTCGTCACCATTATAATACGCGTAGTCGCTTAAGAGGGACAGCGTGTCACCCTGATACATCTTCACATGGCCGAAAGCCTCAAAAGAATTACTGGCCTCATAAAAATAGGCACTATCGCAATAAAGTCGCGCACCTTGATGAGTAAAGTGCACTTTACCATTTAATATAGTTGCATCGGGGTTAATCTTATCATCATAGTGCAACACATCCGCATGTACCAGATAGACGCGAGTATCCTGCGTCTTAGCCTTACGCGCCGGACGTTTCTTCTGTTTCTGGGCAAAAGCAGTAGCTACACCCACCAGAAGTGAAAAGACCATCAGATAATAAAATGACTTCCTCAGCATCGGCCTTTTACTTTATCCACCCTTCATATTCAAACTTACAGTCTTTGTAGTTGTCATTCAAGTGGGTATAAGTGCTCTTAATCTTGTCAACCACCCATTTATGGATGCGCTCGTTCTGTCGCTTCTGAAGCACCACATCCTTTAGGACCTGGAAATCCTCTGTCACAGTGGCCTTGTGACCATCAATACGATTCTTCAATTTGGCAATGACACACACAGTTTTACCACGCTGGCTAATCATTTTAAACGCTTTGGAAATCTGACCAATCTGAAGAGTATCAACTGCCTTAGCTACTTCTGCTGGAAGATCTTGCATACGGAACTTTGATGAGGTATGACCTGTCTGCATCATATTCGTAGACATCAGACCTTTACTATTACGAGTATCCTTGTCATCAGACAGAAGAGGTGCAGCATCCTCAAACGTAAATTTGCCATCGCGGATGTCATTGGCAATAGAATCAAGGCGCCCAAGGGTTCGCTCTACAGCCTCATCAGACACAACAGGTTTACGGAGAATATGACGTACATTCACCTTCTCACCACGCTTCTCGATCAGCTGAATAATATGGAAGCCAAATTCAGACTCAACAATTTTCGACACTTTTTTCGGATCTGTAAGGTTAAAAGCCACAGCAGCAAAGGCTGGATCGAGTGTTCCACGTCCAGCAAGTCCCACCTCACCACCACGACGAGCCGTTCCCGGATCCTCAGAATAGAGACGGGCCAAAGTTTGGAAAGTAGCCTCACCCTTATTAACACGATCCGTATAGTCACGGAGTTCCTCTTTTACGCGATTCAACTCTTCTGGTTCAATGCGGGGAGTCTGTTGAATGATCTGAACCTCCACCTCTGTAGGCACGAAAGGAATGCTGTCCTGCGGCAGGTCTTTGAAATAACGACGCACCTCAGCCGGAGTCACAGAAAGGTCTTCAGTCAACTGACGTTTCATCTTCTGTACCATCTGACGATCTTTCATTTCGTCACGCAAATCATTACGAATTTGTGTTAGGCTCTGGTGTTTGTATTCTTCAAGGCGCTCACGGGAGCCATCAACCATCTCCAACCAGTAGTTTATCTGTTGCTCTACTTCAGCTGCCACATCGGCATCTGTCACTTCAATACTATCGATAATGGCCTGATGCTTGAACAATTTCTGTACAGCTATTTGTTCTGGGATGGTACAATCTGGGTCTCCACTCCATTTTACACCCTCCATAGCAGCCTGCAGACGCATAGCTTCTATGTCGGATTTCAAGATGGCTTCATCACCAACGACCCAAACCACTTCATCTACAATCGTTCCAACAGAGACAGAATCAGAATCTGCCAAGGCAGTTGTAGCTTGATGAGCGGAAATAGCAGGCACACTACCAGATGCCATACCCAACATGGGAACGGCGACAATTGCTACTGGTATGATTTGTTTGAAGATATTCATTTATGTTGATTTACTGTTTTCAATATTTCTTGATTAATCTGAAACGAATAACGGTTTCGCAGAGATTTTACCCATTCCTGTTCCAGCATCTGCTGATAGTCAGCAACCACTTGACTGCGTACATCAGTATAATCCTCTGGGTACTTTTTCAGTTTCTTTCCATAAACAGCCTCTATCGGATAATCTGGAAGAGACACCTCTGCCTTAGACTGCTTCAACTTAAAGACCATCCGGTCGACTGTTCCGTTGTCACCTGGTTTAAAAATACCCTTCTCGACGCGGATACGGATAATGGAATCTGAATTAAAAGTGGACCGAAGTGCTTCTGCCCATTGATCAAAAGGCAGTCTTTTTACACACTTCTTCACAGCCTTCACATCGGCCTTATTCTTCACATGGTAAGCAATACCTTTATAGTGAGGTTCTGTCCAAGCATAGTCCTTTTTATGAACATCGAACCAAGCTTTGAGCCCAACTTCGTCTTTAGCTGCGCGATCCCAAACTTCTCGATTACTGATTTCATAAAGCAGCAGACCATCATGATACTCCTGAATCAAATACTTCATCTCAATATCTGCTGACGAAAGAGAATCAGCTCTCTTATTCATGATCTGTTCCCTCTGGATCCGGCCATTAGACTGTTCTACAATCGCTTTTACCTTCATCTCAGCAATTGCATCACGGAGGCCTTGTTGCTCGAAAGAGCGCACAATCATATCCTTCAGCTGTTCAAAGGGTTCTAACTGCTTACGATCCTTCATCAAAATGATATGATAGCCATCTGGCGCAAGTACAGGACGACTCATCTGCCCTGTCTGCAAACCATAAGCAGCATCCTCGAATTCAACAAATGTTTGGCCCGGTTGTAGCCAGCCCATATCACCGCCTTGTGCAGCAGAGCGCGGATTCTGAGATAATTTCTTTGCTAATTCTGCAAAGTCAGCACCTTTCCGAAGGGCTTCGTAAACAGAGTCAGCACGCAGACGGATGCGTTCCTGCTCACGCGGTGTAGCTTTAGTTGACAGACGGATGAAAATATGGGCTGGACGTATCAGCCCTTTTGAACCGATAGCTGCCTTCGTACGTTCATAGGCCTTACGAGCCTCTCCTATCACTTCTGCGTCAGTAACGAGGGTTGGACGAACTTGCTGATCACGGTACATCGCAAACTCCTGCCGGAAGGAAGAAAGTGTATCCATCCGTTCATCAAGAGCAGCAGCAACCTTTAATTTATAATTAATGAACAGTTCTACATATTCATCCACAGTTTTCCTATCCACCACACCATCTCCGTTGTTCTTGTTATAAGAATACTCAAATTCCGAGCGAGTAACAGGAACACCATTGACAGTCAGCACTACAGGGTCAGACTGAGCAGAGACAGTAAGTGCACAAACTCCAAGGACTGAAAACAGAAGGAATTTTCTCATCAATAATCAATCATTGGGGCGTGAATAGTTGGGAGCCTCACTGGTAATCGTAATATCATGAGGATGGCTCTCATTCACACCAGCATTAGTAATGCGAGTGAACTTTGCATCATGCAACTTTTCTATCGTAGCTGCACCACAATAGCCCATACCAGAACGCAAGCCACCTACCATCTGATAGATTACTTCTTGAACCGTACCCTTGTAAGGGACACGACCAGCTATTCCTTCTGGCACCAACTTCTTGACTTCCTTCGTATCGCCCTGGAAGTAACGATCCTTAGAGCCATGTTTCTGTTCCATCGCCTCCAAAGAACCCATTCCACGATAACTCTTGAACTTACGTCCATTGTAAATGATAGTGTCGCCAGGACTTTCCTCCGTACCAGCAACAAGCGAGCCTATCATCACACAACTGCCACCTGCAGCCAGAGCTTTTACAATATCACCAGAGTAACGCAGGCCACCATCGGCAATCAGAGGAACATTGGTTCCCTTCAGAGCACTATACACATCATATACAGCACTCAACTGTGGCACACCGACACCAGCAACCACACGAGTAGTGCAGATAGACCCTGGACCAATACCTACTTTCACTGCATCGGCACCATTATCGACAAGCATCTTCGCAGCTTCTCCTGTAGCTACATTTCCTACAACGATATCGATATTTGGGAAAGATTTCTTTGCTTCAACAAGTTTTTCAATCACAGACTTAGAGTGTCCATGAGCCGTATCAATCACGATGGCATCAGCACCAGCATCAACAAGGGCCTGCATACGATCAAGAGTGTCAAATGTCACCCCGACGCCTGCAGCTACACGCAGACGCCCCTTCTCATCTTTACATGCCATAGGTTTATCCTTTGCCTTTGTGATATCCTTATACGTAATCAAACCTATCAGGTGATTGTCCTTATCCACTACCGGGAGTTTTTCAATCTTATTTTCTTGTAAGATTTGGGCTGCCGCAATCAGGTCTGTCTGCTGATGAGTAGTCACAAGATTATCCTTTGACATAATTTCCTCCACTGGACGGTCAAGGCGACGCTCAAAGCGCAAGTCACGGTTTGTCACAATTCCAACAAGATGACGCTCATCATCAACCACAGGAATACCACCGATATGATATTCCGACATTATTTCGAGTGCTTGCGCAACCGTTGAGCCGAGAGGAATCGTCACAGGATCATATATCATTCCATTCTCGGCACGCTTCACGATAGCAACCTGACGTGCTTGATCATCAATGGACATATTCTTGTGGATAACTCCAATACCACCTTCACGAGCAATGGCAATGGCCATCTGAGACTCTGTCACAGTATCCATAGCCGCTGTCACGAATGGTACGTTCAACTCAATATTCCTTGAGAAGCGAGTTTTCAACTCTACGGTTTTGGGCAATACTTCTGAATAAGCCGGAATTAAAAGGACGTCATCAAATGTAAGGCCGTCCATTACAATCTTGTCTGCAATAAATGAAGCCATAAAATATACCTTTCTTTAAATATTGCGTGCAAAGGTAGTCATTTTCCCGCATATGGCAATCTGTTTTTTAGGAAAAACTCACCTTATTAATGCAAATTAACCAAAAAAGAGTGGCCAAAGCCACCCTTTTCTGATTTAGTTCGCCATTTCTGAGAGAAACTTGATGCGCACCAGTCTTATTTCATCTTCCGAATACTCATCACCCAATTCATCTTGAGCAACGCTCAGTTTGTCTGTATCCGACTCACTGAAATAATCGTAGATATCATCAATATGATCCTCATCCATCACCTCCTCCAGGAAATAGTCGATATTCAATTT
>JAEEGF011764874.1_pt1 | contig 27925 bp, 30 predicted proteins | sample 9134171 | NCBI WGS metagenome assembly JAEEGF01 (sample SAMN16246542, study PRJNA631951) | gut metagenome | biome: gut microbiome; feature: rumen; material: AP-attached | host: Bos | place: Iran: Karaj | collected 2018-10 | reverse complement strand
ACCTTGAGCGTCCATCATTCTAAGAAGCACGGCTATGGCGCAGGCTCCGCATGCGGCAGTACCTTGTCCGGGATAGCCTTTTTTATCTATCTGCTTAAGAGCTTGAAGGAACTCCTCGAGTCCTCCGTTGGTTATCGTATCCGCCAGATAAAGGTCAGAAGCCTTGGCATCCTCATAGGATGGGTAGTGGGAGAAGTCCGAACTGATTATGAACAGGTTATCTTCGTTGAAATATGGCTCAAGGACCTTCGCTATGCCTTGCAGAATGCTGAGCCGCTCGGTTCCGATAACTATTGGGACTATGGGAGGCACATCCCCGAAAACCATCTGAAGGAAGGGGATCTGGACTTCCAGGCAATGTTCATCTTTATGGGCCGCCTCACTCCATAAAGTGAACACTCCGTTACCTTTGCTGATAAGCTCATTGCCAAGGGTGGTGTCTGTTTTAACCAGGCCCAGGGGAGTCTCCCAAAAGGAATATGATGTGTCCACGCTCGCTCCAGCGAATCCGGCCCGGTGACTTGGTCCCAGCAAGAAAATCCTCTTGTAGGAATGTCCTTTGGGGATTCGGTTGTAGGCTGATGCGGCCACCTCGCCGCTGAACACATATCCGGCATGAGGGACAATCATAGCTCGGGGAGGAGTCAGGGGGATTTCTTCTTCAGTACGCAACCATTTCTCCAGCATTGACTTGATCTCTTTGGCTGAAGCAGGGTAGAAAGAACCTGCGACCGCAGGCTTTCTGGTTTTCTGTATTTCTCTGGACATGTGAGTGATCCTCTTATTCGCAAAGATATGAAATAATGGTTATCTTTGGTGAAATGTATAATTATGAAACGAACTCTTTGCTTAATCTTTTTAGTGTCTTTAGCTTTCCCCATCATGGCTCAGGAAGTTTGCAGTTATTTGGAAATATACGACCTTGCTACCAGGACGCACAGGGTTGTGAAGGAATTCCCGTTCTTGGTTGAGGCTCCCAACTGGACTCCGGACGGGAAATGGTTGGTGGTTAACAAGGACGGCAAGTTGTGGAAGATGGCACCTGACGGATCTACGGAACTAATTGAGATTCAGTCCGGTGACATAACCCAGTGCAATAATGACCATGTGGTCACGGCTGACGGGAAGTGGATAGGTCTCAGCAGCAATGATCCTGCAAACAAGGATGGCTACAGCTCGTTTGTGTATCTTATGCCTTTTGAGGGCGGGGAGCCTCGCAGGATCACCCCTGAAGGCCCGAGCTACCTCCACGGGATCAGCCCTGACGGCAAGATGGCTGCATATTGCGCTTTCCGAGGCACGAAGCAGGAGCAGGATGTCTGGGTGATTCCGATAAAGGGAGGAAAGGAGGTCCGTTTGACGGATGCACCTGGATTGGATGATGGTCCTGAATATAGTCCTGACGGTAAGTACATCTGGTTCAACAGTGTACGTACCGGGAGGATGCAGGTTTGGAGAATGAAGGCAAATGGGAAGAAGCAGACACAAATGACCTTTGACGGGGACATGAACTCGTGGTTCCCACATGTTTCTCCCGATGGAAAGAACGTGGTTTACATCGCTTACCATGCCGAGGATGTTGAACCTGGATCCCATCCGGCCAACTACAATGTACAGTTAAGGATGATTCCTGCCGCTGGGGGAGAGCCGGAGGTCCTCACTGATTTATTCGGTGGCCAGGGCAGTCTGAATGTCAATTCCTGGAGCCCTGACAGCCGCCGTTTCGCGTTTATGAGCTATCAGCTAAAGGATAGATGAATAGAGTGATGATAGTTTGCGGCAATATTCGTAGATTTGTATTCGATCAAATAGCATAAGATTATGAAGAAGATTCTCCTCTGGATTCTGGGCATCATTGTGGCGCTATGCGCCGCCGTGGCGGTCATCTGGCATGGCGAGATCGCCTCTATCTGTTCGGTCCGTTCCGTTGATGGAAACAAGTACCTCTACATGATGGAATACAAAGCCGCCTACGACCTGGACGACATTGTGGCTAAGGATATTGACGAGAACCCCGAACTACTGGACTACATCATCGGGCGAATAGGGAAGGGCATTCCCATCAAGATGAAGAGTGCCCAGGTTGCGGATGAGGATGGCAATTTGGAGACTTTCAACTGCACGAGTTTCCAAGCGCAAAAGACTGACGGAAACGGCTTCTGGTACGGTCGCAACTACGATTATTATAAGAATCCGACGATGGTGACAATTTCCCGCCCGAAGAAAGGTTACGCTTCGATAGGTGTCAGCGACATGTCTCATTTCGGATATTCATTGGAAAAGCTGCCGACTTCATTCATGAAGAAAGTGAGCTGCTTGGCAGCGGTCTATGCCCCGGTGGACGGCATCAACGAAAAAGGACTGTGCACTTCCATCATGGCCCTTCCGAATCAGGCATCGCAGCAGGCTACCGACAAGCACGATGTCGGAACGACCATTATCATGCGTCTTTGGCTGGACCGTTGCGCAACCGTCGATGAAGCTTTGGCGTTGCTGGAAACAGTTGATATTCGGCATGATGCGACTGTCGGCTCGGGCTACCATTACATGGTGGCGGATGCCAATGGGGACTGCGCTGTCGTGGAGTTCGACAAGGAAGACGGCTGGAAGACTATGATAGTCAGGAAAGAGCCGGATGCCGATTATATGCTCGTGACAAACCACCTCCTTTCCGAAAAATACTATACAACTGAGCCCGACATCGCGGTCGGGAATCCGCACAGCAAGAGTTGGTGGCGCTATGAGACCGCTACGGCCTATCTCGCTGGTCACCACGGGAAATTGACCTTGGAGGAGGCGCAGGAATGCCTTGCCCAGGTTCACTGGAAAGACCTTCTTTGGGAGGATGGGACGGTTGAGGACACGCAGTACAGCAACGTTTATGACCAGAAGAGCATCACCCTGTCACTGCGCAACTGGAATACCTACGAGACCACGAATTTCTTTACCCTAGAAAAATAACGTTTTGTCGTTCTATCGCATAGTTTGGAGAATCAAGTGATGACGAGGGAGAAGGAAATCTACAAGGTCACGTTGGTGGGGAGCGCCGGGAATCTGGCACTGCTCACATTTAAGTTCGTGGCCGGAGTTCTCGGGCGCAGTTCGGCCATGATAGCCGATGCAGTTCACTCGATGTCGGATTTTTTCACGGACTTGATTGTACTCCTGTTCGTGAAGGTGAGCGCCAAGCCTCAAGATGAGTCGCATGATTACGGCCACGGGAAATTCGAGACACTGGCAACGCTTTTCGTCGGGCTGGCGCTGGTTGTCGCTGCCATAGGAGTGATTGTGTCAGGGGCTGTGAAATTCGCTCACTGGCTGGGCGGTGAGACTTTGGAAGTACCTGGTAAACTGGCACTTTGGGCAGCTCTCGTGTCGATCGTCCTTAAGGAGATTCTATATCGTTACACCGCGGCCAAAGGGCGTGCGCTGGATTCCCCGGCCATGGTAGCTAACGCTTGGCATCATCGGAGCGACGCGCTTTCATCTGTCGGGGCGGCCATAGGTATCGGCGGTGCAATCCTTCTTGGGGAACGATGGGCAGTGCTTGATCCATTAGCTTGCATCGTGGTGGGCGGCATGCTCATGAAGGTGGCATGGGACCTGCTGAAAGATAGCTTAGGCGAACTCACAGATCAGTCTCTGTCTTCTGCTGAAGAGCAAGAGATTGTGAATATAATCACTTCATCTCCAGATGTTTCCGAGCCTCACAACCTGCGTACTCGTAAGATTGGTACCAGGGTGGCTATCGAGGCTCATATCCGTATGGACGGCGACCTTCCGCTAAGCGTGGCTCATGACCATGCCTCCTCCATCGAACGCGAGCTGAAGAATCGCTTCGGCCCCGACACCCTCGTGACGCTCCACATGGAGCCAAGGAAATAAGGAATAATCGTAACTGGGCATTTGAGATGAATATTGGAGCAATAGTTACCGCGTTGTTGATTCCTTTTGCCGGGACGGCGTTGGGATCGGCTTTTGTGTTTTTCTTGACAAAAGAGATACCAGACAGGTCGCGAAAGGCGATGTTGGGTTTCGCTTCGGGAGTTATGGTGGCGGCTTCAGTCTGGTCTTTGCTGATCCCTGCGATTGAAATGGCAGCTGGTGTCGCGGCAACTGATGCAGGTGAAGCAATAGCGACTGGAGGAAACGTCTGGCCGGCTCTGATAGGGCTGCTGGGCGGTTTCGCATTCCTGCTGCTGATTGACTATACAACCCCACATATTCATGCGTCAGGGGAGGCGGAAGGCCCGAAAAGCCGATTGTCTCGCACGACTAAGCTGGCCTTGGCGGTCACTATTCACAACTTCCCAGAGGGAATGGCAGTGGGAGTCGCTATCGCCGGAGCGATCGCGTCAGGTTCCATGAATACGGGTTTCAGCATGGCGGGCGCTTTGGCACTCTCGCTGGGAATTGCGATTCAGAATATCCCAGAAGGGGCGATTATATCAATGCCGCTCCGGGCGGCCGGGAACAGCCGTTGGAGATCTTTCGGCATAGGCAGTCTTAGTGGCGTCGTGGAGCCTTTGGGCGGCGCGTTGGTTCTGCTTTTAGCCTCCGCAGTCACGCCACTTATGCCATATCTGCTCGCATTCGCCGCAGGAGCAATGCTCTATGTGGTTGTGGAAGAGCTGATTCCGGAGACCTCGGGCGGCGAACACTCCAATCTGGGCACTATCGGTTTCGCTTTGGGTTTTGCCTTGATGATGGTGTTGGATGTCGTGATGGGATAGATGTTGAAATTATGAAAACCTTGCTACCATTCCTCATTCTGGTTCTGGTTCACCATTTCTTCCTGACGCCTCTTATCAGGAAGAAGTTTCCGTTGTATTTGGGGCTTCTGACCGCATTGCTTGTTTCCTTCGGGGTTTGGTGTTTTTCTTCCGGGGAGAGGCTGGGTGATCCGCCGCCGCCCTTAGGCAGAGGCGAGGGACCGGCCCTTCGACAGGCTCAGGGACCGGGCCCTTCGACTTCGCTCAGGGACCGGGATGTGCCGCTCAGGGACCGGAGGGGACCGGACAGGAACGGGAGGCCGCTGAGGCCGGAGGTGATGAAGTTGATCATGGGAGTGCTGCTCATCGGAGCGGACCTGGGCATCTTTTTCTATGTCGAATCAAGACGTAAAGAGCGCAGAATGAAGGAATTACAGGCTGAGAACCTAAGCCAGCGGCTTGAATCCCTGCGGTACCAGATCAACCCCCATTTCTTCATGAATACGCTCAATAATATTCATGCGCTGGTGGACATCGACCCTGAGAAAGCTAAAGAGAGCATCGAGGAATTCTCGAAGATGATGCGCATACTCCTTTATGAGGGAGACGCGCCAACCATCCCTCTGACGAAGGAACTGGACTTTATTGAGCATTTCATCTCCCTTATGCGTCTCCGTTACCCTGAAGACACCGTCCACATTGAAACCATATTCCCGGAAGACCGTAGTGGAGTGAGCGTGCCGCCGCTTGTCATGGCCTCCTTTGTAGAGAACTCGTTCAAGCATGGCGTCAGCTATTCATCTGAGTCGTTTGTCAGAGTGAAGGTTGAACGGCAAGAAGATAAAGTCGTTTTCCTTTGCTCCAATTCTGTTCATCCCTCTGAAGGTGATGAGCGGCATGGAGTCGGTCTTGAGAACATCAAGAAGCGGATGGCCTTGCTGTACGGGAACACTTACACCCTGTCAATCGACGAAACCGATGGGCGCTACGAAGTGATGATGGCCATCCCGCCACAACCTGAGATTCAACTGTCATGATCCGAGTCCTTGCCATAGATGATGAGCCGCTGGCGCTCCGCCAGTTGGAGATGTACATCGCTAAAGTGCCTTTCCTGGCGCTTGTGGCCGGCTGCAGCAGCGCCGCCGCGGCGAAGCCTCATCTGGAGACTGTCGATGCCGTGTTTCTGGACATCAATATGCCGGACCTCAACGGAATGGATTTCATCAAGTCGTTGCCTGATCCGCCTGCGGTGGTGTTCACGACTGCCTATTCTGAATCTGCGGTCGAAGGATTCCGGGTCAATGCGGTGGATTACCTTCTCAAGCCGTTTAGTTTCAATGAGTTCCAGAAATCGTGCGAAAAGCTTCGGGAGCATTTTGAGATGAAGGCTGCCATGGCAGCCAAGGAAGAGGATCCCATACTGCACTTCAAGGCGGATTACCGCACTATCAGCATCGACATCCGCAAGATTATCTATGTGGAGAGCATGAGCGAATATGTGAAGATATTCATGGAAGATGCCGAGACTCCGGTCATCGTCCTATATAGCCTGAAGCATCTGATTGCTCAGTTGCCAGGGGACCGTTTCATGCGGATCCACCGTTCTTACATTGTTGCCCTTCAACACCTTACGTCCGCATCTCGTACTAATGTTCTGCTGGATAATGGATTATCGCTCCCAGTGGGGGAGATGTTTCGTCCGGCGTTCGCGGAATTTTTGAAAAATCTAAGACGCATTTAAGCGGTTTGTGTGTTTAAATAGTAGTGTTTCATGAAATGGACGAGCAGACGCTGGCCAGGTACTGCTCGGAGCATGACATAATGGCTGAAGATGAGCTGTATAGAAGATATGCGGCAAGGCTGATTTCGCTCTGCAGGCGATATCTCCCTGATGCGGAAGATGCGAAAGATCTGATGCTGGACACATTCATTCAAGCGCTTGAGAAGATTGGCTCTTATAAATACACGGGGCGGGGATCCTTGTATGGATGGATCAGTCGGATTGCCATCAACAAAGCTCTCAACCAGATCAGGCGGCACCGTTGGCGGATAGTCCATGTGGACTTATGGACTCGTGATGTTATTCCGGAACCAACAGAGGATGAGATGCTTACGATACCTGCGGAAAAGATCAGGGAATGGATCGCCGAGCTGCCGGACATGAGAAGAACCGTATTTAACCTACACTGCATAGATGGTTATTCTCATCGGGAAATCAGCCAGATGCTGGGAATAAGCGAGACCGGTTCGACCAGCATGTTGGCCAAGGCTCGAAAGCGTTTGAAAGAAAGAATTAAACAATATTTGAAAGAACAGGATAAATGAGAAAATGGGAAGACATAATAAAGGACAAGCTGGAAGAGATTGACGACGCTCTGCCGGATAGTGTCTTTGCCGAGTTCCAGGAAAGGCGGGATAACGCTTCTCCAGCTGCCGCTCCTGTTCGCAGGCGGTCTCCACTGGTTTGGGCAGTAGTTCCCGCGGTGGCCGCTGGACTGGCGGCGGTTTTGTTCCTGCGCCCGACCAATACGCTGGACGAAGACATCAAGGTTCTGGATAAAACAAGTGAAACGGTCGCCCAGACTGTCGGTCCAGTTGGGATAGAACTTCCTGAAATTCGTTCTGACAGAGATGGTTCCACAAACTCTACAGGGGAGATCCAGGAGATCGTGAAAGAATCTCCAGTCTCAGTAGCCGCTAATAATGATGAGCCTGGCAGGAATGATGAGTCAGCCCTGAACGATGAGCCTGGCAAGAATGATGAGTCAGCCTTGAACGATGAGTTTGCCTTGATCGATGAATCTGAGAAGCAAGATGAACCGGCTGTTGAGACGCCTGTTGTTCCGGCGGGATCGCCCTATATTCCGGAAAAGGCCGTTTCGAAACGAGTGAAGATTTTTGCGCCTGCGACTGGGGTTGTCGCTGGTGGGGGATTGATCGCCGCACTGGTGGCTCCTTTAGTCAGTAATGGCTCTTTTGCTGATGCGGATGACATCAACTACCTCAACAACAAAAGTTATGCTGATAAAACAGCTTTCGCACCACTGGATAAAGATGATCCGACAAGTCAAGTCCCCGCTGATGCCTTAACGGGAGCAAAGCATGCTTTCCCTCTGAAAGTTGGTTTGTCCGTCGGGATCCCAGTCGCCAGAAGATTGAATGTCACCACTGGTGTGGACTATTCGAGGTATGTTTCCAAGTTCACATATTCACACTCTGGAGATAAGACCCAAGTCGCTCAATATGTGGGAATTCCCGTCCGCTTGGACTGGTCTTTCGCTTCCATGAAATGGCTGGACGCCTATGTCGGAGCCGGTGTCGAGGGCGATATTTGCGTCGGGGCTAAATTCGCCGGGAGAAGGATTCGGAAGGACGGCCTCAATCTCTCCCTGCTCGGGGCAGGTGGCCTTCAATTCAATGTCACGAGACATATCGGCCTGTATGTGGAGCCACAACTAAGTTGGGCAATACCATCGGATGCCCAAGTGCTTGATACCTACAGGAATTCCAGGCCGCTGATGTTCTCGGCGGCAGGCGGTGTCAGGATATCGCTAGATTAAAGAAAGGGCCACCTCCATCATATTCGTGAAGGTGTTCTGCCTTTGCTCGGAGGTTGTCGCTTCGCCGGTGATAAGATGGTCCGAAATCGTGAATAGAGCGAGGGCCCTATTCCCAGAGCGGGCCGCGTTCATGTACAATGCGGCCGCCTCCATCTCAACCGCCAGAACGCCCATTTTGACCCATTTTTCAGTCTGGGGGTTCTCGTGATAGAAGATGTCGGAGGACAGCACATTCCCGACTTTGTAGCTGAAACCCAACTCCTTGCAAGTGTCCACAGCCTTGACTAGAAGGTCATAATCCGCTATGGGACAGAAGGTTCCAGGAAGACCGAACTGGGCTCCGTAGTTGGAGTCCGTGCAAGCGCCCATTGCGATCACGAGGTCGCCGATGTGGAGATCCTTGTGGTAAGCCCCGGAGGAACCGATGCGGATGATTGTCTTCGCACCGTAGAAATTGTAAAGCTCGTAGGTGTATATTCCGATAGATGGGATGCCCATTCCGTGGCCCATTACGCTTACGGGGCGACCTTTGTAGGTACCGGTGAAGCCCAGCATGCCGCGGACTTGGTTGAACTGTACAGGGTTCTCCAGATAATTCTCGGCCATGAATTTGACTCGTAGCGGGTCGCCCGCCATGATGACGGTCTCGGCGATCTCGCCGGCTTTCGCGCCGATGTGTGGGGTGGGGGTATTGCTCATATTAACAGGTGGTTTTTAACATGTGGTTTTCGCGAATATACCTTTTTCTTCTGTTAATTCCGACTATATTCGCGAATAGAAATAATTTATTATGAATACTTTCAAGTCTTTTGGCGTTCTGGCGTTGGTGGCTTTGGCTGTCGCTTTGGGTTCCTGCGCCCATAAGCAGGCGAGGGTCGAGGGCAATTATGTCTATGAGCACGGATGGAACTACGACATCAGTGAGGGACATATTGATGTCCACGAGACTGGTACAATGGACTTCTTCCAGGACGGGACCGCTCTTGATTCCGCCAGGCAGGTCTATACTGTGAGCTTGAACTCAGGGGGCACTGTCAGGTGGGTCTTTAATTACATCAGTCCCAGCCGCTGGAGAGTGGATGGTGAGGATTTCTATTTCTCTGGCGACGAGGATAGTTTCCGGATGGAACTTGTCTCGTCAGTGACGGATGGGTGCCCGGACCAGACAGAGTTGGCATCACGGATGATCCAGAGCGTCAGCGGCGGAATCGGCCGTGAGACAAAGTTCCACTTGGCTCTTTTGACCCGAGATGAGCTGGTCTGGAGCTACACCTACCCCGACGGCCACACCGACACTTGGGAGTTCAGCAGACGCTGATTATCTTATTTCGTGAATATCTTTCCGGCGTCCCAGGCTTTGCCGACTACTTTGCCGATCGCTCTGTAGGTCATTGACGCGGCGTCGAAGACGATAGGCTTAAGTTTTCCGAGGTCAACCTTGCCGTCGGTGAGTATAAGTTCGTCGGCGCTCATATTCACGACCTCTCCAACTAGAATACCGTCTTTCAAGCTGACGACTTTGCACTCAAGGGTTAGGGGATAATCGTTGATGATGGGGGCGTCGACGTTTGGACTCGGGGTGACGGTGAAGCCGGCTTTCGCGACTTTGTCGGGAACCTTATTGCCGCTGACAAGGCCGAAGTAGTCGGATTCGGCCACGGTGCATTCGTCGGCGAAACTGACTGTGAAAGCGCCAGTTAGCTCAAGGTTCTCGGTTGTCTTGTGCTTCGAGAGGCTAACTACGATCTGTTTGTAGTCATACTGGCCGGCCCAGGCGGCCATCATCACGTCGGGGTTGTGGTCTTTGTCCCAGGTGGCGATCATAACGCATGGCTGGGGAGTGGTCACGAGGGCGTGGTCGGGGCCGTAGTTCTTGCGGCCGGGTACATTGTTGAAGGGGGCTGTCGGGTTCATATCGTTACTATTTGTATTTCTGGAAGTTATACTTTTCTCGGAGGGCGGCCTGCGTCTCCTCGTCTTGGTGGGTGAAATAGGCCTTGAAGCCAGGGCAGAAGTTGATGTGCCACCGCCACAAGCGGCCTAAGACTGACTTGGGATTCTTGTCATAATGAGCTCTGAACTTACAGTTCTCGCAAGGGTATTGTGCCATGATGCTTTGTGTTTTATTTGAACTCCCTTTGGAAGGGGAGGAGGTTGCCGTCGGGGTTGTGGGCGAGGCCGGTGCGGTAGCCGTCGATGATAGCGAAATCGATGAGTTTGAATATATTCCGGAACTCATCTTCCTCGATGACTTGGTGGAAGAGCTTCGCTATGTGTGCTGGGGGGGTGGCGAATGCGCCGCACCCCATCGCCGAGAGGACGAGGGAGTCGTGGAAGTTGTCCTTTCCGATCCGGAAGATGGTGCGCATCTTGTCCAAGGTGAGGGCGGTCTCCTCGGGGAACATCAGACCGTCCCTTCCGATGCGTGGACCGCTAATCGCCGCCACGGAAATCACTGGAATATTGTAGGTTACGTCCTCGAACGGGTAGCCGTCCGATTCGGGGCCGCGGAAGAAAGTGACGGTGCCGCTGTATATTCCCCCGAATTGCTCGTCCATCGGATACTGCTCCTCGTTCGGCGCGAGGCCGAGGTCGGGATATTGCCGGATCCTGTCCCTCGAGAAATGGTAGAGCGAGAGGATGAGGTTGCTGCGGCGGCACAGGTTTTCCTCCTGCGCTCCGGAGCCGAACTCCACCAGGCCGCCCGGCACATAGAGGTCGGCCAGATTCAGCATCGCGGGATTGTAGCCCTCGTCGATGAGCCGCTTGGCCGCAAGCACGCAGTCGCTGTCCTCCACCCGCACCTCGGTTCGGATAGGCGAGGCGGGTGCCGCACTGCCACTGGGAGTGGCAAACACCCGTACCGGCTCGGAATACATTTTTGCTGCGGACATAACCTCTTGAGTCGCAGGAAGTTCCACCTTCTGGCCGGAAGGGGAGAGGTACCAGCCCTGACGGATAGCCGCCAGGGTGGAATTGAATATTCTTATTCGTTGGGAATGTGATAGTGGCATAGGGGGTGTTGTTATAATGCAAAGATAAATTATATTTGCTAATAGTACTTCGGATTGATTGTCTATATGGATGAAATTGTTCAGCGGGTGCGTGAATATGTCATAGCGAATGTGCAAGGCGGGGAATTGCACGGGATCGGCCATTGGGATCGGGTGTATGCGAATGGTCAGAAATTGCTCACGCCCGAGGTCAACCCCCTTGTCGTCGGCTTGTTCGCCTATCTCCACGATTGCTGCCGAAGTGATGACGGTGATGATCCGGACCACGGGGCGAGAGTGGCGATATTCATTGATGCTGTGAGGAATACGCTCTTAAAGGATGTGTGCGACGACGACCTCGTACTCCTGAAGGAAGCCTGTCGCCTTCACACCGTCGCTCATAAGACCGGCAACCCGACAATAGACGCCTGTTTCGACGCCGACAGGCTGGACCTCGGAAGAGTCGGAGTCACCCCTAATCCCGACAGGCTCGCGACCGAGAAAGGGAAGGGGATGGCGAGGGCCTTAAATCGCCGTGAAGAACCTGAGCCAATGATTAAATGGCAAGGATAAATATGAAGTATGTACCCAGCAGCAATTCTGCCACAGATTATAAATAGACAGAATGCTTCTGCAGAGTATACAAATTATTTCTCACAAAATGGCCTGAAGAAATATTGTCTTTTCCTGAAAACACTACGCCCGCCTTTTCCTTTCCCCCAGCACGGCCCATCGGACGAAGGGGATGCGGCGGAGGGTTTCGTAGAGGAGAGGGGAGAGGGTGAAGACCGCTGCCATTAGGATGGCGTACATGGCCCAGGGGGGTAGTTGGGTGTATTGTTTCATCATATAGCCTAAAGAGGCAATCGTCAGATAGTGAACTATATATATTCCGTAACTTGAACGGGTCATATAGCTTGCGAAGGTCCCTGTGCGGTCGAATTTGGTCTGGAACCAACCCATCATGGAGAGGCAGGCGAGCCACCCGTAGAGGCAGTTGAGAGGGCTGCCGAGATATTCCGGGGAAGTGTTGTTCTGACCGAAGGTGGTGCAGATGAGTATGCCCCCGGAGATGACAGCGCAGGCCATGAGAGGAATCCAGGCGTTCTTGAGTTTTTCCTGCGTCTCGTTGTGGGAGAACACGAAATAGCCCAGAAGGAAAGGAATCAGGTAGAATAGGGGTTTGTAGAGGTTGAGAAGGCCGTCCAGGCTTTCGGGGCGGGGATTACGGATCAAAGTTTTTTCTCCGGCCCAGAAAAGGACGCCCAGCAGGATTATCGTGACGATGCCTGTTTTCCCGCACCAGCTCCAGAACCTGTCTTTGCGGTCAAGCGTGCGGATCAAAAGCAGCACGGCGCAGAGGAGCCATAGCAGCTGGATGAACCATAGCGGTCCAATGCCACTGAAAGCGCAGATAAAGTACCTGCCAATCACCGGGACTCCGTCGAATACTCCCTCTCTGGCGGCTACGGCTGTGTTGAAATATCCCACCATCCAGTGGAACACGAGAAGGCCTATCGTCCCAGGTACCAGCAGTTTACGTGTGCGAGCCTTGAACCATTCCTTGGCGGTGTGCTTCACAAGAGCGTAGCGGGCGCTTATGCCCGCGAGTATGAATAGCAGGGGCATGAACCAGGGGTAAAGGATGTACATAACGACATCTTGGTACTGCGGGCCGTCGCCGAAACCGCCAATCCCTCCGAAGACTCCCTTGTTGTTGTAGAAATATATCACGTGGTAGAGCAAGACCAATAGAACGGTCACCCAACGGAGGTTATCAATCCAGTGCTTTCTCATTATCGCGGAATTTCTCATAAATATAGCATTATTAAGTGAATATATTTCCACAATCATTTTCTTACCTTTGTTCAAAAGGTTCAAAGATCTGCTTCTTTTATGGACGTGACCCTCATACTTCCCATCTCCAGCCGGGAGGAACTGTACCGGTGGTATTTGGATAACCACCAGAGTGTCAGCGACTTCTGGATACGGGTCAACCGGGCGGCGGCGGATTGCCCGGGGGTGATCCGCTATGTGGACGCCGTGGAGGTGGCGTTGTGCTTCGGGTGGATCGACAGCACGATGAAGAGGATCGACGAGGGAAAGGCCATACAGCATTTCACGCCTCGCCGGAAGCGGAGCAACTGGTGCGAGCAGAACTTGGAGCGGTGCCGGCGGTTAGTCAGGCTGGGGGAGATGACTCCTGCCGGGCTGGCGGTGGCGCCTGACCTGGACCCGGCCAAATTCGTGTTCGAGGACTGGGTGCTCGACGCGATCAAGGCGGACCCGCAGGCCTGGAAGAACTACCTTTCGTTCCCCGAGAATTACCGGCGCATAAAGGTCGATCGCATACAGCATTACGAGCACACCGACAGGAGTGAATATGCCCAAAGAACCCTGCGGACTTTCATCAAGGACTGCCACGACGGCAAGATGCAGGGTGGCTGGAACGATTTCGGGCGCCTGTCCATTTCAACTCGTCCCGACACGGCTTTTCGTGCGCCTGTCTGATTAAACATCATTCGCTCGTCCCTGTGGCACCACGGCTGGTGCCACAGGTCCCAATAATGGTGCTGAAACGGCCCCTGTGGCACCACGGCTGGTGCCACAGGGGCCAATTTGGGCCTGAGGCCTCAGCTGAAGACTGAACAAGGTCAGCGTGTTTTGGACATAGCTTTACTAATTGAATATTAGCTACCAGACAACACCGGACGACACGTTTGTGTTTTCTGTAAGTCTCAAATTTACAAGCAGTTAAATAGATGCGCATGGTAAACCGTACTATGCATCTTAATGTAACTTATTCAACGTGAGCTGTTTAGTGAAAACTATTGGTATGACATCGCAAGTTGTCAGTGCAGCCTGGCCGCTGCTTTACGTCCCTTCGACTGGCTCTTGGTGGTTCGACAAATTCAGGGACCGGGAGGTTGCTCAGTCACCAAAGGTGTTCTTCAGGCGACAATATCGCCCCCAATGTCGTCTCTTGACCACCTCAGGTGTCTATCAAATTACAAAACCACCCTAAATGTTGTCTCTCAGCTACCTCTGCGGTTGATATCTGGGAGCGGCGGGGCGGACGCCCCTCTAGCGGACTTAGGAGAACGGACATAGCGAGTGAGAGCCAGGCCGGCCAATAGCGAGCGTGTGTCTGAGGGCCGACAGGCCCGAGTTAGCGAGCGGCCGAGCATGGCCGATGCGAGTAGTCCGGGCAACGTCTAGCGAGGGCCGTGCCGCCCGACGCGATTACTGGGAAAGTGAGTTTAGCTTCGAAATAATGTCGTCAAGCATCCGGAAAAGGTCCGGTGCGTTTTGGGGCGAAGTGCTTTCGCAGACGACCGTATTGCCCACTGTGTGAGGCACTTCCGCAAGCTTCTTCTGGAGGTCTTTACCTTTTTTTGTCAAGGAGACTATCATCTGACGAGCGTCTTTCTCACCTCTATTGCGTGACAAGACGCCTTCTTTCTCCATGCGCTGAAGCAGGGGAGTGACGGTGTTTGTCTCCAAATACAAGCGCTTGGCGATGTCATTAACCGGCCGCACGTCCTTCTCCCACAGGACCAGCAGCACAAGGTACTGCGGGTAGGTCAGCCCGTGCTCCGAGAGCAACGGATGATAGGCCTGTGTGAGAAGGCGCGAAGCGGTGTAGAGCCGGAAACAGAGCTGGTTGTCCAGTTTGAATTCCTCTTTGATCATATCATTCCTTGAATGTCCTTCTCGATGTCCTCAGGAGTCGTGGTGGGAGCGTAACGCTTGACGACAGTGCAGTCGCGGTTAATGAGGAACTTGGTGAAGTTCCAAAGGATGTCACTATCCTTCTCCACACTCTTGCTGATGCCCTTGAGGAGTTTCCTGGTGGCCTTGGCCTTCAGTCCGCTATATTCCTCGGTGGGAGCCTGAGTCTTGAGGTACTCGAATATGGGTTCAGCGTTGGCGCCGTTGACATCGGTCTTGGCCATCAGAGGGAAGGTCACGCCGTGGTTCAGGCGGCAGAACTCAGCGATCTCGTCATTGGAGCCGGGCTCCTGTCCGGCGAACTGGTCGCAAGGGAAGCCGACGATCACGAAGCCTTGGTCCTTATATTTCTGATAAAGGGCCTCCAGGCCGTCGTACTGCGGGGTGAAACCGCACTTGGATGCCGTGTTGACTACCATCAGGACTTTCCCTTCGAATTGAGCAAAGTCAACCTCTATTCCCTTGTTATTGAGGGTTTTAAAATCGTAAATCTTAGCCATGACTTTAGGTATTAAAGTTGCTTCACAAACCAGTTCTGAAGTCCGATCTTTTCAATGAGCTCAAGCTGCTGCTGGCTCCAATACATGTCCTCTTCCTCGTCAAGAGCGTATGCCCTGAGAATGTCGTAGGTCTTGAAGTCGTCCATGAGGGAAGTGGTAAGCTCCATAAGGACAGGAACCTCACGAACGGAAACCTCGAGGTCGGCCTTGATGTACTCCACTGGATCGTCGCAAGTCGGCATGGCGGGAGCGGTCTCAACTTTCGGGGTTCCGCCGAGATCGATGATGCGGTCGATGAATTTGTCGACCCAGCCCATTTCTTCCTCAGCGTGCTCGGCATATTTCTCTCCGAGTTTGGTGAGGCCTTGAGCGGCGAAGATCTTGCTTTCAACTTTGTGCTGGAGTGACTGGGCGGCGAGGCCGGTAGCGTAGGCCTGAAGAGCCTGGATTGATTTCTGCTTGTCCATAATAATTAGTGTTTTATCGTTTATTTATATCGTTCACGATGCAAATATACAACTTTATTTTTATATCGCAAGCGATATTTTAAAATTTTCTAAAAAAACACTATCTTTCGGTGTTTATAAACAGGTACGCGATGAAAAGGATTCTTATATTACTGCTGTCACTTGTCTGCCTGCATCTTCCCGCGCAGGATCTGCCGCATTTCAAGAAAGTCGTGAAGACTCTCAGCTCTGCCAAGTTCCAGGGTCGAGGTTACGCCAGGGATGGAGCTAACAAGGCGGGGAAGTACCTTGTCAAGGAGTTCAGGAAGGCTGGGGTTGATGAAGTGACCACACAGCCTTTCTCCATCAATATCAACACTTTCTGCGGCGCTATGGAGATGTGGGCCGATGGGAAGCCGCTCCGCGCGGGAGTGGATTTCTCGATGCGGGAATATTCTCCCGGCGTGAAAGGGGAATTCCCTGTCTATCATGTGGACACCCTGAATTTCGACCCCGACGCGATGCTGGCCGATTTGGCGAAGCCGGAGAATAAGGGCTGCATGGTTTGCTGCGATTTCTGGTTCACTTACAAACACAGCAAGGTGTTCTCCAGACTCCAGAAGGCAGGGGAATACCCTAACGCAGGTCTGCTTTACACTTGGGCCGCTCCTATCAAATTCTTCAAAGCCTACGGGGAAAGAGTTGTGGATAAGCCGATTGTGTGGGTGACTCCTGAGGCCATCGAAGGCGTGCGGAGCGTAAAGTTGAACGTTGACAACGAGTTCCTTAATGATTATGGGCTATTCAATGTGATCGCTAAGGTTGAAGGCAAGCGGCATGACGGCTGCTATGTATTCACGGCTCATTATGACCACTTGGGCAATCTGGGGCGGAAAGTGTACTACCCGGGCGCGAATGACAACGCTTCCGGCACCGCTACAATCGTGACGCTGGCGGAGTATTACGCTAAGAATAAGCCTGAATATGACATGTGGTTCGTGGCTTTCTCAGGAGAAGACGCAAACCTTAGAGGTTCGACCTATTTCGCTGAGCATCCGTCGGTTCCGCTTGAGCAAATAAAGTATCTGTTTAATATTGATATGATCGGTGACGACAATCCGGCCATCTACTGTGAGGTAAGCGATGCGGGTATGGCTGCCTTCCCAACATTCGAGGCTGTCAATTCCGAAGGGCATTTGTTCACCAAAATTGACCGCGGTGCTCTGGCTGCCAACAGTGACCATTATCCGTTCGCCGTCAGGGGTGTTCCATGCATATTCCTGGAAAATCAAGAGGGAAGCGCTTTCCCGCACTACCACACCCCGGCGGACAACATCAAGACCGTGAAGTTTGACAGCTATGAGCCTGTGTTCAAGCTGGTTACAGGTTTTATCGCGAAATAGGTTATTATGAGAAAGTTGTTGATCTTAGCGCTTTTGCCTCTGCTGGCTTTCGCTTGTAAGAAAAGTGAGAACATCGTGGTGATGGAGACCACGAAGGGTGTCATCGAACTGAAACTGTACGATGCCACTCCTCTTCATCGGGATAACTTCGTCAAATTGGTGAAGGAGGGTGCGTATGACTCGCTTCTCTTCCATCGTGTGATCCAGGAATTTATGATTCAGGGTGGTGATCCGGATTCGAAGAACGCTGCTCCGGGCGCACCTTTGGGTGAGGGTGACAAGCCTTACACCGTGCCTGCCGAGTTCCGTCTGGATCAAGGAATATTCCATCGCCGCGGGGTCCTGGCGGCGGCTCGTGAGGGAGACGACATCAATCCGGAGCAGCGCAGCTCTGCGATGCAGTTCTACATCGTATGGGGCAAGATATTCGATGATGAAGGGATTGAGAACGTCCAGAAGCGGCTTGATGACCGGACTGGCGGAAAGGTGAAGCTTACGCCCGAGATGTGTGAGGTCTATAAGACCGTCGGTGGGACGCCGCATCTTGATGGGCAGTACACGGTCTTCGGTGAGGTGGTCTCGGGTCTTGAAGTTGTTGACTCGATCCAGCGGGTGCCTACTGACGCTCTTGACCGTCCCATAGAGGATGTGCGGATTATCAAGGCTTATTTGAAGTAAGGAGCGTCATTTTGATGTGAGGAATGCCGTCTAGAATGAACGGTGCGGAAGACTGACAGAACCCTACCTGCTCGTAAAAGCCTTTGGCATATTCTTGTGCCTCTATTTCAATGACTTTGGCATTGAAATACTCCTTTGCCGCCTCTATGCCCTCAAGCATGATCCGCTTGCCATAGCCTTTGCCTCGCTCGGTCGTGATGACACGCCCGATTGAGACCTCTTTCATATGTGTTCCGGCAGGACATACCCTGCAGAGCGCGACGACTTTGTCGTCAGAGGTTAGCCACAAGTGGATCGATGCTTGATCATCTCCGTCAAGATCTTGATAGACACAGTTTTGCTCCACGACGAAGACTTCGCCGCGGACTCGCAGGAGTTCGTAGAGCTCGTCGAGAGTCAGTTCGCGAAAGGCTTTTTTATGCAGGACAAGAGACATTATATCTTCACGATCTGGTCCAAAGTTAACTAAAAACCTATTAACTTTGCTATATAATCAATCGCTAGTGTCATGAAAAGGTTCGCTCTGTCTATTGTTTCGCTGATGTTTGCCTTGACCGCCCTGGCCGGTCAGTTCTCCGTCCCTTCGACAGGCTCAGGGACCCTTCTCCGGAAGGCCACGGTCTATCCAATCACCAAATATGGGGCTCGAACTGGTAAAATGGCCACTGAGGCCATTCAGAAGGCAATGGATGCGGCTGAAGCCGCGGGTGGCGGCACCGTTGTGGTTCCCAAAGGGACCTGGATGACAGGCACTATTTGGCTCCGTTCACATGTCGAACTGCATCTGGACAAGGGAGCGGTGCTAAAAGGCAGTGTCCATAAAGAGGACTATAATGCCAATGACGCGTTTCCGGAGAACTTTTGGGCCAATCCTGAAGAGTGGAGCGGAGCTCACCTGGTCATCGCCTACAAGGTGGAGGATGTGGCTATCACGGGCGAGGGTATCATAGACGGCAGCGGTCCTGCTTTCTTTGGAGAATGTGACGAGGACAGCAGGTTCCCTTGGTACAAATATGGCTTGAAACTTCATCCGATTGACCGCTCATGGTTCCGTCCTGGACCTATGGTTGCCTTATTCCTTTCCAACAAAATCCGGATGGAAGGCGTGACCTTGAAGGACACGCCATGTTGGACGGTGCACGCTCGTTGCTGTGAAGATATTGACATTCACAATGTTACGATTGATGCCGACAGGACGATAGCGAACTCTGACGGTTTCTCGATTGACTGCACACGCAATGTGACCATAGATGGCTGCACAATTCGTACGGGTGATGACGGATTCGCAATACGCGCCTGCTACAGCTACCAGTGCCGTGCCGATGAGCATCCATGTGAGAACATACGCATCACCAATTGTGATGTCTGGTCATGCTGCTATGCGGCTCGCATCGGCATAGGTACGGGAATAGTCCGTAACGTCGAGATTGAGAACTGCCGTTTCCATGAGTCGTCTTTCGGAATAGGGTTCTGCCCGGCCTGGACTCCAGGGCAAAGAGGGGTGTACATTGATGATATTCATGTGCGTAATTGCGAAGTGCTGGAATGTGCGAGACCTGTGGAATCTGATGCCCTTGCCGATGATTGGCGGATCCGCAACGTCACTTTCGAAGACTGCCGATTCGAGTCTCTCATGCCGATCTCGTTCACTAGCTCCGGATCCAGGCGTCCTGAGAATATCACTTTCAGGAACTGTACACGCAAACACCTTAACGCTCTGCGTGTGCGTGACCACCTTGGATGGGGCGGGGAGCGCTCGAGGAAGTTCATAGATGGCGCTGATGTGACTAACTTGGTGATTGAGAATTGTTTCCCTGCGGAGGGAGAGGGCATGCTCGTCCTCACTTTCGATGACCGCAATTTCGCGGACTGGGTCAATGCCATGCCTCTGTTCGAGAAGTATGGCGCCCACGCAACTTTCTTCGTGTCCGGCCCGATCAATAATGAGGCTGTCGGGGTGATGAAACGGCTTTATGAGGCAGGGCATTCAGTCGGACTTCATGGCCTTAACCATGCTAAGGCAGATGAGGAGGTGGCGGCCAAAGGGGCGGCCATGTTCTTCAAGGAGGAAATCGAGCCGCAGCAGTATGCCTGCAAAGTCGCTTATATTCCTATAACTTCGTATTCTTACCCTTATTGCCGCCGCACTGACGAGACTGACGCCTTGTTCAAGCAATGGGGGTTCTCACATGTGCGCGGCGAGCACACACCGATTGATAATGATGCCGTTCTGGCCGCTTCCGAGTCCCCGATGCCGGTTAGGATAGATTCCGCTTTCGCTGGGGAGGAATATGGAACTGACATTGACGAGATACTTTCACTCGTCCGCCAGGCCGCTAAGGAGAAGAAAGTCTTCGTGCTTTCGTCGCATGGGATTTCTCCTGACGCGAAGGGGAACAATATGAAGACCGAATGGCTTGAAAAGATCCTCGCTACTGCCAAGGAGTGCGGTTTGAGGGCCGTCGGATTCGATGAGCTTCCGTAATGGCTAGTCTTTTCCGAGGAACTCGGAGGGGGTGATCCCGGTTGTTTTTTTGAAAAGGCGGGTGAAGTGGTGAGGGTACTCAAAGCCCAGTAAATGAGCGGTTTCCCCGATATTGTGCCCGTTCATAAGGAGGTTTTTCCCTTGTTCTATTACAAAAGAATGGATGTAGCCGATGGCTGTGCCGCCGGTTGCTTTGTGGATGACATCTCCAAGGTAGCGGGCGGAATATGCCAGCTGATCAGCGCAGTACTGGACGGAGGGAACGCCTTGGTCCAACTGCCTGCCCTCGAGATAATAATCCCGAAGCAGGTTGTGGAAGCGTTTCAGAATGTCAGATGATGTGTTTTCTTCTTTTGAGAGCTGACGCAGGTAGATGCGGTTGCAATACTCCAGGACGAGGCGTATGTAGGCGAGGATGACGGATCGGAGGGCGGGGGAGTCTGGGTTTTCCTGCAACTCGTGCCGCATCTGGGTGAGCATCTGAGTGATACGTCCCCATTCGGAAGGATCCATCTTAAGGGTCTCCGTGGCGAAATAAGAGAAGAAATGATAGTCCTTCATCCTTGTTTCCAGGTCGGTTCCGTGGAGGAGCTCCGGCGAGAACATTAGTACCCAGCCGCTGATGAATATCTTTTCCCCATCGTCTTCCTTTCCGCCGATTTGGCCAGGCTCGACGGCGATTATGGAGCCGTCGGCAGCGTCGAACATCTTCATGCCATATGTGAGGTTCTTCGGGAAGTTCCTCTGGATGAATAGGCCATAGACACCGTATTGGTTCAGGCTGGATCGGATGGGGGAGACTTCGTCATAGTGTATGACGTTCACCAGCGGATGCGGCGTTGGGGCGCCAAGATAGCTGGCGTAGATATTGGGGTCGGAGACGTGAAGAATGGTCTTCATAACGCTTGTAAAGGTAGAAATATTCACCTAATAATCCAAATTTCTGCGATATTGGTAGATATTCGGCTAAAATCGGTAAAAGAATTACCGGATGATGGCCTAACTTTGCGAAAACATTGATTATGAGATATTTTATTCCAATCGCCCTCGCGTCTTTGATGCTTGTAGGCTGCAACAAAAAATCAAAAGATATGAGCACACTTTCCCTTACTCAGGAATGGGACAAGACCTTCCCGAAATCCGAATTGGTCGAACATAGCAAGGTTACTTTCCACAACCGCTACGGCATCGAGTTGGCGGCGGATATGTACGTGCCCAAGGAGATTCCCGGTCAGGCCGGGAATGACGCGGCCATCAAGCTTCCGGCTATCGCGGTCAGCGGTCCTTTCGGTGCGGTTAAGGAGCAGTCTTCGGGACTGTACGCGCAGCATATGGCCGAAAGAGGCTTCGTGACAGTCGCTTTTGACCCTTCTTTCACCGGTGAGTCTGGTGGTGAGCCTCGCAGGATGGCTTCCCCCGACATAAACACTGAGGACTTCCTGGCTGCAGTGGACTTCCTTTCCAACTGTGAACTTGTTGATCCTAAGCGTATTGGTATTATCGGTATCTGCGGCTTCGGTGGCATGGCCGTTAACGCAGCGGCACTTGATCCTCGCATCAAGGCGACTGTCGCATCCACGATGTACGACATGAGCAAGGTCAATGTCGAAGGCTATTTCGCGAGCGAGGATACTCCCGCCCAGAGGATGGAAAAGCGCAAGGCATTGGCTGCACAGCGCACTAAGGACTATGCTTCAGGAACTTATGAGCGCGCTGGTGGTGTTGTCGATCCGCTTCCGGAGGATGCCCCCTGGTTTGTCAAGGACTATCACTCATATTACAAGACTCCTCGCGGCTACCACGAGCGTAGCGGCAATTCCAACGATGGCTGGAACATCATCGGTTGTCAAAGTTTTATGAATCAGCCACTTCTGGCCTGGGCGAGCGAGATTGAGAATCCTGTGCTTCTCATCCACGGGGAGAAGGCGCATAGCCGCTATTTCAGTGAATATGCCTTCGGCCTGATGACCGGGGAGCATGTCGAAGGCCAGAGCGCCACTGTGGGCAACAAAGAGTTTCTTGTTATCCCCGGTGCGTCTCACGTCGATCTTTACGATGATGTGGCCGGTGTGATTCCTTACGACAAGATGGAGACTTTCTTCAAAGAGAATTTGAAATAGTATGTTCCGGACTTTAGCAATCACCGTTTTGGCGGTTCTGTTCCCTGTGGTGCTCTCTTGTGAGAAGCTGCCGGACACCGATATACCCGAAACTCCACAGGAAGTGCAAATGGAGAATAACAACGGTAAAGAAGAGGAAGAAAAAACGGGAGAGACGCCCGCCTCTCAGGAGGCAAGTAGCAAGACGCTTGTTGTATATTACAGTTTCACAGGTAATTGCAGATCCATTGTCAGCTCACTTACCGCGAACATTGAGGCTGATGTGTTGGAGATCCTGCCTGCCCAGGAAGGCTTGGATTACGCGGCCAACAATTACGCCATCGGGAGCGGACTGATCTCGGCCATCAGGGAAAAGCCGGATAACGCCTCCAGCTATCCAGGCATCAAATCCGTGAGCCGTAATGCCGCTGATTATGACACGATTATCATCGTCACACCTCTTTGGTGGAGCAATATGGCGGCCATCATGCAGAGCTACCTATTCCAGGAAGGCTCAAAGATGAAAGACAAGAACATCGGCCTGATCGTTTCCAGCCACTCAAGCGGCATCTCGTCTGTTGTCGCTGATGCTAAGAGGCTTGTTCCCGGTGGTGTTTTCTACAAGGATAATTTATGGATCAACGCTTCCAATAGATCTAAACAAGATTCTTTGGTAAAGGATTGGTTAGCAGGTTTTCTCAAATCAACTGAAAGTATGCCCGAGACAATCAAGATCACTATCTCCGGGAAGTCGCTCCCGGTGAAAATCGTTGAGAATGAAGCGACAAAAGCCCTTGTAGCGGCTCTTAGAGGCGCATCCATCACTTATGAGGCCAACGACTATGGTGGCTTTGAAAAGGTTGGTGCGTTGGGGCGGTCACTTCCTACAAGTGATAAAAACATCACGACCCAACCTGGCGATGTGATCCTTTACAGCGGCAATCAGATTGTGCTGTTCTATGGCAGCAACTCCTGGAGCTACACAAGCATCGGTAAGATTGAATATGGCTCTTTGGATGAATTGAAATCTTTCCTGAAGGCTGGACAAGGCAAAATTTCGGTAACTTTGTCATTATGATGAAAAAGTATTTAATCTGTATAGCACTTATGGCTATTGTATCGCAGCTGGCAAGTGCCCAGCTAATTATTAACATCCGGTATTCCGCGGAAAACGGAAACGCCCGGAAATATGTCGAGGAGATGGAGAAGAGCGGTATCGCCGCCAAGATCCGCGCCATTGAAGGCTGCGTCCGCTACGATTATTTTTTCCCGGCGGATGATCCGGAAGGCTTGCTTCTCATTGACGAGTGGGCGGATCAGGAAGCTTTGAACCGTTACCATAGCTCTCCGGTGATGAAAGAGGCTGCCGCCCTAAGGGAAAAATATAAACTCGGAGGACGTCAGATAAGAAGATTCTATCCTGAGTCGCCTTCGGCCGCTCCTGGTAATCAACCAGCCAAGCCTGTAGTTGGAGTGATTGACATTCATAGTCACATGATTCCAGAGTCATACATGAAAGCAGTCAAGGCTCATGGAATGGAAATGGACGAGAAGTATCCTATCCCTTCCTGGAGTGCAGAGGAGCATCTCAAGTTTATGGATGAGGCGGGAATCCAGACTTCGGTTCTCACTATGCCAGCCCCGCAGCCTTTCTTTGGAAAAGCCGCTGAGTCGGCCGCCATTTGCCGCAAGTTCAATGAGGAGGCAGCGGCATTGAAAGCTCAGCATCCAGGTCGGTTCCTATTCTGCGCGGCCCTTCCTCTTCCAGACGTGAAGGCTGCCATCAAAGAAGCGAAATATGCGTTGGAAGTACTTGGGGCTGACGGAGTTAAATTAGCCACCAACAGTTACGGACAATATTTGGGTGACGAGGAGCTTGAGCCTCTGATGGCTTATTTGAATAGTAGGAAGACCATCATTATCACTCATCCTCACAAGCCATCCGCAGTCAATGACAAATTGATTTCGTCCGTTCCTCTGGCTTCTTACGAGTATCTTGCCGAGACCACACGCGCCATATTGAATATGGTCGCTCATGATGTGTTGGTCCGATATCCGGATCTGAAGGTGGTGGTTCCGCATTGCGGCTCGTTTATGCCTAACGCTCTGCCACGCTTCAAAGGTTTGATGCCGGTTATGGTTTCTCAAGGATATATGCGTCCTGTTGATGTGGACGCCAATCTTTCCCGCCTGTACTTCGACCTCGCCGGGGCCGCCACGGATGATGCGATAGAGTCACTCCTTACTATCACTGAGCCGTCACACATTCTCTATGGCTCTGATTATCCCTATGTCGCCGCACCGGCGCTTATTGGCGCGAAGAAAGCGTTGGAAGGCCGCTTGGGCTCTCACGGACTGGATCCTAACTCCATCCTTGCTGATAACGTCGCTCGGCTTTTTGGTTTAGAGGTAACAACGAAATAGTTTAAGAACAATGAAAAAGCATTTTTGTTTCATCGCTTTTTTGCTGTCTGTTTTGACAATGAACGCTCAGAATATGGAGGATATACTTACACCCCGTCGGCAGGGTCTTGCCGTCATTGCAGCCCTTGAGGCAAAAGGGGACATCGCTGGTTTGGAAACAGCTATTGCCGGCGCGCTTGACAATGGACTTACTATCAGTGAGGCGAAAGAGGCTCTGTCGCAGCTTTATGCCTATACGGGGTTTCCAAGGTCTCTGAATGGACTTGGCGTGTTGCAACGTGTTTTGGAGCAGCGCAAGGCAGCTGGGATCAAGGACAATCCCGGCAAAGACGCTGATCCGCTTCCCGGGGATTACGATGCCCTGAAGCAGGGGACCGAGGTCCAGACTCGCCTTACTGGGAAACCATTCAATTACAGCTTTGTGCCTGCGACGGATTATTATCTGAAGGCCCATTTGTTCGGTGATATATTCGCCCGGAATAACCTTTCTTTCGCGGATAGGGAAGTTGTCACAGTAAGCGCGATCTCATCTCTTCCTGGCTGCGAGCCTCAGCTTATCGCCCATGTGTCCGGAGCTCGCAACATGGGTGTTTCCGATGAGGAGCTTCGAGCCCTTCCGGTTCTGCTGGAGACTAAGGTGGGTGTCGCGGAGGCGGAGCGTCTCCGTGGAGCTCTGGCGTCTGTCTATGGCGGGGAATATACCCCTGTCCAGACTGTCGATTTCTTGGTATGGCCGAAGGGCGAACCTAATACCGCTTACGCTAAGTATTTCACTGGCAATAGTTTCCTCGCTCAGATGGAAGGAGGGATGGCCAACGTCACCTTTGAGCCACGCTGTCGTAACAACTGGCATATTCACCACAAGCAAGTGCAGGTGCTGATTTGTGTCGCTGGTCGTGGTTGGTATCAGGAATGGGGGAAGGAGGCAGTGCCAATGACGCCGGGCACCATCATCGCCATTCCGGCCGAGGTCAAGCATTGGCACGGTGCAGCTAAAGACTCATGGTTCCAGCATCTGACTTATCATAAAGACGTGAAGGAAGGCGCCAGCAATGAATGGTTGGAGCCGGTCTCTGACGAGCATTACAACGCTCTGTGACGGGGATAATTAAGAGAAGTGAAGCTTGTGTTCAGTACGGTAGTGTTCAATCTGTTCTGCGATGTCTTCCTTGGTGTGGAAAATGAACTCCTCTTTGGGGGTATGAGAGTAGATCAAAATCCTGTTATCATTTGAGACCTTCCAGATCTCGTGTTCGCCAAAGGTTAAGAGCACATCTCTCATCCAGTGCCTTTGCAGATAAACCGTTATGCTCTTGGCGAGTTCCTTGACAGATTTGGCCCGCAGGATTTTGCCCTCCTCGCATAGTCTTGTTATGATTGGTTGATAATCAAATGCTTCCGTAATGTCATCAACAGCTACCCATAGGTCTTTGATTCTACGGTAGGCAGTTAATTTGTCATTCCGTTTTTTTAGTAGCGCATTGCTGCCTATCTCGAATATTACATCCTCGTCCGCACCCATCGTGTCCGCCACCATTCGGGCATCCGATACTTTCAATCCATATTTGGCATGCAGTTCTTTGATGTGGGTCAACAAGTTCTTCTGTGGGAATCGCTCGCTCCACATGTTGATATAGTCAATAAAACTTCCGTCCTTGATCATCAGACGGGCATCAGATTCTTCGCAGATTCGTATGGTCGTCATTCTTTTTGTGTTGATTTATTATTGACCTATGGATAGCCTCGGGGAATACAGACAAGAGCCATGTCTAGAACCCGGACGACTCGAAATCGAGTGCGATAGCGAGGTCAGCCTTTTTTGTTAACGCGGCCTTGGTTGCTCCCTATTGGGACTGCTGATAAGCTTACCAACCTGGCTCGTGGCCGCTTGAGGATCGTGTCGTCCGGAAAGAGAGGATTTCTCCTGTTTTATTTGCCTGGCGTTGAGATCAGCTCCCTTCGGCTATCCATATTCGGACCCCCAACCCCCTAAACCGGCGGCCGGGGTCCTGGACAATAATCAAAGAACTATTTTGCGTTCGCAACAGCGTTCACCCTTTCATAGACTTCCCTAAGGTTCTGAGGGATAACAACTTTAAGAGCTTTGACCTCCGAGTCATACTGAGCCCTCTCCACCTTTCGGGTGTCAACCCAAAGCTTCATGGCGGTCAACGCCTCATTGGCAATTTGTTTATTGGCTTCAGCCACCTTCTCGTCCACCTCGGACTTGAGTTTGTTGAACTCAGCCTGAAGGTTTCTGTACTCCTTCTGCAATTCGAAGAACACCGTGTCAATCTGCTCAGCGGTGAAACTGCTTGAATAAGTGTTTATTTCCGCTTCCTGCCCCTTTCCCACAACTTTGATAGGGTCTTTCGTGTGTTCCAAATAATCCTTGCGTGCTTTGGCGAATGCTCCGTCGGGGTGAATAAAAGAGCCAATAGTCGCACACTTCGCTTCAAGGGCATAGTACCTTGCTTTCTGCTCTGCGGAGAGCTTCGCTAACTCCTCCTCAAAGGTCACTTCATCCTTCGACTTTGGCTTCTTAAGGTCTTCTCTGCCTGCTTTGATAAGTTCCTCGATGTGCTCCTCAAAAGCGGAATCAGAGGTCATTTGGTTCTTCGCTTTGATGCCTTCCCTCAAATACGCAATAAGGGATTTTAGAGCTCCGACCTCCCTGAGGCCTGAAGCAAGTTCCTTAAGCTCAGCCGTTTCCGACTCGTTCTCCACTCGGAAGGTTTTGCCTGCGATGGCAAGCATGTAGTCCCTTGAATAGAATCTCAAAGATTCGAGTTTGCTCACCAGAGCTTCGTACATCTCCTTCGCGATGTTCGCCAAATGATTGGCGCTTGTGATGGTAAGACCGTCCTTACCCAGCATGTTGTTCCGCTTCATA
>JAEEGF010905502.1_pt1 | contig 27931 bp, 27 predicted proteins | sample 9134171 | NCBI WGS metagenome assembly JAEEGF01 (sample SAMN16246542, study PRJNA631951) | gut metagenome | biome: gut microbiome; feature: rumen; material: AP-attached | host: Bos | place: Iran: Karaj | collected 2018-10 | reverse complement strand
CAGCGTCACGCCGAGCACGATCGCCGCCGCATAGACGAGCGCGATCAAAAGAAATCCGATCCGTCTGTTTTCGCGCATATTTCGATCCCCCGATCCCCTGTTATCCGCGTCCCATCATAGCATTCGCGCGGCCTGCTGTCAATTGCGTCCTTTATGGCTTGCAAGCATGCGGAAAGTTTGCTATACTGATATTTGTAGAACTATGCGGGAGGGCCTATGAAACCGATCAATTCGACAAACGAAAAAACGCCGCTGCGCGACAACAAGGTGCTGCGTGAAATCAAGGCGATCGTGCTGATGACGATCATGATCACGATCGAATCGCTGGCGGTGCAGCTGCTGTACACGCCGGCGGGCGTGGTGACCGGCGGCGTCACCGGTATCGGCATGCTGATTTCGTATGCGACAAACGGCGCGTTTCCGAGCTGGCTGTTCGTCGTGATCGGCAACACGCCGCTGCTGATCCTTGCGTTCAAGTACCTGCACATCCGTTTCACCGTCTACACCCTGTATCTCACGGTGTTGTTCTCGGTCGAGCTGGCGATCTTCGGCGCGCTTCCGATGCCGGTGCTGTTCAACGTCGAGGAGCCGGCGTGGCGCGTCGTCAGCGTGATCTTCGGCGCCGTCACGATGGGCTTTTCAGGCGGCATGATCGTGCGGCTCGGCGGCAGCACGGGCGGCATGGACATCATCTCCCTGCTTCTGAACCGCAAGTATTCGATCTCGATGGGCACGATCTCGATGTCGCTGAACATCGTCATAGCGATCTCGCTCGGCGTGGTGCGCGCGATCGGCGCGCATGATTTCCTCGCGGGCGTCGAGGGCGCGGCGCTTTCGATCATCGCCCTGTTCGTGATGAGCATCGCGTTCAACAACATCATTCTCGGCATCAACCGCACCAAGACGCTGTTCATCATCTCCGACAAGTGGGAGGAGATCGCGCCGGAGGTTCTGAACCGCATGCATCGCGGCGTCACGTATATCCCGTGCCGCGGCGCGTATACCAATACCGAAAAGACGCTGGTCTACATCCTGACCAGAACGATCGAGCTTGCGGCGATCCGCCGCATCGTGCTCGAGAAGGATCCGAAGGCCATCATCTCCATCATCGATACGCGGGAGGTCATCGGCAAGGGCTTCTCCGCAGTCAACTGACAGAAAGGAAAGGTACAAACATGAAGAATTGGATCGAACAAACGCTGCCCGCGCAGATTGAGGACCTCAAAGCCCTCGTGCGCATCCCGTCCGTCTCCCGCGGCGATCCCGCGGAACCCGGCAAGCCGTTCGGCAAAACCGTGTATGAAGCGCTGCAGGCGGCGCTCGCGATCGCGCGGCGTCTCGGCCTCAAGGCGTGGGACACGGACGGCTACTGCGGTGTGGTCGAGTACGGCGAAGGCGAGGAGGTTCTCGGCATCCTGGCGCATCTGGACGTCGTTCCGGAGGGCGAAGGCTGGTCCGTGCCGCCGTATTCCGCAACCGAAAAGGACGGCCGCATCATCGGCCGCGGCACGCTGGACGACAAGAGCCCGGCGCTCTCCGCGATCTATGCGCTCGCCGCCGCGAAGGAATGCGGACTGAAGATGAAGCGCCGCGTGCGCGTCATCCTCGGCTGTGACGAGGAGATCGGCTCTCTGGGCGTCGAGCACTATCTCAAGGTCGAAGGTCAGCCGACGCTGGCGTTCACGCCCGACGCCGAATACCCGGTCGTCAATTCCGAAATGGGCATCATGCACACGACGTACGAGAAGCACTATCCGTCTCAGCTCAGGATCGACTGCGGCACCGCGGCGAACGTCATCCCGGGCGTGATCCGCGCCGAACTGCCGGTCAAGGCGGTTCCGGTGCATGCGCCGGCGGGCTATACCGTGACGTACGACGAAAACCGCATCACGGTCGAGGGCCGCGGCGGACACGCGTCGATGCCGGAGTTTGCGAAGAACGCGCTGCAGGCGCTGATGAAGATTCTGACCGTGCAGCCGCTGCCGGATGCGGACAAGGAAACGGTCCGCGCGCTGTACGCGCTGTGGCAGTTTGACATGCACGGCGAGTCGCTCGGCATCGACGTCACCGACGAATCGGGACGCATCACCTATCAGCCCGACGTCATCCGCTTCAACGAGAACGGCGTGCGCTTCATTGCCGACTGCCGCCATCCGTTTACCGCAAAGGCGGAAGACCTGCTGAAGACCTGGGACGCGGCGTACGGCAAAGCGGGCTTTGCACGCACCGATACGGTCATCAAGCCGGGGCATTTCATTCCGGCGGACAGCGAGCTGGTCTCGACGCTGATGGACATTTACAACGAGCTGAACCATTCGGATTCGAAACCGCTGTCGATGGGCGGCGGCACCTATGCGCGCGAGCTGGAGAATGCGGTCGCGTTCGGCATCGTGCGCGAGGGCGAGGAAAGCATGTGCCACATGCCGGACGAATCGATCTCGATTGAGGACATCCGCTTCAACACCAACATCATGGCGGAAGCGATCAGACGGCTTGCCGCATACTGAGATGGCGCTCGTATACATTGTAGAAGACGATATCGACATCCGTGAGATGGAGACCTACGCACTGAAAAGCGCAGGTCTCTCCGTCGACGCGTTTGCGGACAGCGAACGGTTCTTCGAGACGCTCGCCGTGCGGCTGCCGGACATGGTCCTGCTCGACATCATGCTGCCCGGCAGGGACGGTCTCGAGGTGCTCAAAGAGCTGCGCGAAAGTCCGGCGACGCAGACGCTGCCGATCATGATGGTGACGGCCAAGACGAGCGAAGCCGACCGCGTCAAGGGACTGGACAGCGGCGCGGACGATTATCTCATCAAGCCGTTCGGCATCATGGAGCTGGTCTCGCGCTGCAAGGCGCTGCTGCGCCGCGCAAACCGTCTCATGCCCGTGCTGGCGTACGAGACGATCGAGATGGACGACGAGCGGCACCGCGTGACCGCCGACGGCGTCGACGTGGAGCTGACGTTCAAGGAATACGCGCTGCTAAAATACCTGCTCGAAAACAGCGGCACCGCCGTCACGCGCGAACGGCTGATGGACGCCGTCTGGGGCTTTGCCTTTACCGGCGAGACGCGCACCGTCGATATGCACATCAAGACGCTGCGGAAAAAGCTCGGTCCGTCCGGCGCGCTGATCCTGACCGTGCGCAACGTCGGCTATCAGCTCGGGAGGTAGCGCGTGAACGAAACGATCCTTGCGGGCATCCTGAATACGCTCGAAGACGGCGTCGCGGCGTTCGACCTCGACGGACGGACGCTGTGCTGCAACGCGGCCGCCTGCCGTCTGCTGCGCATGGACGCGAAATCGCTCCGGCACGTGTTCGATCTGCCGACGCCGGTCCGCGCGTTTTTCGGCGGCGTCCGCAGCGGCGACAGCACGACGGTCGAGCTGTACGGACAGGCGGTGCGCCTGCTGTACCACGACATCACGGAAAACGGTCTGCGCGTCGGCGCCGTGCTGACGCTTGTCGACATCGGCGAACGGGACCGCGTGGAGCGCATCCGCCGCGAGTTCACCGCCAACGTCTCGCACGAGCTCAAAACGCCGCTGACCTCGATCTCCGGCTATGCCGAAATGATCGAAAACGGCATGGCGAAGGACGCGGACATCACCGCGTTCGCCGAACGCATCCGCCGCGAATCGAACCGCATGCTCGCGCTGGTGAGCGACATCATCACGCTTTCGGAGCTTGAGGAACGCGGCATCCGGGAACAGGAGGAGACGGTCGATCTCTACGCGCTCGTGCAGGAGAACATCGAAACGCTGAAGGGCGCCGCCATGGTGCGCGGCGTCACGGTGCAGCTTTCCGGCGAGCCGACCGAGGTCGAGGCAAGCCGCGTGCTGCTCAACGAGCTTGTTTACAATCTTCTGGACAACGCGATCCGCTATAACCGTTCGAACGGCACCGTCTCCGTGCGCGTGCACAACCGCACGCTGACCGTGCGCGACACCGGCATCGGGATTCCGCGGGCGAACCGCGACCGCATCTTCGAGCGCTTCTACCGCGTGGACAAGAGCCGCAGCAAGGCGACCGGCGGCACGGGGCTCGGGCTTGCGATCGTCAAGCACATCTGCGAGCGCTACCACGCCTCGCTGAAGCTCGAAAGCGCCGAGGGCATCGGCACCGAGATCACAGTCGCGTTTCCGCGGGACAACTGAAAAAACGCCGGCACATGCCGGCGTTTTTGATGCTCCGTTCAGCTCAGCAGCGCTTCGATTTCGGGCATCGCCGCTTCGGCGCATTCGCGGCCGATGGCGATTGCGCGTTCCGCGCCGGCGGTCGAGACGAGCCCCATAAAGGACACGTCCGGCTTGATGCGCACATCCACGGGATCGTTGCGCAGGCGTCCCATCGCCTTCTGCATCAGGTCGAACGCGCGCAGCACCGTGGCATGCGCGGTCGGCGACTTGCCCGGCTGGATCACGAACGGACGCTTGATCGAAAGATCGACCGCGATGACCGCGTCCGCGCCGTTCTCGCGCAAGACCTCCACCGGCAGCTCCTGCAGCGTGCCGCCGTCGATATACCAGTGCCCCTGCACATAGGCGGGCGAGAAAACGCCCGGCACCGCCATGCTGGCGCGCGCCGCTTCGTGCAGCTTGCAGTGTTCGAAGATATGGTATTCGGCGCTCTCCAGATCGGTCGCGCCGATGAAGCACGGAATCCGCGTGTCCTCGATGTTGAGCCCGTGCGAGAGCGTGCAGATGATCTCCTCGACCTTGCTGCCCGAGAGCACGCCGCCGCGCGTGATGATCGTCGGATCGATGATGTCCTTCGGAAGAAGCGTCACGAGATACTGCTCCAAAAGCTTCAGGTCCGTGCCCGCCGCGTAGATCGCCGCCACCAGCGCGCCCGCGCTGCAGCCGGAAATCATGTCGATCGGAACGTGATGTTCCTCCAGTACCTGCAAAACGCCGATGTGCGCCATGCCTCTGCCGCCGCCCGCGCCGAGCGCGAGACCGATTTTCTTCCGTTCTTCCATGATCCGTTTCCTCTTTCCGGGCAATGCCCATATGCCGCATTATACCAAACGCGGCGAAGAAACGCAAGGGATTCCGGCGCCTCACTCCGGTTGAAGGACATACAGCTCGACGCCGTCTTTCACAACACGGATCGTATGATCCTCCGGATGGTAACAAAGCGTCGGATATACGATTTCAGCGAAGACCGACTCCGGCTCCCCGTAGAAATACAGTTCGATGATTCCGTTATGGACCAGATAATGACGGGGATCCTTCCAGCGGCCGTACTGCACCCACCGCACGGTGTTGCCTTTGAATGCCATTTTGAGACGTCCCCCGCGGTCGTACTGCGCGCCGCTCACGGACACCCATTGACCTTCCAGAACGTCGGTCGAAAGCTCGCTCGCATCGTCCGGCGGAACGGCTTTTCCGTCCTCGCCGGTCTGACGGCGGAGGATCATCAGCTCATCGTACGGCTCGTCGTCCATTTTGATCCGGATCGTGCCGGTGTCGTAATCGCAGATCATCCGCATATGCGTATTGTTCACGGTGAAGTAGGTAAAATTGTACGTCCCGAACCAGACTGTGCCGTTTGTTGCGATATATGACACCGGAAACGTCTTTTCCTCCTGAACCGCGCCGTCCCGCAGCAGCTGAATGATCACGTTGCGGTTCGCCTTGAAGGCGACATGCAAATCCCATCCCTCCGCATACATCGAACCGTCGAAGGCGCTCCAATAGCCGTTCAGGGACGTCTCTCCGACCGGCTGCGTCACCCCGTCCGCGCGCGAGAACACCAGAACGGGTTCCGCGCCGGTCGAAGCCGCATCCTGTATCAGGACGGTAAGCCGCAGTTCCCCGCTCTCCGCATCCGCAAAGCCGGTCAGCGTGACGCCGTCCGCCGTTACGGACAGGATCGAATCGGTGACGGTATACGCCTGTTTGCTGCGCACCGACCTGTCCGCAATCCGGATCACATACCGCGCCTCGTTTCCGTCCAGCATCAGGTGTCCGTCCAGATGCGAAAGATCGAAGGTCGCGCCGGCGGTTTCGGCGCGTTCGAGCGTCCATACGCCGTTCAGGTCGGCGCGTTCGACGGTCTTTGCCGTGTGCGGGGCTGCCTGCGCCGCCGCGGACGGATCGCGATAGTAGGTTCTGCACGCAAAGTCCGAACGGATCGTCAGCAGCGCCGGCGCATCGGGATCGCAGACGAGCGCAAGCGTCTCGCGCTCCGAATTCAGCACCAGTCCGTCGCCGCTTCCGGATACGGCATACGACTTCATCCGTCCGACGCCGCGCTTGAACTCGACGACCGACACCGTGCCGTCCGCTTCGATCGTCATCACGGGCCCGTCGTCCGGCGCGTCCGGATTCCGCTCCGTCCACGTGCCGGCAAGCGTTTCGGGGGAGTCTGCGTCCGGTCTGACTTCGGGCGGTTCGGCAGGCAGGACGGGCGGTTCAGTCGGATCGGCGGTCTGCGGCGCGTTCGTCGCCGCGGCGGTGGCGTCGGCCGGTCTGGTCGGCGCGTTCTTCTTCGACACAAACGGCATGATCACGACGAGCAGCAGCGCGGCGCACGCGGCGACGCTTACGCAAGCGGTCAGCGCATAGGTCAGGATGCGGCGCATCCGCTCGTGCTTCGGCGGCCGCGCCTGCGGTTCGTTTGCGGCGGCAGCGGCGCCCTCCTCCTTCTGCTGTTCGAGCATGGCGGCAAAGCGCGTGCGCGCTTCGGGCGGGACCGGCTCCGCGGTCTGCTCGTACAGGATCTTCCGTCCCTGTTCTTCGGCGTCCAGATACACGGCTTCGCGCAGCAGTTTTTCAAAATCACGCTTTTTCATGGTCTTTTCCCTCGCAGATCTTCAGAACGGCCTTTCGCGCGCGCATGAGATAGACGCGCACGGAAGCCTTTCCGACGCCCAGAAGCTTTGCGATCTCGCGATCGCTCAGATCCAGCAGATACTTGTAGCGCAGCACGTCCTTGAAGTCCTCGGGCAGCTGCGTGAACGCGTCGTGCACCTGTTCGAGCGTCAGCGTCCGGATCGCCTTTTCCTCGACCGAGGCGTCCGTGTCCTCGATCATCTCCTCCTGCGTCAGTCCGGTCAGCCGCTTTTTGTCCCGCAGACGGTTCAGCGCGTTGCGCTTGACCGCGGTCAACAGATAGTACGGCCGTGCGTCCGGCGCGAGATCGCGCACGGTTTCGATGTGACGCATGCAGTTGATAAACGTATCCTGCACGGCGTCCTCGGCTTCGGACTCGTCGTGCAGAAGCTTGACCGCCGTGAACTTCATGCGGTGATAGGTTTTGTCGAACAGATCGCTCAAGAGTGCGGCGTCCGCTTCGCTGTCCAACAAGGCAAGCAACAGAATCATGCCGGCATTCGCCCCTTCCTACTGGTTCCTCATAAAGGAGACACACGAACCGTCGAAAGTGTTACAGGTTTTTTCGAAAAAAAGTACAAAAAAGATCCCGAAGCGGGTTCGGGATCGAAAGCGTGCGGTTCAGTTCCAAAGATCGGGATGTTCCAGAAGGTACTTGGCTTCCGTTCCGTCGAGCCAGACCTTCAGCGCCGAAACGGCGTTGTCGTTGCGTACGGAGGTGCTGCCGATCGGCGCTTCGAGCACGGTCAGCCCGAACGCGTTTTCTACGGCGGCGCGCTTCCAGCCGGCCGCTTCCAGCGCGGCGATGTTCGCCTCGTCCTTCAGCACGGCGACGCACGCATTGGCGGCGGCGTTCGCCTGGTCGACCTCCTCGCCCTCTTTGGCTTCGGTCACGTTGACGAACGTCGGCTGATAGCCGGTGTTCGCCTGGAAGTACGCAAGCAGCGTCGTCATGGTCTCGTCGTCGTACGCGAGCGTGAACGCGGCGTTTTCGGGCGGCGTCGGGACCTGGGACTTGGCACAGCAGCTGAGCCCGCAGGAACAGCCGATCGTGCCGAACAGAAGAATTGCGATCGCAAGGATCGAAAGAATGCGTTTCATAGGATGCTCCTTATCGGATATTCGATTCATGATAGCACACTTTCGGTGCGTTCACAACCCCCAAAAATGAAAAAATCGCGCGAATCGCGTCGGGATCGCCGGGAATTCTTGCAATTTCCGGCAAAATCTGTTATGCTAAATTATTGTCAAACGACTGATTACGGAGGAACGGATATGCAGATCATCGTCGTCGGCTGCGGAAAGATGGGATCGTCGCTTGCGGTACAGCTCGTTGCGGAGGGACACCGCGTGACGATCGTGGATCGCAGCGAATCGGTCATCGAACAGATCAGCAACACGCAGGATGTGATCGGCTACGTCGGCAACGGCGCGGTCTTTTCGGTGCTGGAATCGGCGGGCGCAAAGGAAGCGGACCTGCTGCTGGCGCTGACCGAAAGCGACGAGCTGAACCTGCTCTCCTGCCTCATTGCGCACAAGATCGGCGCAAAGCATACGATCGCGCGCGTCCGCAATCCCGAATACGCCGCGCACATGTACGAGATCTCCGAGGACCTCGGACTTTCGATGACGGTCAATCCGGACCGGCAGGCGGCGGAGGAGATCGCGCGCGTGCTGCGGTTCCCGGCGGCGATGCACGTGGAGCTGTTTGCGAACGGCCGCGTCGAGCTCGTCTCCGCAAAGCTGCCCGAAAAGAGCGTGCTGGGCGGCATCCCGCTGTATGAACTGCCGCAGAAGCTCGGCAGCAAGGTCCTGATCTGCGCCGTCGAACGCGGCGGGACCTATACGATTCCGGGCGGCTCGTTCGTGCTGCAGGGCGGCGACACGCTCTATCTCACCGGCGCCCCGCGCGAGGTCGCAAAGACGCTGCGCAAGGCGGGCATTCTCGCGAACCCCGTCCGTTCGGTCATGATCGGCGGCGGCGGACGCATCAGCTATTACCTCGCGCAGGAGCTCTGCAAGAGCAACCTCTCCGTCAAGATCGTCGAGCACAGCAAGGAGCGCGCGCGCCAGATGGCGGAGCTGCTCCCCGACGCCGTGGTGCTGAACGGCGACGTGACCGACCACGAGCTGCTGCAGGAGGAGGGCATCGAGAACACCGACGCGTTCGTTGCGCTGACCGGTCTCGACGAGGGCAACATCCTCTCCGCGCTGTACGCAAAGCACCGCAAGGTGTCGAAGGTCATCGCGAAGGTCAACAACGATTCGCTCGAAACGCTCGTCAAGGACGTCGCGCTCGATTCGGTGATTTCGCCGAAGGGCATTGCGACCAACCAGATCCTGCGCTATGTGCGCGCGCGTGAAGCGAGCGCCGGGCACGGCGAGATCCGCGGGCTCTACAAGATCGCGGACGGTTCGATCGAGGTGCTCGAATTCCTGGCGAGCGACGAGAACGTTTCGCTGCTCAATATCCCGCTCAAGGACCTCAAGACGAAAAAGCATATCCTGATCGCCTGCATCGTGCGAAACGGCAAGGCGATCATCCCCGGCGGCATGGACAGCATTCAGGCGGGCGACATCGTCATGGTCGTCACCGAGCAGCGGCTCATGAACGACCTCGGCGACATCATGGAGGACGTCAGATGAACCGGCGGATGGTAGTCTTTCTCCTGGGGCGCATCCTCTTTGCGGAGGCGATCCTGATGCTGCCGTCGGTGCTCGTCGGGATCATCTACCGCGAGGCGATCACGTGGTGTTTTCTGCCCGCGATCGGCGTGCTGCTGCTTCTGGGACTGTTCGGACTGAAAAAACCGAAGAACACGACGATCTACGCGCGCGAGGGCTTCTTTGTCGTCGCGGCGTCGTGGGTTCTGATGTCGCTGTTCGGCGCGGTGCCGTTCTGGCTTTCGGGCGGATTCGACACGTTCTGGGACGCGCTCTTTGAGATCGTCTCCGGCTTCACCACGACCGGCGCGTCGATCCTCGAGACGGTCGAACAACTCCCGCACTGCGTTCTGTTCTGGAGAAGCTTTTCCCATTGGATCGGCGGCATGGGCGTGCTGGTGTTTGTGCTGGCGGTCATGCCGATGAGCGAGGAACGCTCGATGCATTTGATGCGCGCCGAGGTGCCGGGACCGGTCGTGGGCAAGCTCGTTCCGCGCATGCGCGACACCGCAAAGATCCTGTACGGCGTCTATGCGGCGCTGACGGTGCTTTTGATCATCCTGCTGGTCGCGGGCGGCATGCCGCTGTTCGATTCGATCTGCCACGCGTTCGGCGCGGCGGGCACCGGCGGATTCTCGGTCAAGAACGCAGGTATCAAGGCGTACGACAGCACCTATATCCACGTCGTGCTGTCCACGTTCATGCTGCTGTTCGGCGTCAATTTCAGTCTGTATCATTTGATTCTGATCGGCAAATGGAAGAACGCCGTCCGCTCCGAGGAGCTGCACGTCTACGGCGGGATCGTGGCGGCAGCCGTCGCGCTGATCACGATCAACACGTTTTCGGCGGTCAAGGGCTTCGGGCTGACGCTGCGCGACGCCTATTTTCAGGTCTCGTCGATCATCACGACGACCGGCTACGCAACGGTCAATTTCGACCAATGGCCGGGCTTTTCCAAGATGACGCTGCTGCTTCTGATGGTCTTCGGCGCATGCGCGGGTTCGACGGGCGGTGGGTTGAAGATCAGCCGCGTCGTGATCCTGTTCAAGACGGCGCGGCAGGAGGTGCGAAGACTGCTGCACCCGCGCGCGGTCACGGTCGTGCGCATGGAGGGCAAGCCGGTCGGATCGGATCTGATCCGCGCGACGCTGGCGTTTTTCCTGCTGTATGTCGCGTGCCTTGCGGCGGGTGTGCTGCTGCTGTCGCTCGGCGAACAGGATTTTCTGACGAACTTCACCGCAACGCTCGCGTGCCTTTCCAACATCGGACCGGGTCTTGCGCTGGTCGGACCGACCGAGAACTACGGCTTCTACAGCAGCGCGTCGAAGATCCTGCTTTCGTTCGAAATGCTTGCGGGACGTCTGGAGCTGTTCCCGATCATCATGCTGTTCAGCCCGCTGACCTACCGGCGCAGAGCAAATTAAGCAAACAAAAAAGCGGATCGCTTCGGCGGTCCGCTTGTTTGTTCGTGCGCTCAGCGCAGATGCAGCTGTTCCAGCGTGCTGCGCTCCAGCACGGCAAACAGCTCGCAGCTTTCGTTCAGCGGTTCGTCGGGATCGGGGGAGGCGCTTGTCTGCCCGTTCTCGCGGATCGCCACGATGTTCATCCGGTAGCGGTCGCGCAGACGCAGCTCGCGCAGCGTCTTGCCGATCCATTCCTTTTTGGGCTTCAGACTGCACACGCACAGCTCGCTGCCGAGATCGAAGAATTCGAGGAAGTCCGAGGACAGCAGCCGGCGTGCGGTCAGCTCCGCGCTCTCCTTCTCCGGATAGATGATCTCGTCCGCGCCGACGCGGCGCAGAATTTCGCCCATGCGCAGCGACGCCGCCTTCGCGATGACGTGCTTCACGCCCAGCTCCTTTGCAACCATGACGCACATGATGCTGGAATCCAGACTGCTGCCCATCGAAACCACGACGGTGTCCACGCCGGAAAGCCCGAGCCCGCGGATGATCTCCGGATCGTTCAGATCGGCGGTCACGGCGCAGCTGACGTCGTTCGCAAACTTGCGGACGTTTTCTTCACTGTCGTCCGCGATCAGCACGTCCGCGCCGCTCTTCGCAAGCGCCGCGGTCAGAAACTGCCCGAACCGTCCGAGCCCCAACACTGCAATCGATTTTTTCATAAGAACCTCCTTGTCGTCAGCCGACGTAGTAGCGTCCCTGCGCATGGCGGATGTTCTTTCCGCCCGACAGGTCGGTATGGAAGAACAGCGCGAGCGAGATCGGACCGATTCTTCCGAGATACATGCAAAGGATGATCAGGATCCGTCCGAAGACGGACAGATGCGGCGTGAGTCCGCGGCTCAGCCCGACCGTTCCCGTCGCGCTGAACACCTCATAGATCGCGTCCTGCATCGGAATGCCGTCCGCGGCGATCAGCACAACGGCGGAAAGCAGCGACAGGAACAGACTGAAGAACAGGATCGCCGCCGCCTTGCGGACCAGTTCAAAGGAGATGCTCCGGCGGAACACGACCGTGTCCGCGCGTCCGCGCACATAGGAGAACGCGGAGAGCAGCAGCACGACGACGGTGATCGTCTTGACGCCGCCCGCGGTGCCCATCGGGGAACCGCCGATGAACATGAAGACGCTGCCGAGGATCACGGAGCCGTCGGTCAGCGCGCCCTGCGGAACGGCGGAGAAGCCAGCGGTGCGGTACGTGACCGACTGGAACGTTGCGTTCAAAAGCTGCTGTCCGAACGGCAGCGCGCCGAGCGTCTGCGGATTGTTCCGTTCGAGAAGCAGCGTTGCGGCAGCGCCGATCACGATGAGCGCCGCCGTGACGCATAGCACGAGCTTCGTTTGCTCGCCGAGGTGCCGGAAGAACCAGCGCACGCCGCGGCGGTGCCGGACCGCCTCCTTCGCGGTCGAGAACGAATCGAACCAGACGATATAGCCGAGGCCGCCGATCACGATCAAAAACATCGTGACCGTCAGCACGTACGCGTTCTGCTGATACGGAAGCAGACTGCTCGGACCGATCAGATCGAGACCCGCGTTGCAGAACGCCGAGATCGCGTGGAAGATCGCGTACCAGACGCCGCGCACGGGACCGAATTCGGGCACGAACGCGAATGCGTAGAGCAGCGCGCCGATGCCCTCGATCAAAAACACGCCGCGCATGACGCGCTTGAGAAACCGCAGGACGTCCTGCAGCGAATCCAGGTCGAACGCGTCGCGCAAAAGCGCGCGGTTGCGGATCGTGAACGTTCGTTTCAGCACCAGAAACAGCGAGGAGGAAACGGCGACGATGCCGAGCCCGCCCATCTGGATCAGCAGAAGAATCACGATCTTGCCGAACAGCGACCAGTAGGCGTAGGTGTCGACCACCACGAGTCCGGTCACGCAGACCGAGGTCGTCGCGGTAAACAGCGCGGTCAAAAAGGGCGCGCGCGTCCCGTCCGCCGTTGCAAACGGCAGAGACAGCAGACCGGTCCCCAAAAGGATCAGCAGCAGAAACCCCAGCGGAATGATCTGCGCGGAGGACAGCCCTTTCTGTTTCATCGCAAACGCCCTTTCCGTGCGGCGCACAGGAATATATATATTATAGCGGCACTTTCGCCGCATTGCAAGCGTCGGGAAGAAATCCGGGCCGGATTCTGCGTCGCAAGCGGTCCCTTTGGCTGCGCTGCCGTCCCGTTTCGCTCCGGGATCCTTCGGCCTGCGCCTCAGGATGACACCGCAGGGAGCGCGGCCGCAAAGGCCAGTCATTTTAAGCGTCGGCGGAAAATCTCCGGACGCACGGTTGCTTTGCTCCTTTTTCGCCGGTACGCGGCGCAGTCCCCGGCGTCTCGCGTCAATGCGTATTCGCACGGCAGGGATGCTTGCAATCCGTCGCAAAGGCGGTTATACTGTGAAAAAAGGAAAGGCGGCGCGCGCATGCAGATTACGGTTTACGATGAAAACAGACGGCCGGAAACGCCGGACCTTCGGACGCTGGACGCGTTCGATGCGTCGTTCTGCACGGAACATTACGTGTTTCATTTCAGGTCCGGTTCGTGCGCCGCGCGGGAGATCGAACAAATCGCCGCAGAGCAGGAACGCTGCTTCCGTACAATCGAGGAGACGCTGCGGATTCCGTATACGCATCGGATTCGGTATTTTCTTGCGGACTCTCCGGAGGAAAACGGAAGGATTTTGGAGGAACTGTTCGGCATGTATGCGCCGGGCAACGGATTTGCGGTCGGTCCGAACAACGTGTTTGCCGTCTATAACGACCGGATCAAATGCATCGGCGCGCACGAGGATACGCATCTGATTTCCTACGCCTTTTGCGATCCGGCGTGCGAGTTCCTTTCGGAAGGGCTTGCGATGCGGATGGACGGACAATGGTGGGGCGAACCGAACGCCGAATGGGTGAAGCGGTTTTTGCAGGACGGGCGGTATCGCCCGGTGCTCGCGCTTGCGGACGACGAGACGTTCGAAAAAATGCCGTGCGAGATTACCTATCCGATTGCCGGCGCCTTTACGGCATTTCTGACGGAGCGCCTCGGTGTTCCCGCCTATCTGGAACAGATTTACCAGCCGAAGCAGCCGCTGAAAGAAAAGCTCGAACACGCGTTCGGAATGCCGCCCGAAGCGGTCGAGCGCGCGTTTCTGGATTGGATCGGAAAATAGAAAAGAAACCGCCTGCGGGCGGTTTTTTGATTCAGGAAAGTGATCCCCGCAGCAGCTGCCAAAGCTCCTGCGCCTCGGAGACCGTCAGGGGCTTGTCGGAGATCATGCGGTAGAGGTAGAGAAAGATCGTGTCGAACGGCGGTACCGAACAGAGGTCGGCATGCCGGTCCATCCAGTGCGCGATCGCCATGGAATCGGACGGATTCAGAAACGTCACCGGCTCCACGCCGTCGAGCAATTCGCGCAAAGACCGCATCACATGATCGGTTTCCGACTCGATCGAAAAGCGTCCGGCGGGCATCGGCGCGGGCTTCGCCTTTTTGCGGTACGGGCGGACGTCGCGCGGATCGGGACCGAAATCGGCAAGCAGTTCGCGGTACAGCCGGTAGCACGCCAGCGCGTCGCACAGCGCGTCGTGATGATGCTCCAGAGGAATGTCAAACGCGGCGCACAGCGTATCGAGCCGGTAGCTGCCGTACGTCTCGCGCGAAAAGCGCCGCCGCGCCATCTGCACGGTGCAGGCATAGGTGAATTCCGGCACGGGGATGCCGCAGCGCTCGAGCGTGCCCGAAAGGACGCCGAGATCGAACGCCGCGTTGTGCGCGATCACGACGCTGTCAGAAAAGTACGCGGCGATGCGCGGCCAGACCTCGGAAAACGTGGGCGCGTTCTCCACGTCCATGGGCGTGATGCCGTGGACCTGAATGTTGTACCCGTCGAACCACGTTTCGGGGTTTACAAGAATCGATTCGGTTTTGACGATTTCGCCTGCTTCTGCGACGACGAGCCCGATCTGACAGATTGCGGGGACCTTGCCGTTCGGTGTTTCGACGTCGAGCGCGACGATGCGGGATGCGTTCGTTTCCATACGCACAGTATAACAGAACCGTCCGGTTTTCGCAACGATTGCGAAACTGCGGAAAAAACCGGCGTGCGGCGCTTGCGGACACCGCCGTTTTGTGGTATAAATATCTTAATTGAACGAAGAAGGACGGAATCGTCTTCCATGGAAAACACAAAGAAAAAAGGGCCCGGGCTCAGGCACCTCAAGCCGTGCATCAGGGGCTATGTGACGCCGTCGGTCATGACGCCGGTGCTGATCATCTTCGAGGTCGCGCTGGAGATCCTGATCCCGCTTCTCATGGCGGCGCTCGTCGACGGCGGGCTGTACCGCGTGGAGCAGTTTCAGCTGCAGGGCGTGATCTCCCGCCTGCCGTACCGAAACAATCTGCAGTTCGTGCTGTGGGTGGGCGGACTGATGGTGCTCGCGTCGCTGCTGTCGCTTCTGTGCGGCGCGCTTGCCGCGCGCACGTCGGCGGTCGCGTCGATGGGCTTTGCGAAGAACCTGCGCGAACGGATCTTCGGCAAGATCCTGCAGTTCTCCTTCAAGAACACCGACCGGTTCCAGACCTCGTCGCTCGTCATCCGCGCGACGACGGACGTCAACAATCTGCAGAACACGTATCAGATGTTCCTGCGCATGATGTTCCGCGCGCCGATCATGATGGTGCTTGCGGCGATCATGGCGTTCCGCATCAACGTGAAGCTGTCCTACATCTTCGTGATCGCGCTGCCGCTCGTGCTTACCCCGATGCTGCTCTTTATGTTCATCGGACGCAAGCGGTTCAAGATGATGTTCACAAAGATGGACACCATGAACAGCGCCGTGCAGGAGGACCTGATCGGCATGCGCGTGGTCAAGTCGTTCGTGCGCGGACCGTATGAAATCGGCCGGTTCCGGAACAGCGCCGACGATCTGATGAAAACGCAGATCTACGCGCAGAAGCTGTTCTCGTTCGCGAACCCGATCCAGCTCGGCGTGATGTGGGGCGCGACGATCCTGCTGTGGCTGTTCGGCGGACGGATGAGCGTTTCGCCGGACGGGAACCTGCCCATCGGCGAGCTGACCGCGCTGATCGGCTATTCGACGCAGGTCATCGCCTCGCTGCAGATGGTTTCGATGTTCCCGCTCATGCTTTCGAGAATGCGCGCGTCGCTCGACCGCATCAACGAGGTTTTTGAAGAACAGATCGACATCGAATCCCCCGAAAGCGATCTTACGGTCGAGACCGGCGAGATCGAGTTCGATCACGTCGATTTCTCGTATTCCGGCAATCCGGAGGTATTGAACCTCAAGGACGTCAGCCTGCACATCCTGCCGGGGCAGACGGTCGGCATCATCGGCGGCACGGGCGAGGGCAAATCGACGCTCGTGCAGATGATCCCGCGGCTGTACGACGTGCTCTCCGGTTCCGTGCGCGTGTCGGGACACGACGTGCGCGCATACAGCCTGAAGGCGCTGCGCGACGGCGTTTCGATGGTGCTGCAGAAGAACATGCTGTTCTCGGGCAGCATCCGCGAGAACATGCGCTGGGGCGATCCGGACGCGACGGACGAACAGATCCGCGAGGCATGCAGAATCGCGTGCGCCGACGGCTTTGTCACGGCGTTTCCGGACGGGTACGACACCGACCTCGGGCAGGGCGGCTGCAACGTGTCCGGCGGACAGAAGCAGCGGCTTTGCATCGCCCGCGCGCTTTTGAAGAAGCCGAAGATCCTGATTCTCGACGACTCGACGAGCGCGGTCGACACCGCGACCGAGGCGAAGATCCGGGACGGTCTCAAGAAACTCACCGACATGACCAAGATCATCATCGCACAGCGCATCACCTCGATCATGGGCGCGGATCAGATCATCGTCATGGAGCACGGCGCGATCTCCGACGTCGGCACTCACGAGGAGCTGTTGCGCCGCAGTCTCATCTACCGCGAGGTCTATGAATCGCAGGTCAGAGAGGAGGCGAATGCGTAATGCCGCCGAGAGGAAGCTCTTTCAACAGCAAAATGGGCGGTAAGCGCGCCGAAAAGCCGCTGAAAACGCTCGTTCGCCTGTTCCGCTATTTCAAAAACTGCACCGGCATCCTGATCGTTTCGATCATTTCGATCCTTGCGTATTCCGCCGCGTCCAACTATGCGGTGCTGATGACGAAGAAGCTGGTCGAGGTGCTCGAAGCCGGCATCGGCGCGGATATGGCGAAGTACGCCGCGCTGCTCATCGGCATGGCGATCCTCTACGCGATCGCCGTCGTCACCAACTTCCTGCTGAACCGGCTGATGCTCTCCTGTTCCGCGCGCGTCATGTGCGCGCTGCGCAAGGAGATGTTCGAAAAGATGCAGCAGCTTCCGATCGCGTTCTTCGACGGACGCACGCACGGCGAGCTGATGAGCTATTACACCAACGATACCGAGGCGGTCAACGAGCTTCTGCACCATTCGATCACGCAGATGCTGATTTCGATTTCCTCGCTGGTTTTCGTGTTCGGGCTGATGGCGTCGCTGTCCATACCGGTCGTGTTCATCATGATCTGCATGGGCGTAACCGTGTTCTACGTGATGCGCGGCGTCACGAAAAAGAGCCGCCGGAACTTCAAAAAGCAGCAGTACGAGCTGGCGGCGGTCAACGGCTACATCGAGGAGATGATGGAAGGTCAGAAGGTCGTCAAGGTCTTTACGCACGAGGACAAGGCGAAGGCGGGCTTCAAGGTCCACAACGACGAGCTCTGCAAGGTCGCGACGGACGCGAACACCTACGCAAGTATCGTCGGTCCGCTGATGAACAACATCTCCCACATCTTCTACGCGATCACCTGCACCATCGGCGTGCTGCTGGCGGCGCCGGTGCCGGGCGAGGATTTTCTGCTCGAAAACACATGGTTCGCCTCGCATCAGGCGTTTCTGGTGGAGGGCAGCGCGCTCATTGCGTCGCTGCAGTTCGTGCGGCAGGTTTCTAACCGCATCAGCCAGATTTCGCAGCAGTTCAACTCGATCCTGCTTGCGCTTGCGGGCGCGGAGCGCATCTTTGCGCTCATTGACATGCCCGCCGAGGTCGACGAGGGCACGGTCACGCTGGTACGCGTCGAACAGACCGAACACGGCATGAAGGAAACCGACCGCCGCACCGGTCACTGGGCATGGAAGCGCGACGGCGAGCTGATCCCGATGCGCGGCGACGTGCAGTTTACCGACGTCGACTTCTCCTACGACGGCAAGAAACAGGTGCTTGAGGATGTGACGCTCTATGCGCACCCGGGCGAAAAGATCGCGTTTGTCGGTTCCACCGGCGCGGGCAAGACGACGATCACGAACCTGATCAACCGCTTCTATGACATCGCGGACGGCACGATCACCTACGACGGCATCCCGATCCGCGAGATCAAAAAGAGCGCGCTGAGAAGCTCGCTCGGCATGGTGCTGCAGGACACGCACCTGTTCTCCGGCACGGTCATGGACAACATCCGCTACGGACGGCTCGACGCGACCGACGAGGAGTGCATCCAGGCCGCGAAGATCGCGAACGCGGACTTCTTTATCTCGCATCTGCCCGAGGGCTATTATACCGAGCTTGTCGCCGACGGCGCGAACCTCTCGCAGGGACAGCGGCAGCTCATCGCCATCGCGCGCGCCGCGGTCTCCGATCCGCCGGTGCTGATCCTCGACGAAGCGACGAGTTCGATCGACACCCGCACCGAGAAGCACATCGAAAAGGGCATGGACGCGCTGATGAAGGGACGCACCGTGTTCGTGATCGCGCACCGGCTCAGTACGGTTCGCAACTCCGACTGCATTATGGTGCTCGAGCACGGCCGCATCATCGAGCGCGGCAGCCACGAAGACCTGTTGAAGCAGCACGGCAAGTACTACGAGCTCTGCACGGGAACATCCGAACTGAGCTAAAGCAAAGAGGATGGGCGACCATCCTCTTTTTTTGCAGTGATATCTGTCCTGCGGACAGGTGATATCGCTTCGCGGTGATATCTGCTGCGCAGGTGAAATATTCCCTGCGGGAATGTTCAGGTGGATTCTCCTTGCGGAGAATCGAAGATTCTGCCACCTCATCCGTCACCTGACGGTGACAGCTTCCCCTCGAGGGGAAGCCTTTGTATGCGCGCCTCCGAAAGCCTTCCCCGCTGCGGGACGGATGGATAAACGTCCGTTTTTCAAGGATCGATGCATTGCGTCTGCGGCAAAAACCGTCAGAACCGGTCGCGGATCATCGCGCACAGCTCGTCCGCCGTGACGCCGAGCGCTCTGGCGCCGGCAACGGTTTCGTCGATCGAGGCGAGCAGCTTTTCGTTGACCTTGCTCTGCCGGTGCGCCTCGCTGATCGGCGCGACAAAACAGCCGCTGCCGGTGCGCGTCAGAAGGTATCCGTCGCGGATCAGCTCCTCCCACGCGCTGCGCACGGTGATCATCGAAACACCGAGCTCCTTGCTGACCGTGCGGATCGGCGGCAGCGGGGTGCCGGGCGCAAGCGCGCCGGAGAGCACCTCGGCTGCAATCTGCTCATATAATTGCCGGTAGATCGGCGTTTTGTCGTTCGGATTGACGGACAGCTTCATTGCACATCAACCATTTCATAGCGCTTGACCGACAGCCGCACCGCAAGGAACGTGCCGACCGCATAGATCAGCAGCGCTGCGCCGAACAGGATCGCCTGCGCCGTCCATGCCTGCGCGGTTTTCGGGAAGCAGTCGATGTTTTCATACAGGAAGCGGAAGAACGGAACGTCGAGTCCTTTCTCCTTTACGACGACGCGCGTCGCGATCATGGTCCCTTCGCAGAGGACGATCCAGATCCAGACGCCGATCGCGCCCTTCAGAAACGACGCGCCCGCCTTGTAGCCGGTTCTATAATAGCTCGGCAGGAAGATCAGGTTGAAGACCGTAAAGAGGATCAGCGCGAACGCAAGCAGGCTGAGGCTGAGATCGGTGCCGCCGGCGTTGCCCGCTTCGAGGTCCATCGCGACGAGTCCGAATGCGCACAACCCCGCCATCAGCAGCAGTTCCAGCATCTGCAGAATCACCACAAAGAGGCAGCGCGCCTTCACCGCCTGCGCCTTGGAAACCGGCAGCATCGCGGTGTACATCGCGTCGCCGTTTTCGCGGGCGGACTGGAACATAAAGAACACCGCGTTGCACAGGAAGAAGCATGCGACGAGATACGGATAGCTCGGGATCAGCAGCATCAGCACCAGTGCAAGGTAGATGAACACCGTCGGGTGCAGACAGAGCTTGAATTCTTTATTCAGCAGCGCTTTCATGGCCGTCCTCCTTTTCCGTGTAGATCATGATGGATTCCATATCCGCGGGCGCAACCTTGAGCCCCTCGGACCGCTCCGCGTTTTCGCGCGTCATCAGCCCCGTAAAGCCGAACGCGTGCGCGCGGAAGCCCACGAGCCGGTCGCGGTACCGTTCGAGCTGCTCCGCCTCGCCGGAGACGAGCCGGTACGCGTCCTTGAAGCTGTCCGCGTCGGTCGAGCAGAGGATCGTTCCGCCCTTGATGTAGGTGATATAGTCCGCGCACTTTTCGAGGTCCGAAATGATGTGCGTCGAGAACAGGATGCTGTGCTCGCCGTCCTCGATGATCGCGCGAAAGATCTCCAAAAGCTCGTCGCGCGAGACGGGATCGAGCCCGCTCGTCGGCTCGTCGAGGATCAGCAGCTTTGCGCGATGCGACAGCGCCAGCGCGAGCGCGAACTTGACGCGCATGCCCTGACTGAGCTCGCTGACCTTCTTTTCGGGATCGAGCGAAAACCGCTTCAAAAGCGTCTGATACAGCGTCTCATCCCAGTCCGCGTAGAAGCGCTTCGTCACGTCCGCGATCGCGTTGAGCTTCTTTCTTCTGTAAAAGCTGAACTCGCCGAGCACCAGACCGATCTGCTTCTTGCATTCGGTCTCGTTCGCCCAGACGTCCCTGCCCTCGAACAGCACGCTGCCGCCGTCCGCATGGGAAAGGTTCAGCATCGTCTTGATCGTCGTCGTCTTGCCCGCGCCGTTGCGGCCGATGAACCCCATGATGCAGCCTTCCTCGACGTCGAAGCTGACGTCGTTCAGAAGGAAGCCCGGATATTGCTTGCGAAGATTTTGCACTTGCAGGATTTTCATATGCCCTCCTTAATTGTGCTTATTGTACATACACAATTATAACGCTTTTGCCGCGTTTGTCAAGAGGTTTTTGCAAAAAAGGTTTTCAAAGCCGCGCGCACGTGTTATACTATCCGAAAAGAATGAAGGAGCAAACCATGAAACGCTTTTGTATTTTGATTGTTTGTCTGCTGCTGTGCCTTGCGGCTTGCACGAAGCCCGCGCCCGCGCCGCAGCCGACCGATGCGCCCGCCGTTGAGGCGACCGAGACGCCCGCAGAGCCGACCGAGGTTCCCGCAGAACCGACCGATGCGCCCGCAGAACCGACCGATGCGCCCGCCGCGGAGAGCAATTTCGTCTTTTCGGGCACGACGCTGTACGGCGAACCGATCGATTCCGGCATGTTCCGGGATTACGATCTTGTCATCGTCAACTGCTGGGCGGAATGGTGCGGACCGTGCGTGGGCGAGCTTGCGGCGCTTGAACAGATCCATCAGGAGTATCCGAATGTGCTGATTCTCGGCGTGCTCGTGGCGACCAACTCCGTCGAGGACGCGAAGGCGACGCTCGAAAGCAAGGGCGTGACGTATCCGGCGCTCGAGCCGGTCGGCGATCTCGTTGCGCTTTCCGAACGCTCAATGTATATTCCCGCGACCTACTTTTTTGACAAAGACGGAAACGAAACCGGGGAGCCGATCGTCGGCGGTCAGAGCTACGAAGAATGGAAAGCAGCCGTAGACAATCTGTTGGGATGAAGCGGTCCGTCCGCATCGGGCTGCTGACCGCGCTGGCAATCACCGGCGCGGCGTTTCTGCTGTACGGAATCTTTACCGGACAGGCGATCGCGGTGCTGCAGAAGGCGATCCGCGTGTGTTTGGAGTGTATCGGCATTGGCTAAGGAAAAGCGCGTCAAGGGCGAATGGAAACGGCTGACCGTACAGGCGGCGGCGTTCCTTTTGCAGAATCCCAAACTGCACAATTTCTTCCTCGGAACGATCGACACGGGCAAGACCAAGGTCCTGTGCGCGCCGGGGCTGAACTGCTATTCCTGTCCGGCGGCGGCGGGCGCGTGCCCGATCGGTTCGCTGCAGAGCGCGCTGACGCCCCGAAAACCGTCGTTCCCGTTCTATGTGCTCGGGTTTCTGCTGCTGTTCGGCGTGCTGTTCGGACGGTGGATCTGTTCGCACGTCTGCCCGTTCGGGCTGGTGCAGGACCTTGTCTATAAGATCCCGTTCCCGAAAAAGGTGCGCACGTTCAAAGGCGACCGCGTCCTCCGCCTGCTCAAATACGCCGTGCTGCTCGTCCTCGTGATCGCGCTGCCGCTGTTTGACACGCTCAAGCCGTATTTCTGCAAATACCTGTGTCCGTCCGGCACGCTGTTCGGCGCGATCCCCCTGACGCTCACCAATCCGATGCTCCGGGGACAGATCGGCTTCCTCTTCTGGTGGAAGGTCGGCGTGCTCGTCACGCTGCTGCTGCTCTCGCTGCTGATCGCGCGCCCGTTCTGCCGGTACCTCTGCCCGCTCGGCGCGATCTACGGACTGTTCAACCGCTTTGCGCTGCTCGGTCTGACCTGCGACGCGTCGACCTGCGTCAACTGCGGCGCATGCGAAACGGTCTGCCCGATGGGCATCGATCCGAGAACGCAGTTCGATTCTATTGAGTGCATCCGCTGCGGGCGCTGTGTGCGCGCCTGCCCGACCGGCTCGCTTGCGCGGCGGTTCGGATTCCGGCCGGATGCTCACAAAAAGTCCACAATATAAAGCTTGCAAAATTCAAAAAGTGTGATAGGATAGCATCGAAGAAAAGGCGGGGCTGTTTCCCCGCGCGAAAAGAGGGACAAATATGACAAAAATCGATATTTTCAGTGGATTTCTGGGCGCAGGCAAGACGACGCTGATCAAGAAGATGATCGCCGAAAGCTTTGCGGGTGAAAAGCTCGTGCTGATCGAGAACGAATTCGGCGAGATCGGCATCGACGGCGCGTTCCTGCAGGAGGCGGGCATCGAGATCACCGAGATGAACTCCGGCTGCATCTGCTGCTCGCTCGTCGGCGACTTCTCCAAGGCATTGAAAAAGGTGCTGGACGAGTTTCATCCCGACCGCATCCTGATCGAGCCGTCCGGCGTCGGCAAGCTTTCCGACATCAAGGCGGCGGTCAGCGGCGTTCTCAACGACGAGGTCGTGATCAACAGCTGCGTCGCGGTCGTCGACGCCAAGAAGGCGCGCGTCTATCGCAAGAACTTCGGCGAATTCTATGTGAACCAGATCGAGGCCGCGGACTGCGTGGTGCTTTCGCGTTCGCAGGACGTCAGCGAAGAACGCCTTAAGGAGGTGCTCGACATGGTGCGCGAGCTGAATCCCGAAGCGACGGTCGTCGCCGCGCCGTGGGACACGCTCACCGGCGCCGATCTGCTTTCCGCGATCGAAAAGAGCGATTCTCTGAAAGCGTCGCTCGAAGCGCTGAAAGCCGAGCATCATCACCACGACGAGGACGAGTGCGACGATCCGGAATGCGAGTGTCACCACCATCATCACGACGATGACGATGAGGACGAGGAACACGAGTGCCATCATCACCACCACCATCACGACGAGGACGAGTGCGACGATCCGGAATGCGAGTGCCATCACCATCACGACGATGACGACGAGGACGAGGAACACGAGTGCCATCATCACCACCATCACGACGATGACGATGAGGACGAGGAACACGAGCATCACCATCATCACCATGACGATGACGACGAGGAGCACGAGTGCTGCCATCATCATCATCACCATGACGAAGATGAGGAGCACGAGCATCATCATCACCACCATCACGGACACGACGCGGACGAGGTGTTTTCTAGCTGGGGCTTTGAGACGATGCACCGCTTTACCGAAAGCGAGATTCGCGAGAAGATCGCGGCGCTCGACGATACGGAGAAGTTCGGCACCGTGCTGCGCGCAAAGGGCGTGGTGCCCGCCGCGGACGGCGAACGCTGGATTCATTTCGACCACGTTCCCGGCGAGGTCGAACTGCGCAGAGGTCCGGCGGGCGTGATCGGCAGACTGTGCGTGATCGGTTCGAAGATCAACGAAGAAGCGCTCAAGCGCCTGTTCTCGGAGTAAACCGCCATGATGCTTCCGGTCTTTCTGTTTACGGGATTTTTGGACAGCGGCAAAACGACGTTCCTGCAGTCGATGCTCGAGGATCCCTCGTTCAACGAGGGACAGCGCACGCTGGTGCTGCAGTGCGAGGAAGGCGAGGAGGAGCTGATCCCGTCGCGCTTCTCGATCAACAACGTCACGATCCATACGGTCGACAGCGTTGCCGAGCTGACGCCCGCAAACCTGTCGCTGTGGCAGCGCAAGGCGGCGGCGACGCGCATCATGATCGAATACAACGGCATGTGGCAGATGAACGATCTCTTTGACCGCCTGCCCGAAAACTGGGGCATCGCGCAGGAGACGATGATGGTCGACGCCAGGACGATCGCGGCGTACAACGCGAACATGCGCCAGCTTGTCGTTGACAAGCTGAACACGGCGGAGCTCGTCATCTTCATCAACGTCGAGCCGGAGCAGGACCGCATGGAACTGCACAAGCTCGTGCGCGGCATCTCGCGCGGGGCGCAGATCGTCTACGATCTCACCGACGGCACGAGCGTCGAGGACGACATCGAGGATCCGCTGCCGTTCGACATCAATGCGGACATCATCGAGATTGCGGACCGCGACTATGCGCTGTTCTATCGCGATCTCGTCGACGAGCCCGCAAAATACGAGGGCAAGACGGTCCGCTACAAGGGGCTTTGCGCAAACAACATGCGCATGCCGAAGGACACGTTCCTTGCCGGACGCCACATCATGACCTGCTGCGAAGCCGACATCGCCTACTGCCCCTTGGTGTGCAAGTGGGATCGCGCAAAGTCGGTGCGCCATAAGAGCTGGGGCATCGTCGAAGGCCGCATCAACGAGAAGTTCTCGAACATCTACGGTAAGAAGGGACCGGTCATTTCGGTCAACTCCTTCGAACCCGCCGAGCAGCCCGAACAGCCGGTCGCGACATTCTATTGAGAGGGCGGTTACGCCCTCCGCTACAGAAATCCCGAGGAAAAAGGGGATTTCTGTCATATCGTGCGGCATGAGCCGTATATCGTGTTTGCACAAGCAAACATATCGTGCTGCATTCGCAGCATATCGCAAAAAAGCGCTTCCTTTGCGGGAAGCGCTTTTTTCGGTTCGTTATCTTACGTTCAGCGTGATCGCAAATTCCATCCATTCGACCTCTTCGCCTTCCCACATTCTGCCTTCGACCGGCTGATTGAGCGGGATCGGGTATTCCCCGTCGGCGGTCCGCACCGTCGTCCGGTACATCAGGACCGGAACCAGTTCGATCGTCTCGACGCCGTTCAAGAGCTCGTACGGGATCTGTTCGTTGCGGTACGTCAGCCGGAACGCGCCGTTTTCGTCGGCTTCGCAGGTGAAGGTCCCGCCGGACAGCAGTTCCCCGCCGATCCGCGTACGGAAGCTGAGGGAGCGGAAGAACGTTTCCCGTTCCGCCTGCGTCCATCCCTCCGGCAGCGTAACGACCATGCTGAGATCGCCGATGCCGAGTGCGTCGATGCGTCCGTTCCCGACGCGGAAAGTCAGACCTTCGAGACGGACTTCCGTATTCGTGATCGTGACGACGGAGCGCCCTCCGTCCGCTGCCGCAGTCCGCTGTTCTTCGGAAAGAACGGTTGTGCCGCGCCAAATAATCTCCGCCTGCTCCGGCTGAAGCGTACGGCGGTCGAGGCGCTCATGGGCGTACAGGTCGACCTCGATCGTGCCGAGATCCGCTTCCAGCAGCGTTGCAAGCCCCTGCTCCGTATCGATCGCCGTGCGGTAACGCACCGACGCGGTCAGGATGCCGGTTTCACCGGCGTTGTCCGAAAGCAGCGCCCACACGTCCGGAATCTCAATCTCCCTGCCGTCGCGGAACGCGACCGTGCCGAAGCCCTTGCCGGTGTTCGGATTGCGCACCTCGCAGCGCGCAACGCCGGTCAGTTCGCGGTCCTTCAGGAATTCGATGTTGCTTTGGCTGATCTCGTCCGGCGATTTGCCGGTCAGCGAATCGAAATACGCCGCAATGCCGGGATACCGGTCCAGCCCCGTGACCGGACCGCAGGAAAGCTCCGTGCCGTCCTTCAGTACGAGAAAGATGTATACGGGGACGTCTTCGCCGCTTGCGGTCGCACTGCCGCCGGTCAGCGAATCCAGCGAGGGCAGCGCGGAAAGTCCGCGCAGCGTTACGGACAGGTTCAGCCGGTTTCCGTCGAAGAAGGCTTCGCGCGGCGCCGCCGAGAAGTCCGCCGCGATCCTTTGCCAGACCGATTCGTCCGCAACCTGCAGTACGCCGTGCGCCTGCTGCGGCTTCGCCGTTGCGATCAGTCCGTCGACCGGCGTCTGCGTGTGTTCCGGCGCCGTCAGGTAATCGGTCGCGGGATTCATGCTGCGAAACCACGAAAGCACCTCGGCCCTCGCCGACGGGATCGCAAGCACCGTGCCGCAAAGCAGCACCAGACACGCCGCGATCGGCAGCAGGAGTTTCGTCCATGCGACCGGCGTCTTTTGTTTGTCCGGTACGCTTTTCAGCACCGCGCGCCGGATGGTTTCTTTGTCAATCAGCTCGTTTTCCGCAAAGGACAGGAGCTGTTCGGATGTGTTTTTCATTGGTGATTCTCCTCTCCGAAACTGGTTCTGAGTTTCTTTCGCACGCGCAGAAGCCTGCTTTTGACGCCCGCTTCCGTCGTGCCCATCTCCTTTGCGATGTCGCCGAGCTTCATGCCGTATCCGTAATACAGCAAAAACATGCGCTGGGTGCGTTCCGGCGCTTCCCTGAGCCGGTCGAGAACCTCGCCGATCGCCGCGCGGTCGAGGCTCAGCTCTTCCACGGAGACGCTGTCCGGCTCGTTCTCTGCGGTTGTAAGCGGAAGCTCCTTTCGCCTTGCGCGGAACCGGTAATAGCCTGCGATTTCATGCTTCAGAACCGTCAGAAGATACGCTTTGGGTTCGCGGATCGCGCCGCTGCCCTTTTTGAGCAGCAGCCGGTAAAACTGCGCATAGGTGTTCTGCAGCAGATCGCCCGCGTCCTCCACCGGCACTTTCAGCAGGCAGCAGCGCATCAGCTCGCGAAACGTCGCGTCGTATACGGAATTGAATGTTTCGGTTACATCGTTCATGGGATTCTCCTTTTGTACGGCCGTTCACCTATATAGAGTGTCGAACCGGCGGAAAGGGAGCGGTATAGAGAAGAAAAATACAAAAAAAGATGCGGACAGGTTTGTCTGCCCGCACTCTTTTGAAAGGTTCTTATCTGCCGCGGCGCTGCGCAAAGCACTCGGAGCAATAGATCGGCTTGTCGTTTCTCGGCTGGAACGGCACCTTGGTGGGCTTGCCGCAGGCCGCGCAGACGGCGTCGAACATCTCACGCTGCTGCTGACCGCGCGCTGCGTTCTTGCGCGCCTTCCGGCATTCCGGGCAACGGACCGGATCGTTTTTGAAATCGTTTCTTGCGTAGAATTCCTGCTCGCCGGCACTGAAAATGAATTCCTTGCCGCAATCCCGGCAAACCAGTGTTCTGTCTTCGTACATGATGTGTTTTTTCCCTTCGCGAAATGGATATTTTGATCTCCGTTTTCGGCTGACCTGGTCTTTGCCCCCACACTCGCCGGCAGGAGGGTTCGCTCCTAAGCACTGCTCCCCACTACTGCCCCTCTCGGCGGAGTACCGCCGGCCGGACTTACTTCTAAGCCGCACCATGCTCACGGGCGCTTTGGCCCGCTTATGTGGATCGTTTCGCCTGCGACTGGCATCGACTTGCAACCACAGACCCGAATCCGGACATCC
>JAEEGF011429167.1_pt1 | contig 27948 bp, 15 predicted proteins | sample 9134171 | NCBI WGS metagenome assembly JAEEGF01 (sample SAMN16246542, study PRJNA631951) | gut metagenome | biome: gut microbiome; feature: rumen; material: AP-attached | host: Bos | place: Iran: Karaj | collected 2018-10 | reverse complement strand
GGATAACGGCGCGGAAGACGTCAAATGACGGCTCCATGCTGTCACTTGCAGTAGGCAAGACGCTTAAGCTCGGCACAGAGTTTAATGGCGGAAACAAGGCGGATCAGCCTGTGAATAAGACTGTTGTATGGTCGATTGATTCCGGAAGAGAGATGGACGGAACAACGGCGATAACAGATAAGGACACGCTGGCAACGATGGCCACGATTGATCCCGACAAGGGTATTATAAAGGCTCTCAAGCCGGGATTTGTGACGGTAACGGCAACCCATGAAGCAAGCGGAACGCCCATCACCAGGGAAGTGCGGTTGTTCGTGTCTGTTTCGAAGCTTTCTCTGAGCGAGAATAAGATCACCATCAAAGAGGGCAGAAACGACTATGCTGTAGTTTCTTATGTAACCGACGGTGCTACCATATTTGACGGAACTTCTATTTCACTTGTTCAGGATAAAGTTACCTGGGATATTACTAAGTGTGATGTAGATGATGAAGAGGGTAAACCTCTTGTGAAGGTGAAGAACGACGAAGGTGCAGCCTGCGAACTCTACATCGGAATGCTTCCGGAGGGTAAGACTAAAGCTACAGCGACGCTGACGGCTACAGCTATAAGCGATGGCAATAACGGAACAACGGTTAAGAAGACTGCAAACTGCACGATCACGGTTGTCAAGAGTGTTGCTGCAACGAAAGTTCTTTTCGATAAGACAAAGGTAAGCGCAGGTGTGGGAAGCAGCTTCGAGCTGACGGCATCTGTTACGCCGATGTCTGCTGATGATACAGATATAGTGTTCATCAGTTCTGTGCCTGAAGCAGTTGTGGTAACACCGGCTGGGGACGGAAAAGCCACCGTTGAAGTAGTGGCTGTTCCTGCAAACGCAAAGAAACAAGCTGTTATAACTGCAACCAACACCGCATCCGGAAAGAAGGCAACATGTACCGTTACCGTAGGTGGATCGGCTTCAAAGGTAGAGATAACAAACAAAGCCATCGTCAAGGATGGAGATAACAAGACCATGAGCCTGATAGTTGGCAAGAACAATACGCTGAAGGCGAACGTCACTGCAGCAGATGGCTCAAAGGCAGCAAACACCGGCGTAGACTGGACCATCACGAAGGCTTATGACAAGAACAACAATCTTATCTATGACGCTGATGGTGACGGAGTTCTGATTCCTGACAACCCGGCAATAGCATCCCTGATTGCGACAGTTGATGCCAAGGGTAAAGTTATAGCAAAAGACTGCGGTAAAGTGGTTGTAAAAGCGTCGACAAAAGAAATGAAAGAGACAACACCGGGAGAGTGTGAACCTGTAGCAGAAGATACGGTTGAGATCGTGACCTACAAGCCTGTGACTAAGCTTGTACTCAGCGCATTAAAACGCAGTATCGGAGAAACCATTGATGCAGGAGATACAAAGATCGGCAGTCTCTGGATAAGCCAGATTGCTCCTAACAACGCATTTAACCCTGCAGATCCCGGGCAGACCATCCACTGGACGAGCTCCGCACCTGATGTAATAGTGATTGCAGCAGATGCTACAACTCCTGAGTTTGGAGCGAACACTGAAACCTCATCGAATCAGAAGCTCCTGTTCAAGGCAATTGCCCCAAGCAAGAAAGCTGTTACCATCACTGCAACAACAAACGATGGCAGCAAGAAGGCAGTGAAATGTACAGTTACAGTCCTTGGTGCAATGAAGGAGGGTGACGTGGGAATCCAGATCACATCAAAGTCTGCCAAGGCGCTCGTAAATGTGGTCACAGTTTCACCGGGATACGACACTGTTGCAAAGAACCTGAAGGTCACAGGACTCCCGCTGAAAAAGAGCATAACCCTGACCTCTTCTGTGACGTCAACGGCATCAGACAAGAAAGTAGTATTCACCAGCAGCAATACCTCTGTGGCTACTGTGAACGCAAAGGGCGTCGTAACTGCAAAGGGCAGCGGAGAGGCTGTCATCGCGATGGTGACAGAGGACGGAGGATTTGAAGCCACCTGCACAGTAACAGTTCCGTAAATAAACCCGGGGGACGGGGTTAGCGGTTCATTTTTCGAATTGACTAATCAATATATCAGGAATTGATAGGGCCGGCACATGAGTGCCGGCCTTCTTTATGTCAGACAAATAAGTGAAAAACAGACCTGAATCAGTGTATAGCGCAGGTCTGTTACTTTTATTGACTAAAGTATCGGCATATATGGGGATTGTTTCTGATAAGTATATGCTTCAGTCTTCAAGAATACGGATTTTATAAGATGGTTCAGCCATCAGATAGGAGTGAGTGATGAATAGGAAACTGATTAACTGGATTGGACTTACGGGGCTTGCGGCACTATTATCGTATGCAGCTGCCGCATACTTTTGCAGAGGAGCATTCCCGGGATATAATTGGATGGAGACTGCTGTAAGTGATCTTTCGGCAGAGACAGCTTTGGGATAAGCTCTCAGCTGTTTATCAGACCGGAAGCGTGGTATGTGCCACATGCGTAGCTATATACGTTCAGGAAAAAGAAATCTCAACCGGAATGTTCCGTGTAGGATTTAACGCCGTTCTTGGATTATATCTTTTCAATGGATTTGGAAACGAAGGAAAAAAACAACTTAAAAGCGAGGGGGAGACAAAATGGAATACAGCATAAGATTGGCAACAATAGATGATTATGATGCATTGTATGAGCTGTGGAATTCAACAGAACAGAGCCGCAGGGCTATTCACTTAGAACCAACCTTAATTATCGTAACAAAAGTCTGAATGAAAATATACCGGTGGGGGAATAAGTTAATATATGAGGGAGAATAAACGATGAGTACCATTTATACTGATCTGAGTTTGAATTTTTGGTTAAAACAGATATGATTTTATATGTTATAGTACGTGGAAAAGGAGGATTTAAAGATGCTGGATAACTTAATTATACGAGCAGAAGAACCTGCTGATTACAAGAATACTGAACTGATGGCTATGCGCAGCTTTTTTAACAAATATGGTCCTGCGGCAGATGAGCATTTCCTCATTAGGATAATCAGAGAGTCTGAGGATTACATTCCGGAAATAAGCAGAATTGCTGAATACAATGGACGCATAGTTGGCGCTGTTTACTACACAAAGGCATGGATTGTGGACGGCGATGTTACGCATGACGTGGTTACATTCGGACCACTGGCGGTGGAACCAACCATGGAAGGAAATGACATCGGCGGAGCACTTATGCGCGAGACTATAAAGCTTGCAAAAGAGGCAGGATATGCAGGGATCGCTTTGATGGGAGAGCCGTATTACTATCCCCGCTTCGGCTTTGAGCGTGGTTCGAAATACGGAATCACTGATGAACAGGGCAACTCCTTTGATGCATTGATGGTTCTTCCGCTTAATTGTGATTTTTCAAATGTTACGGGGAAACTCATTGAGAGCAGGGATTTCGAAAAGCTTGAAGACAAAGAAAGACTTGCGAAGATCAATGAGGAATTTCCTAAATATCGTGTTGTTAAGGTACAAGAAGGTTTTATGCAGATATTTGGACAGCACCTTGGAGTTGTTGAGGCAATAGAAGATGACACATATATGGTTCGTTACTGGGAGCTTGTGATACCCGCAAAGCTTGCAGAGGACCTGGATAAAAAGCCCGAAGCTGGAAGCGATGTGCAGTTCATATGGAACCATAAGGGTGAATCTGAGATCACAAAGGTGTTTAAGAATCTGCTTGAATGAAATGAAGTGAAAAACAGACCTATATCCGTGTATGGAATAGGTCTGTTTTTGTTGTGGGCTAATTCAAAGGATTCTTTATCGGAGAAGGACTGGCAATAGTCGTATGTGCATTGGCCGGATTGGTTGTGCAGTTCGTTTTTTAACTTATGAAAAAATGTGAAAGCAAGTTCAGAGTTTCAATGGGAGGAAAGTATGAGAATACTTGTAGTTGGCGGGACCAGGTATTTTGGAATTCCGATGGTGAATGCCTTATTGGCAAAAGGACATGACGTGACGATTGCTACGCGTGGCAATTCCAAGGTAGAATACAACGGAAAAGTGTCATGGACTACTCTTGACCGAACAGACGCAGTGAGTGTTAAAAAGGCGCTTGAAGGTCAGAAGTTTGATCTGATCATCGATAAAATTGCTTACGGCTCCAACGATGTTAAAGCACTTCTTGAAAATGTCAGTTGTGACAGGTATATTCAGATGTCTTCGTGCTCGGTTTACTGCAAGGAGCATGAAGGTATTACGGAAGACGAGTTTGCTGCTGAGAATTATCCATTGGTATGGGAAGACAGACTTGAGGATTACCCTACAACGAAGCGAAATGCCGAGAGGGCTGCATTGGAGTATATGAAACCGGAAGCCTGTGCTTTTGTGAGATACCCTGTTGTTTTTGGCGAGAATGATTATACTAAAAGACTTCGTTTTTATGTGGAGCATATAAATGATGGGAAGCCCATGAATATAGATGATCTTGATATGGGGACAACTTTCATTAATGAGAATGAAGCCGGAGACTTTATCGCATATCTTGCAGATCATCCGATAAGCGGGGCTATAAATGGTTGCTCAAATGGTAAAGTCAAGATTTCTGAATTGATAAGTTATGTTGAAGATAAGTTGGGTAAAAAGGCAGTGATTGATGCAAAAGGTGACGTTGCTCCGCTGAATGGCCTTCATGATACCATGAGCTTCAGTACAGAAAAGGCTAGAAGAGCAGGCTACACTTTTTCTGATCTGAATAGCTGGTTGTACAAATTGCTCGACTATGAGATTCAGAGGCTTGATCAGATATGAGGGATGATGCAGCGATAATGCGGCGATTGTAAAGGGGGATACATGAAAAATGACCAAGAAATATGACCCTCAGCAAATGATATTACAAGGACGCTTCAGGGACCTATATAAAGAATGGAGCAGGGAAGACAAAGCTCTTTTGATTGATAAAATGGACCTTCTCATTCGTGAGAATGCTCAATATGCTGACTCAAAGAACTATGGGTTCATGTGCAATCTTCTTTCATCCCTTGCAGTAGTTCTGGTTCTTGAAGATAAGGGGATGCCAAGAAAAGAAGCACAGCAATATACAGCAGACGCCATGTATAAGTTCTTAGATCCACAGATAGAGTCGATGAAAAAGCTTGCAAACCATGGCTGGTTTGTCTCCATGCTCAAGATCACAATGCCAATCAAGTTCAAATGGACACTTGGCTATGGATGGGATGTGGAGTTTCCCAAGTGCGGAAAAAACGAGTTTTCAATGACAACGCATAAGTGCATTTTCCGGCAGATATTTGAAAAATACGGGATGCCTGAGATGACTGCGGTATTCTGCAAGGTGGATGATATTCTGTATAGCGATCTGCCTCGCGCAGACTTTTTATATACACAGCAGATAGGGACCGGCGGGACTATGTGTGATTATACTTTCAGAAAAAAGTAACTGGACAAATCGCAGTTTGGCGGGCTAAGCAGATACATCTGCACGACAGATTGCAGTTTGGCGGACTGCTACCGAGTTGTCGAGTTGCGACAAGTACAGATGTTAACCTCGAAAACGGGAAAAACATCTGTACATATCCTTAACCAGAGGCTGTTAAAATGAGAAAAGTACAGATGTAAACCTCAAAAACAGGAAAAACATCTGTACATTTCTTTAACCGGAGGCTGTTAAACTGGGAAAAGTACGGATGTAAACCTCAAAAATGGGAAAAACATCTGTACATTTCCTTAACCGGAGGCTGCTAAACTGGGAAAAGTACGGATGTAAACCTCAAAAATGGGAAAAACATCTGTACATTTCCTTAAGCAGAGGCTGTCAAACTGAGAAAAGTACGGATGTAAACCTCAAAAATGGAGAAAACATCTGTACCTGTCTTCAAACGAAAGTTATCAAACTGAGTAAGGTACAGATGGAAAACTTAAAATAATGATACTGTTAGTTGTAGACACACAAAAGGGATGTTTTAACGAAAACCTATATTCGTTTGAAACGGTAAGAAATAATATAAAGCAGCTGATCAAGATAGCTAGAGAGAATAATGTTGAGGTCGTATATGTCCAGCACGATGATGGCCCGGGCACTGATCTGGATAAAGCTACGGATAATTATGAAATATACGAGGATTTTGCACCGAGAGATGGCGAGAGGCGCTTTGAAAAGAATGTAAACAGTGCTTTTCATCCTATGACAGGATTAACTGAATACCTTAACTCTAAAGGTGAAAAAGACATTATAGCGATCGGCGTTTCAACAGATTATTGTATGGATGCAACAATTAAGAGCGGATTTGAAAAAGGATTCAATATCTATGTTCCCGCATACACAAACTCAACCTATGATAATCCGTATTTTGATAAGGAAACAGCCTACAAGTATTATAATGAATTCATGTGGGGGACGCGTTACGCAAAGATAATTACTGTTGAACAGGCAATCGGGCTCTTGCAACAAAGATAATAAGGGTAAAAGAAAAAAGAAAGCCTTAATAGTATCCTGTCATCCGACAGAGCATTAGTAAGAAAGTAAGTGTATCTCATGCCAGATGCACTTCTTTTTTTGAAAAAAGTAACATGGCAGCTACAAGCACATGGAGTGGGTGCACATTACGCATCTTGTTCACTTTGTGCACATTACGATTGCGCTGCGTTGCGATTGCGATTGCGTACAACATGACCGAATAGACACGAAAAACGACCGAATAGACATCGAAAGCAATTCGTGTACCATAATTACGATAAACTAATTAATAGCACAGTTCGCAAAAAAGGTGGGAACAATGTCAGATTTACTGGATGTAAAGCTGGTCATAGATAAGGATTGTCAGAAGATTGACGTCGTCGTCACAAGCAAGGAAAGAAATGAGGACGTCGAAGGTCTTTTAGCCGCCATACAGGCGTATGCTGACAAAAAGATACCTATGATACCTGCATATTTCAAAGACAGTCTGGTTATGCTGCCCCAGAGGCAGATAGTCAGGCTTTATATTGCCAACAGAAAAGTTCTGGTCCAGACGGCCGACACCCTGTACGAAGTAAAGAAACCGCTCACGGAGCTGGAGGAGATGCTGGACAGTGAAGTGTTCGTCCGGATTTCCCAGTCGGAGATCATCAATCTTAAGAAAGTAAAGCGGTTCGACTTTTCTCTGACCGGCACTATCGGTGTTGAGTTGGAGAACGGGGAGAGCACATTTGTAGCCAGAAGACGCGTTAAGAATGTCAAGGATGCGCTTCAGAGAGGAGGCACTGATGGATTTAAAAACTAAGTTTATTATCAGAGCTCTCATAGGTTTTTCTCTGGGTTTGCTTTTCGGAGCTTTCATGCTGATGGTAGGTTCCGACGATGCCTTTATGCTTAACCGGCCGCTTGTATTTGCACATATAGTGTGTTCCGGAATCATGGGACTTGTAGGTAACGGAGGAGCAATAGTATATGACCTCGAAAACTGGGGAATAATAAAGGCAACTTTCATACATTTCACCGTGACCTTCATGACAATGATTGCTATAAGTGAGGTGCTGGGATGGTTCTCCCACGACATACTTCTGTTTGTATTCCTTGCCTTCACAGCCGTGTACGTAATCATCTGGCTCATTGAGTATGCCATTGGCAAGAAACAGGTAAAAGAGCTGAACGCTGGCCTGCAGACGATGATGCAGAAAGGAGCTGACACAGACGGCTCCAACTAATCGCGAAGCACTTTATGGAACCAGTCAATGGGGACGGTTCTGTTTGACTTATTGATCCACTAACCCCGTCCCCTCGGATCATTCGGAGAACAGCGCATGAAAAAGTTCAAGATTCTCGTTACAGGAAAAAACAGAAGGATAGCCAAAGACATCTGCACTCATCTTGCTGAGGACAGAGACTACTCTGTGATCATGTGCCCTGCCAAGACGGATGCGCTCTTTGAAACTGTACCCAGGGAGATGCCCAGAGTCATCATCATATGCCTTGGGGATGAGAAAAAAGAGACTGTCAGGACCTTCGACATTCTCAATGAGTGCGCCAAACTTGGAGCCCTTACAATCATCGTGGTGGCAAACCAGGAGGACAAATCTCTTTTCATCAAGTACACGAACCTGGAGAGGATGTTCTTCCTGTCGAGGCCGGTATCTCTTTTCGCCCTATATGACAAACTGGATGAGGAGGAGAGCAGATACTCGGGAGACGACGATGATTACGCGCTCCTTACTGAATATGTGAACCCCAATTATGGAACGTTTCCAAGAAAGCGCATTCTGGCAGTGGATGACAATGCGGAGCAGCTTTTGCAGATTGCGGAGCACCTGAGGGAGTTCTACGAAGTGACCCTTGTGGGTTCAGGCAAGGATGCCCTTAAATTCCTTGGGAAAAGAGAAGTCGACCTAATCCTTCTTGATTACCTGATGCCGGGGCTGGACGGCCCGGAAGTAATGAGCAGGATCAGGGAAATGCCCGGACTTGAGGAGATACCAATAATCTTTCTCACAGGAGTCAAGGAAAAAGAAACTGTAATCAAGACGCTGGTGGACTTAAAACCTCAGGGCTACATCGTTAAACCCACCAAAAAGTCCGAGCTTGTCGCAAAGATAATCGACGTCCTCGGATAAGAAAGGCACTCTATGGAATTTGATCTCACTTTCCTTCAAAACGCAGGTATAGATACAGAACTCGGAATGCAGTACACAGGAGGCAGGGACAAGTATCTCTCTGCCCTGAAAAGGTTCTACTCCGCCTATGATGGCAACCGTGAGATGCTGAGCAAATTCCTTGATTCAGCGGAAATTGACAATTTCAGAATTCTGGTTCACGCCCTGAAGAGCAATTCAAAAATGGTTGGGGCGGGGGAACTTTCATCTTCTTTTGAGACACTGGAAGAAGCGGCGGAAAAAGGAGATACAGACTTTATAAAAGAAAATGGGGAGAAGATTCTTTTAAAATACGGCGAGTTCGCAGAACTCATAAAGCCCATCGGGGAGGCGGACATTGAAAAGCCCGCGGATGAGATTGACGGGGAGAGAGCACTGGAGCTGGTAAAAGAGCTCCTGGTGGCACTGGATGATTTTGACGATGAGGAGTCCATGAAGCTTGCAAAAGAGCTGTCGGGCTACCCTTTCAGACTGACCCAGAAGGAAAGCTTAAACCGGGCGATAAAGCTCATTTCGGATTTTAACTACGACGATGCGGCCGGGATCATTGAGGCGATTTCCAAGTCCATTCAGTGATCAGGCAGTGAGGGATCCTGCGAATGAAATATATTAAGACGGCACTTTCAGTGATAATCATACTGGTCTTTGGATATATCATCATCGGTCAGTATGTCTTTCCATACGACACGCCAAGAGATGGCTTTATCTGTGAGACTCTGCCCGGAGACAACTGGTACAGGGTTTATGAGGACGGATCACGGGAGCCTTTTATGCTGCCGGGAAGAGCAGACGGGGATATTGTTCTTGAGACAACTCTGCCCACCGATCTCTCAAAGAACGTGACCACGCTGTGCTTCAGAGGCATGGATATGCGCATCTACATTGACGGAGAACTGCGAGGCAGCATGGAGACCCGGGACAGTGGTTTCCTCGGAGACCGCTCTGCGGAGTGCTATGTCATGGTGCCCTATTATCCAGAGGATGCAGGAAAGACACTGAAGGTGGAATATGAATACAATTCAGGCTTTGTCTATGAAGTCTGGTACGGCACGAGTCTTGGCATCTGGGCGGATTTCTTTTCCCGCTACGGAGCGGAGCTCATAGTCGGTCTTGTAATTCTGGCACTTGGTGCGATCTGCTATATTGCATCTGTTACCTATGGAATACTTTACAAAACATATCTTGAAATGCAGCACCTGTCCATAGGTGTTATTCTTGGTGCCTGCTGGGTTCTGTCGAACTCTATATTCAGGCAGTTCTATACCCGGAACATATCGGTGATGTCCGATGTTCCTTTTCTGATGGTAATGATACTTCCGATACCATTTCTCATTTTTCTTGATTCCCTGCAGAAGGGAAGATACAAAAAAGCCATGATCTTCGGCGGGGGACTGGAGATAGCTGATTTCCTTGTGCTGACAGTTCTTTTGATAACAGGAAAGGTCCCGCTTGTCAGGAGCTTTATCGTGGCGGCAATGTGCTGCCTTGTGTGCATCGTGGTCATGTCTTATAGCATAATAAGCGACACAATTAAAGGTCTCACCAAAGAATATGAATATGTTGCTGCGGGATTCGTGGTGCTGGCCATGGCAGCAGTGGGGCAGATATTTGCTTACCTGTTTGCTCACAACGGAGTGTTTTCGGGGCTCCTTATGGCTATCGGACTCTTGGGTTTCCTCATCTGTGCCGCGATCCACACCATTAAGCAGCTGATCGGAATAAGGCTTGAAGCCAACGAAGCCATGCATGCCAGTGAGGCCAAGGGGCAGTTCCTTGCAAACATGTCCCATGAGATACGAACTCCCCTAAACGGCATCCTTGGTATGGATGAGATGATAATCCGTGAGACCCGCCAGAGCAGCATAAAGAAATATGCGCTGGATATCAAGAGCGCGGGAAATACTCTGTTGTCACTGATAAATGACATCCTTGATCTGTCAAAGATAGAGGCCGGGAGCTTTGAGATAAAGCCGGCGGAATACAGCACTGCTTCGGTGCTGAACGACATCATCAATATCACCAGACACAGGGCGGTGGGAAAAGACCTTGAGTACATCTTTGAGGTTGATAAGGACCTGCCCAGCGGCCTTTGCGGAGATGAGATAAGGGTGAGGCAGGTGATGCTGAACATCATCAACAACGCAATCAAATACACGCAGGAAGGGCACGTGAAGATAGAGGTGTCCTCAGAGAATCTGCGGCTTTCGGAGACAGAGGGCATCAACCTCATAGTTAAGGTGTCCGATACCGGCATGGGAATCAAAAAAGAAGACATGGAAAAGCTCTTTTCCAGCTTCCAGCGACTGGACGAGGAGAAGAACAGAAACATAGAGGGCACGGGCCTGGGGCTCCACATCACAAGAAGGCTGGTTGAGATGATGGACGGCCGGGTGGAAGTTGAGAGCGAATACGGCGAAGGAAGCACCTTCACCCTGATCCTTCCGCAGAAGGTCACTGACCCGCAGCCCATCGGGGATTTCAGTGAAGCTGTAAAGCGGTTTATCAGCAACATGGAGGTGGAGGAGGCAACGCTCTATGCTCCAAAGGCACAGGTTCTTGTTGTGGATGACAACGAGATGAACCTCGGAGTAATGGAGGGACTCCTTCGGGAATCTGCCATGAAGATAGTACTGGCAGGGTCCGGAAAAGAGTGCCTGGAAAAGGTGAAGGAGACTACCTTCGACGTGATTCTCCTGGACCAGATGATGCCTGAGATGAATGGAGAGGAGACCCTCAACATCATGAGGGAATGCGACATGATCGGACAGACCCCGGTGATCGCCCTGACGGCAGACGCCATCATGGGCGCGAGGGAGAGCTACATCGCAAAGGGCTTTACGGACTATATCAGTAAGCCCGTGAAATACGATCAGCTGGAGGAGACCCTGAAGAAGTATATTCCAAAGGAGAAGCAGCTGGAGAGACCTGCTCAGGATGCAGAGCTTCCAACACTTCTCATCTGGGGTACGGACTCAGACAAGATACGAACCGCAAAAGAAAAACTCGCAGGGGAGTACAAGTGCACCTGCGTTGTGGGCAGCAAAGCCCGGGATAAGTTCCTGGAGAAGCACGAAGTCGACGCAGTCATGCAGGTGTGAACCTGCCAACGGGGACTGCCAACGGGGACTGCCAACGGGGACGGTTCTCTTTGTCACGTGCCAACGGGGACCGTGCCAACGGGGACGGTTCTGTCTGGCTTCAAATGAAAAAGTACCATGGGGGAAGGGGTTAACAGTCCATTTAAGGAGGTTACAAGATTATGAGACGTTGGTTATCGGTACTGATGGTAATTGTCATGGTCATGACCTGCACGCAGAATGTCTATGCAGCAGGCATGGCGGATGCACTCGGATCTGAGTTGATCCTGACCGCAGCAGATGACGATGGAAAAGAACTTCCGGAGAGCGACAGCTCTTTTGAAGATGCTGATCCGTCTTCATTCGATGCGCTTTCAGACATTGAAGGTTCAGAAGATGAGTCTGATGGAAAAGAACTTCCGGAAGACGACAGCTTTTTTGAAGACGATGATATTCCGGGAGTCTCAGAAGATGAGTTTCCTTTAGATGATGAGGAGGTTCTGGATCCCGATGTGGAAGAAGTCGATGAAGTCTCAGACAAAAAACTTCTCGGTGATTCCGACCACAAGCACTGCGTCTGCGGCTCTGATTCCTGCAGTGATCATCATGCCGACACCGAGTGGACAGCCTGGGAACTGACCGACTCTCTTCCGACGGTGGCCGGATATTACTATCTGACAGATGATGTCACTCTTACAAATAATTACGAAGCTGCAGCAGGGGTATATCTGTGCATTAATGGAAAAACCATCGACATGGACGGCTATCGCTACTCCGGCAGCGGAAAGCTGGCTATCACAAATTGCAAAGGAAAGAATACCGGCGGCATAGTATGTGATAATAAGAATTATTACGACAAATTCGTGATCTCAGCTCCGGATCTGGAACTGCGTAATCTTGATATTGCATTTAGCAATATGTCAGGCACCTTCCACGGAGTAGGTAACAAAGGATCCTATGGATCCAGCAGCTCTTCATATCTTTTTATAGATAACTGCCGGATAAGTTTGACCAACTCCGCATATTACAGCTATCTGGTTGATATGTCATATTGCAATGATGCAACAATAAAGAACAGTGATGTTACAATGACCGGAATAGCAGGCGAATATGCGTATGGAGTGATTGTGTCAGGATATATCGGAAAAGTTGTGATGAGTTCCTGCACAGTATCCGTAACAGGATCCGGAAACGGTATAAAAGCTTTTGATCTTACCCAAAACAAAGAACAGGGTACGGGTGAAACAGAAGCTGCAAACATCACTGACTGCTCCTTCTATGCAGAGAGTACTTCAACATCGACAAGCGGATATCCGTTTTTCTGTGAAGGTGCAACCTGCGAATCGGGAGGCGAGAGCTACTTTACTTACAATAATTGCAGTTTTACTGCAACGTCAGAAAACCAGATGGAATGTACTGCCTTTGAACAGGATAATGGCGGGCAATATGCATATTACCAGTTGAGCAAGGCCATCCTGAACGACTGTACAGCTACGGCAACAACAGGTGGGAATGCCTACGCCCTCAGCAGCGAAGCGAACCTCACTGTAAACGGCGGAAGTGCTGTTGCTGTTGGAGCAGGAGCTACAGCCGGTTTATACTGCCAAGGCCAGGACAACATTGAATTCCTTTTATCCGGAGTAAGCATTACCGGAACTCGGTACGGTATATATGAGCCCGACTACGACTACGAATATATAAGCGCAAAAAATTGTACTATAGCCACAACAGATACGCAGGATGGCTATGGCATATATGCACCATATTCAAATCTGTATCTTGGAGGGGCAACTGAGATAAGCGGTGCCAAGGGCGGAGTATATAAAACTGCATATAGAGACAGCAGTTACAATACCAGGTTTAACAGACCTGCTATTTATGCCTGGTCCAAAGATGATGAGACGGCACTTACAATAGATAGCGGTAAGCAGATATCAGTTTATTATGCCTATCAGAGTTCCAGACCCGGCGACCAGATCATTACCGAAGGAATGACTGAGGGCCTTGTGAATAAACTCACTATCAGCTATCCGGAAGGCTTCTCTATCGATAAGGACGGTAAGCTTGTTACACCGGTACAGTCATCTGTCACCACATCCTATGACTATACAAAAGGAAAAGCATCAGCCTATAAAGACCCGGAATACAGCATCTTTCTTCCGAATGGTAAGGCTTATGAGGGCGACACGGTTTACATTAAGGCGATTCCCGAGCCGCATTATAGTTTTACGGAATGGGTAGTTAAGAACGGAGGAGTAACGGTTGCATCTCCGACTTCTGCCGAGTCCAGCTTTGTCATGGGATCGTCTTATGTCGAGGTTAGGGCTGAATTTGTAGAGTCACCATCCTACACCATAAAGTACAACGGCGGCAGTCAGTCCGACGGGACAGTAACTATTTCAGATGGAAAAAAATATGCAGGCGAAACCGCTACTCTGGCCACGAGGACCTTCGTGAACAAGGATACAACAAAGTCCCAGACCGGCTGGTCGCTTTCTGACGGCGGCGAAAAAGCCTACGCGCTCGGCGGAGAGTATACCGCGGACGCCGACCTTAACCTATATCCATACTGGGAAGGCAACCACACCATAACCTTCAAGTACGGCAATTATCCTGCAGAAGGTCATACCTCCGACGAAGTAGTATTTACAGCTACAAAGGTTCCGCACACTGATTACATTTTTATAGGAAAAGACATTGAGGACAAGTTTGGCTACGAGGAGGGCGGAACAGCATCTTCGCCATATTACTACATAGAAACCTCCGACGGAAAAGCCTACAGGATGATCGGCTTTTCCAAAAATGCGGATGGATCAACCTGTGACTATACCTGGATTTCCGGTACCGATAACTATAAGTACACAGATGATGAACACATTACTCTTTATCCTGCCTGGGAGAGGCTGTACAAGGTGAGCTTTGCACCCGGACAATATGGCATGGAGAGGGAAGAACCCCTTGAAGTAATGTTCAAGGTAAAGGGAAGATCAATAACCCTGCCCGGAAGAGTGGATTCCTCCGGCATAAAGTATGGGGCTTATGAGAGCACGAGAGAGTGGTTCACCCATGGCGGCTGGACATCTGAAGACGGTGGCAGCAGGCAGTACAATCTTGCCGGATCATATTCGGCAGATGAGGATGTAACTCTTTATCCCTATTGGGAGACGATATACAAGATCACATATCTTCCCGGAGAAAATGGCTATTCGCCGTCAGGAGAGGACAGCGTTGTTGTAAAGAAATTAGCAGGTGTTACCTATAATATTTACTACGGCCTGTTCATAAGACCCGGCTATACTCAGACTTCCTGGAATACAAAAGAAGACGGAACCGGGACAGTATATTCTTTTGGAAGATCCTACTCATCAGATGCGGACCTTACTCTTTATCCTGCATGGACAAAGAATTACACGATCACCTATGTGCCTGACGATAAGTGTGATCAGGATAGTCTTGTAAAAGAGTACAAGATACCGGGGCAGGACGCAGCTATAAGGGGTGATGTCCTGACCGCAAAAGGGTATTATCTGGAGGGTTATACCACAACTGAAGGCGGCACGGAAGTAGAATATGCTGCCGGAGACAGCTACAGAGCTGATGCGGATCTTACTCTTTACCCTGTTTGGAGACCGGAGACTTACAGCCTGTGGCTTGGCTTAACTCAGGTTACTACTGATAACATGAACAATATCCTTGGCGAAGGGAAAGCAGTTTTTGACCCTGAAACATGCACACTCACACTGAAGGGCGTGAGCATCACTGATTACCGCAGCGTTACAGACGATATGTACGCCGGTATGGGTCTTTCTGCTTCGCGTTATGCTGAAGGCTCCGATCGAGGCATTCAGGCGCTGAATATTGTTCTGGAAGGTGAAAACTCTATAGTTCCTGCTTTGCCGGAGACACTTACAGGTTATGGCATATTTGCCGCAGGCCTGACCGTGACTGTAAGCGGAAGCGGAACTCTGACTGTTGGAAAGGATGACTCTTCGTATCCCATGATGGCTGGAATATCCACCAACTCTCTTAAGATGAAGGGGGGAACCCTTACAGTATTTGGAAATTATGTCGGTATCTATGCAACTCCCGATGAAGGTTATGAAGGCGTTATAATTGAGGGAGGAACCCTTAATGCAACCGCTGTCGGCGACGACGGTATGGCCATGGCCGCTGTGTCGGATGGAGCTGCTGCAGTCCGGATCAGCGGTGGAACTGTAAATCTTGAGACCCTCGGAAACAAGACAACAGACGATAGCAATGAATCCATTCCTTCGGCACTTGCTGCAAGGACTGTTTATCACGACGCTGTGATCATAGAAGGCGGAACTGTAAATCTCACGAACAGCGGAAATGCAGGCTACGGTATAGAAGTATCAGACTATGGAACAGGCCAGGAAGGCGCCGGTGGTAACAGCCCGCAGTATAACCTGGTGAATTTCTATGCCGGCGATGTCACGATAAACTCCGTGACTGCAGCGGTAGCGACAGAACTGAACGGACCTTCGGTAGGAGCTGTTAATATTGGAGAAGGTGTATCGGTGAAGGCAGGAGCTGATGCCGCAGGTGCAGCAACTGTAACGGATTTTGAAACGAATTACAAAAGCTATAGGTACGCGGCATTTGAAGGCGGTACAGCACCGGAAAAGACATTTCTTTTTATAGGTAATGAGACTGTAACGTCATCGAATCTTACGGGAGAGGGCTGGAGCTATGCGCCGGATACTGCAACTCTGACGCTGGAATCTCTTGAGCTTGATTCAGTGTACGAGGAGAATTACGGAGAGGTGGTTGATACCTATGGTATCTATGCTCCGGATGACATCAGCATATTACTGGTGGGCGAATCTTCAATAGGCCTTACAGAGCGGGTACCTGAGACGGGAATCTACTCCGAAGGTACGCTGAGTATAACCGGTTCGGGACAGCTTGACGTTTTCGCAATCGATGAGGGCATATGTGCTGATGAGGATATCACTTTATCAGCAGATATTGTTTCAATATCTGACAGCACAGGTATTAGGGCTTACAGCGGTCTTACCGTGAACGGAGGTACCTTGCATGCTGCAACCACAGGAAAGAGTGAAGGCTACGCCTACGGAATATATGCAGCCAATAGCGTGGAAATAAACGACGGAAATGTAACGGTCGCAGGAAGAGAAGACGGAATTTACGCTTATGATGATGTCTATATTAATGGCGGAACAGTCAATATATCAGCTTCCGAGCAGGGCCTTGAGTGTGACGACTATGTACAGTCCGGCGCAGACGTGACGATCATATCCACTACTGAGGGACCTGAGGCACTTAACTTCAATGCAATCAATCCCACCTACGGCATACATGTTTCTGGAGGAACTCTCTATGCAGAGGCAGAGTATACACCTGTGCTGGCAGGACGTACAGGTCAGACGATAACGATCGATGCCGGAGTTTTCAAGGCTCATGCAAGGGCTACCGAGCGATATAACGGCACAGGAATGACGACCACCATCCAGTACAAGAATGTCAATATTAACGGTGGCAGACTTGAAGTGACAGGATACGGTTATGGCATTTACGGGGACAGAAGCTCGACATGGCCCAATGTCTATGTCACGGGCGGAAGCCTTCTGATCGACATGACACCGTCGCGGGATTCCAAAATAAACTGTGCAGTCAGCGGAATGGTAAATGTGAGCATGCCATCTTCAAGGTATTGCAGGACCAGGGACGGAAAGAACTTCTACAGGACAGGATCCTATTCTTTCTACTGCAATGGCAACGCAGCAGATGACGGAACGGATTACGTAAATGTGTCTGCCGCTCAGACTATAACCTACAAACCTGGACCATATGGCCTGGGTGAAGATATAGTTGTTCCCAGAGACGCAGGTGCTCCTGTCGTTTTGGAAAATGCACTGTTTACTCATACCGGCGGCGAACTTATTCAGGGCGGATGGAATACAGACCCGTATCAGCCTTTTGAGGTTTATGGTTTTGGCGATCTGTATACAAAGGACGGCGATGCAGTCTTTTACCCTGATTGGGCTGATCCATATAAAACAACCTACGATCCCGGACCTTATGCCAAAGAAGCTTCTCTCATTTATGAGGATATCGTTCCGGGTCATACATACGCATATCTCCGGGACGCACTCTACACAAGAGATGGTTTTATCCAGACCGGATGGAATACCGTTCAGGATCCTGCGTCGGATAATCCCGGAACTCACTATGACCTGGGACAGAGATACGAGGTGTCGGAATATAGTTTAATGCTATATCCCGAGTGGACCTCACAGGCCCAGATAAAGCACACGCTGACCCTTGACAAGGGATTCTGGGGCAGAGGAGATGTTCCTGAACCGGTTGAACTGTTGATGGATGAGGAGTATCAGCTGCCGGGAGCAGTCTTTACAAGGACAGGATATCTGCAGGATGGATGGTCACTTACGGATGACGGCGAGAAGCTTTATGAGCCTGACGCTGTGATTACTATAGAGCAGGATACAGTTCTTTTCCCTGCATGGACAGAGGAAGAGCCGGTGGATGACAAGCCTTACTGGATTGAGTTTGAAGGCGCAGACAAGGTTTATATTGAAGGGACCGAAAAACCTGTCTATGTGCTTGATTATTGCGGAGCTGCGCTTAAGCCTGTAGTAAGTATCTACGACGGCGATGAGCTTCTGACAGAGAAGACGGATTACACGATCGCCTTCAAGAACAACACGAATGCTAACATGACGGCAGTCGATTGGGCAGAGAAAGGCAAAGCTGTTACTGAAGCAGGGCTTACGGCAAAAGAGCTGTCGAAGCTTCCCTATGTGACGGTAACAGGTAAGGGCAACTACAACCAGAAAGAAATTGTTTACTTTGCAATCAGGCCGATGGATATCAGCGCAGGTTCTGCGTTTGCACCTGATGCTACTGATGACTATGTATTTGTTTATGCTGAAAAGAGCGGCAAGGCAGTTGTGAATAAGCCTGTTCCTGCGATATCCGGAACAGTGAACGGAAAGGCGAAAAAGCTTGCAAAGACCAAGGAGTTTACGTTCAGGTACTACAAGGCTGATCTTGATGGAAGTGGTAACTATCAGACTGACGACGAAGGACTGTACAGGACGGCCGGCAACGCTCTCGATGGAATAGCAGATGAAGGAAAGTACGTTGTATGGGTCGACGGAGCCGGAAACTTCAGCGGAAGCCTGACCCTGAAGGCGCAGGTGACAAAGACGCTGACGCCGATCGGCAAGGCGAAGGTTACTTATGCAAAGAACCTTGCTTACAACAATGGAGATCCGGTTGTGCAGACCAATGTAAAAGTGGTTCTGAACAAGAAAGAACTCACCGAGAACGTGGATTATGAGGTTTCATACAGAGAGGGTACTCCTGCCGAAATCGGAACCTACACCATGCTGGTAACGGGTATTGGCAGCTATGCCGGTACAGTGGCTGTGAAGTTTAACGTGGTAGGAACAGCACTTTCCAAAGCTAAACATAATGGATTTGTCTCTGCATTTACTTATAACGGTGAAGTGCAGAAACAGACAGGATTTGTGCTGTATGTAGGAGCAAATGAACTTAGGGAAGGCAGAGACTATACTGTTGTTTATACCAACGCAAGTCAGAAGGTATGCGAGCCTGAGGATGTAGGTACATACACGGCAACTTATACAGGATGCGGTGCTTACTCCGGAAAAGTGACCAAGAAGTACAAGATCAATGCTTATGATGCTGCAAAGGATCCCAATAAGTGGATCACGGCTTCAGTTGATGTTGATGCATCAGGAATCGAGTACAGCAAGGGAGGCGCAAAGCCCACAATTACTCTTAAGTTCAGAGGCGATGTTGTTGATTCTGCAAACTATGTTCTGAGCTACAAGAACAACACAGCTGTGAACGATATGAGTAACGCCAAGAAGCTTCCTACTGTAATCGCTACCTGCAAGGGAAATCTTAAGGGCAAGGTTACGGCCGGCAACTTTAAGATCAAACTCAAAGATTTCAGCAAAGTTGATTTTGTTATTGCAAATAAAGCATTTGCAAATAAGGCCAATAACTATACGACAACCATAATTGCGACTGACACTGACGGATATGCACTGAAGGCAGGTACTGACTACGACAAGAACGTGGTCTATAAGTACAACCAGAATGTGGAAGTCATTAATGCCAAGAAGCCGGCCCAGAGGAATGCAGGTGATGTTGTCACCAAGAATGATATTGTCCCTGTAGGCACGAGTATGAAGGCAGAAGTTGCGCCTAAGGGCAACTATGCAGGTGCACCGATAGTTCTTTTCTATGAGATTCATGAGCTTGACATCTCAAAGGCAAAAGTTAATTTCGCGAAGGACTTCTATTTTGAGAGAGGAACCGCTATCGAGCTTACAGAAGATGACTTCACGCTGTACTACAAGAACGGCAAGACAGAGACGTTGATCAACCCTGCGGAGTACGAGATCGTACCCGGAAGTTTCAAGAACAATATCAAGGCAGGAACCGCATCCTTCCAGGTATGCGGCACGGGCAACACCGGAGGAGTCCTGACTATTAAGTTCAGGATCCTGCCCAAGTGGCTCGCAACCCTGCTCGGCCTATAATGAACCTGTGGACGGGGGTAACGGTCCATTTAAGAGGCTCCCTTTTGGGAGCCTTTTTTGTGACAACGGGGACGGTTCTCTTTGTCATCCTCGGTGTTTGTCGTGTGGAACTGACGCTTTGAAGAAGAGAAAAAGAATGCCTTCAGAGAGCAAAATAGCTGTTATAAGGCATAGATTCCAGTTTGTTAAGATGATACAATAATGCGCAAGGAGAAAATGTATGAATACGATAAATACTGTTACTACAAATGGTTTTTCAATGGACTATTTCAAATTCGGAGAGGGCGACAAAGCGATGGTCATTCTGCCTGGACTCAGTGTCCAGAGCGTTATGGGCTCGGCAGACGCAATCGCAGAGGCATTCTCTCTTTTTACTAAGGACTTTACTCTCTATGTCATAGACAGGAGAAAAGAGCTTCCGGCTATGTATAATGTTCATGACATGGCGGAGGATACAGCTGCTGCCCTCAGTGCGATGGGGCTTAATGACATATACATATACGCGGTTTCCATGGGTGGAATGATGGCAATGACTATGGCAATCGAGCATCCGGGGCTCGTCAGGAAGATGCTTCTTGGATCCACATCTGCACACGTTACGCAGGAACACTTCAAGAACTTCGAAAAGTGGATCGATATGGCCCGCAGAGGTGACAGAGAGGGCTTGTATCTGAGCTTTGGGGAGATGATATATCCTCCGGCTGTATTTGAGCAATACAGGGATTATTTTACTGGCGCCAGCAAGACTGTAACAGACGAAGAACTAAAGAGATTTATCGTATTCGCCTCAGGAGTTAAGAACTTCAATATAACTGACAGACTTGATGAGATACAGTGCCCGGTTCTGACAATGGGCACCTTTGAAGATCTGGTGCTGGATTCGGATGCCACCATGGAAATTGCAGAAAAGCTGGATTACAAAAAGTGCTTCCGACTCTATATGTACACTGGCTTTGGACATGCCGCCTACGATACAGCGCCGGACTACAGGCAGCGGGTCTACGATTTCTTCATGGAAGGTGACAACGGGGACGGTTCTCTTTGATTGCCAATCAAAGAGAATCGTCCCCATTGTCACCCCCATTGACACCTGGGACCCCCAAAATGGTAGAATATATACTGATGTATGGGACGGATAAAAAGTTTTCGGGGGATCTTAAATGTTTCAAAGTAAGCTGTTTCGGAGGATGTTTTTCAGCTACATCATCATAATAGTCATAAGTATGGCACTTTACTCGGCAACCCTCATCTATCAGAGCAAGAGGATAGCCGAGAATCAGAGCGCCTGGGAATACGATCTTATCCTGAGGGAAGTCTCAGACATCATGAATGAGGTCCTGGAGGATTCAAGGGACACTGTCCGCGATATCAGATACTCAACCACAATGAAAAATCTATACATGGCATCCAGGCTCGATTCGCCGCTGGATTCCTATGAGGACTACGCTGTCCAGAATGAGATAAAAAACCTGTGGGCAATCCGGGGGGACTCGATCTACAGCACAACAATTTTTCTCTACGGAAGTTCCAGAGCATGGTCGGCAGGAGGCCCTATCTACATGGACAGGCCCTTTGAGAAGCCTGATTTTTCCGTGCCCATGTTCCTTAAAGGGAACATCGCTGATTCCATCGGCCTTGAAAACAACCAGAGATATTACTTTTCCAAGGAAGGCCTTCTGTACTGGGACAGCTACACCTACAGAACGGGAACAGAGGTGGGCCTGTGCTGTATTCTGGTGGATTTTCAAAAGACCTTTGACCAGATCGAGGGTATATTGACAGATGAGCAGGGTATCAGAGTCCTTTACCAGGGGAACGAGGTCTTTTCCATAGGAGAGATAGAAAAGAGTCCGCTGGCGGTTTCACAGGCAGGCGACAACGACTTCTCCTATGAACTCTACGCACCAAAGAGCGTCCTGCTAAAAAACAACACAATTCTGATAGGAATGCTGACAGCCCTCGCGCTCGTCGGAGCAATATTCGTATGGATCGCTTACTGGGAGAGTAAAAGATATTACAAACCAATCGACTATCTCGGCAAGATCGTGAGCAACGAGAACAGCGGCAGCAGTGCTGATGGCCAGGCTGAGGTCGGCGAGATGAACTCCATCATCAACGGCATCGAGGAGCTCATCGGTGAAAAGAACAGTTACCGCGAAAAGATGCTGACCATAACGCCCTATGCCGGTGCCGGAATGTTCCAGGCAATCGTGTCGGGCCAGGCCAACGACGAGAAGCTTGGCGTTCTCACAGACGAGGAGTACCTTGACCTTAAATATCCCTACTATATAGTTTCCATCGTAAACTTTGCTTACGAGTGGTCTGACCGCCAGAAGACCGTGGATCAGAAGCAGCTCGCTAAGGTCTTTGAGCAGGTTTCAGCCACCTGGTCCGGAGAAGATCTGCATGTCTCCTGGTATTTCAGCAACAAGAGCAGCGCCTATCTGATCCTGAGCTTCATAGAGAAAAAGGACATGGACGACATTTTCTTTGGCATCCACAAGATGATCCAGTCGTCCCTTGAAAAAGATCACATCGTGGTCACCATGGGTGTCGACGTCATACGAGAAGATATTTCCGAGCTGAAGGCTGCCTGCGAAGGCGCATCCTCTGCCCTTGACGGAATTCTCCACGACGGAAGAGGAGAGATCTTTTTTGCAGACGAATTTCAGAGACAGAACGTGGACTATTACCTGCCCACCGGATTCAAGGAGAAACTCAGGGCGTGCCTTGAGAACAAGGACAAGATTGCCGTTCATGAACTTCTCTATGACATATACAGCACAAATCTGGAAAAAGATGCTTCAGCTGAAGTTTACAAATCCCTGATCGAAGATTTTTATCTCACCATGATGAAGACCATCAGAAAAGTTTCGGGACTTACGACCGTGCACCTAAACATCCAGCGTGTAAGCGAACTTATGAGCCTTCAGGAAATTTTTGATTACTACGACGCAGCCCTTATTTCAATAATTGATCTCCTGGAAAAAAATGAACGTCAGCAGAAAGAGGAGAACAGACTGGACGATGAGATCCTTGACTACGTGGAAAAGAACTATTGCGACCCCGAAATCTCGCTCCAGCAGCTGTCTGACAAGTTCGATGTGAGCAACAAATACCTGCTTTTATTGTTCAAACAAAGGTACAACACTACATATTTACAGTACATCCAGAGTAAGAGGATTGAAAAAGCCATAGAGCTTATGGAGCAGAACGAACTGCCTATCTCTGAGATCGGAGCCAAAGTCGGCTATGAAAACCAGCTGACCTTCAGGAGAAACTTCAAGGCACAGACAGGCTTCAACCCCTCTGAATACGCGGCCGGCAAAAAATGAACCTCCGGTAAAAACTGTTTCTATACAATATAAATCTCCCCCTTGTACAATCTGATTGTCAGATACACGGGGGAGGTTTTTTATGTCGGACAAGAAAAAAAGTAAGCCTTGGAAAAAACTTCTATATAGAGACAGGTATCTTCTCATAATGATAATTCCTGTCGTCATCTATTATCTCGTTTTTTGTTATCTTCCAATGACGGGAATCGTGATGGCCTTCAACCAGTACCAGGTTGGTTCCGGTTTTGCAGGCATCTACACAAGCAAATGGGTGGGACTTAAGTGGTTCAAACAGTTCTTTGGATCCATCTACCTGGGGAGGCTTGTAAGAAATACATTCCTGTTACAGTTCTTTTCACTGATATTTGGTTTCCCTATTCCTATATTGTTCGCGATTGCCGTTACGCAGGTGGCTAACAAGAATGCCAGGAAGGTCATTCAGGTAAGTACCTATCTTCCTTACTTCATATCTACAGTAGTTGTCTGTGGTATGATCAACAACTTCCTTTCACCTTCAGGCGGAATCATAAACCAGCTGCTGAACAAGATCGGGATTGAGAGCATCAACTTCATGAACCTGCCGCAATGGTTCAGACCTATATATGTTATTTCAGGTTCCTGGCAGAGTTTTGGATTTAACTCCATCATTTTCGTGGCGGCTATCATGGGGATCTCGCCGGATCTGTATGAAGCAATGGATGTGGACGGAGCCAACAGGAGACAGGTTATATGGCATCTGGTCCTGCCATCAATAAGACCGACGATAATTCTTTTGCTCATAATGAGCCTTGGAACCATGATGAGTGTTGGCTTTGAGAAGGTATATCTTCTTTACAATACGGCTGTATATGAGACGGCGGATGTTATCCAGACCTACGTCTACAGGCAGGGTATTCAGAGCAACAACTACAGCTATGCGACGGCGGTCGGTCTGTTCAACTCAGTCATCAATTTCGCGATCGTCTTTGTGGCTAATAAGATAAGCCGCAGGGTTACGGATACAGCTATCTGGTAAGAGGGGAAGGGTATGAGTTCAGTTAAATCTATAAGGAAAAAGGAATTTCACGGATCCATTGGGGATGTCTTTTTCATGGCGCTGGTGTGGCTGTTTTTGTGCATGGCAGTCCTGGTATGCGTCTATCCCTTCATCTACGTGCTGAGTGTTTCTTTGAGTTCCGGACAGGCAGTTAATCAGGGCAGAGTAGTTCTTTTGCCGGTGGATCTCAACTTTGAAGCCATGAAGACAGTTCTTGGCTACAAACAACTCTGGGTTTCTTATGCGAACACATTCTTCTATACGGTAGCAGGAACCCTGCTGAATGTGGTGTTTACCTGCCTTGCAGCTTATCCACTGTCGAGACAGAAATTCTGCTTAAGAAAACAGCTGAATTTCCTGCTGGCATTTACGATGTACTTCTCGGGAGGACTGATCCCTGTATATATCGTTATCACCAAGCTCGGGCTCTATGACAAGAGAATGGTAATGCTGATTCCGGTGCTGATCTCGGCATATAACGTGATGATCTGCAGATCGGCGTTTGAGTCGATCTCTGAGGAGCTTTTTGAGGAAGCGGCAATCGAGGGAGCCAATGATTTCTTTATACTGACGAAGATCGCGGTTCCGCTTATCAAGCCTACGCTGGCGGTTCTTACGCTCTACTACGCAGTGGCGAGATACAACGATTTCTTTTCCGCAATGCTCTACATAAGCGATCCGAAAAAAGAGCCTTTGCAGGTGTTCCTAAGAAGGATCCTGCTCCAGGCGTCGATGGAGATCATGCAGACAACGGACATTAACATGGGAGCGCTTTCCCAGTCCACGATTCAGGTCAGATACGTATGTATAGTAGTTTCTGTTGTGCCGATCATGCTGGTGGTTCCGCTGGTTCAGAAGTATCTGGTTCAGGGAACGATGCTGGGAGCAGTGAAAGGCTGATCATTTGTATAAAACCCAGGAGGGTTTAAATATTTTTTATTAAAAGGAGGTCAAAATGAAAAAGAGAGTTTTATCATTAATGTTGGCATCGGCGATGGTAATGTCAATGATGGCGGGGTGCGGAAGCAGCGAGCCTGCAGCAACAACGCAGCCTGCGGCGGAACCGGAAAACAAGACAGAGCAGGTTGATGCAGCTATCGAGAGCGCAACCACAGCTGTTGAAGAGAGCGGCTTTAGCTACACAGGCGAAGGCCCCATCACTGAGGATGGCGGATCCATCAAGATCCTGGCTCAGACATCCAATTATTCAAACGTTGACATCACAAAGGCACCCATAGTTCTTAAGGTATTCGAGGAGGCAGGAGTTGAGCCCAACTGGCAGCTCCTGGACTATAACAGCTATGAAGAGGCGATCACACCCATGCTTTCAGCAGGCAATATTGACGCCGACATCATCAAGATTCCGGACAACGATCCCAACCAGGTATGGATCAAGTCAGGAATGTTCGTAGCACTGGATCAGTACTTTGATTACATGCCCAACTTCACAAAGTGGCTCAGCGAGAACCCTGTTCAGAAGGCTGAGCTCACAGCAGAAGACGGTCACATCTATTACGTAGCAGGCGTAAACGTTGCTCACGATTATCAGCCTGTACTTATGTACAATCAGGTCTGGCTGGACAAGGCCGGAAAGACAGCTCCCGAAAACCTTGATGATTTTGTTGAGCTCCTTCGCTACTTCAAGGAGAATGACATGAATGACAACGGCGATGCAAGCGATGAGATCCCGATGTCCATCATGAGTGAGTTCCTCCCCTATATGTTCGGACCTGCTTTCGGCCTTGATCTTGTCAGCGGCTTCCAGGCTGATGAAAACGGCAAGGTAACCTATGCGGCAGCTGATTCCGAGAACTACCGCAAGTATCTTGAATTCCTTAACGGTCTCTACAAGGAAGGACTCCTTGAGGTTGAGTTCACATCACTCGACAGAGATAAGGTTATAGAGAGAATTTCCAACGATCTTACAGGTGTTGCTTTTGATTACAGCTGGGCTATGTCCATGATGTATTCAAACGTACTTCCTTACTACGATGGCACAGCTGCAACAGCATTCGTAGGTGTTAAGCCTCTTTCAGGCGAGCACGAGGGCTTCTATGTAGGAAGAAACTTCCTGTCCGGAATGTTCGGCGTAAGCTCAAAGTCAAGCCAGATCGAACTTGCCTGCAAGTTCCTCGACTATTCAATGAGCGAGCACTGCCAGGATTACTACCAGTGGGGTATCGAGGGCGAGAGCTATGTAGTTAACGCCGACGGCTCCAGAGAGTACACAGAACAGGGCAAGGACAACGACTGGTTACAGCAGTTCGGTATCAACCCTGCATTCGTATTCCCTGCACAGCAGTCTGTTGAAGCAACCGATATCCTGGTAGCTGACTGGCATGCAAAGATCAACGCGGATCAGCGTCAGAACGTTGTGGACCCCTGGCCCATGATCTATGCAACATCTGATGAAAGTGATACCATCAACATGTATCTGGAAGATATCCAGACCAATGTGGACGAGAATGCTACCGCATTCATCACCGGAACCAAGGATATCGCAACCGAGTTTGACGGCTATATTTCCGGTCTGGAAGCGCTGAACCTTCCCGAACTGGTCAGCATCCGTCAGCAGCAGTACGATCGTTATCTGAAGGCTCTGAATAACTGATCTGAGTTGAAAATAAGAAAAGGAAAAAGAAATGGAACGCATTGCAAGAACGATCCATATTGAAAAGTATTACGGAAGTCTGGAAGCGATGCGCAGGCGCTTTGATGAGCGTGCAAGGCAGGATGCGTTTTGCGGAAAGTCTGCGGAGGAATTCCTTACGTGGAAAGAAAACACCCGCAAAACGCTGACTGACCTTCTTGGACTTGACCGGATGGAGGGCTGCGACCCCGATCCGGTCATTGACGAGAAGGTGCAGTTACCTGCCTTTTTTGTTGCTCCCGGCGTGATCAGAGAGCATCTGATCCTGCAGGTGGAACCGGGGATCTACATGACGGCGTTTCTGCTGATCCCGGAGAATGTGAAGAATCCGGAGTGCTGTATCGCCCTTCCCGGACATCAGGGAGCGGGAAAGTACAGCGTCGCCGGCTGCAGTGACATTCCGGCAGTGAAAGAAGCGATTGAGAAATTTGAGTACGACTACGGTCTTGTCATGGCGCGGAAAGGCTATGTGGTGGCCTGCCCGGATTGTCACGGCTTTGGAGAGAGGCGGGATGAAGCACTGCAGGATGACAGCGATTCCTCTTTCCTGCACAGCACCTGTTTCCATCTGTCCCATATGGCGGAAGGTCTTGGAGAAACGGTGTGCGGCATGTGCACCTGGGATGCCATGAGACTGGTGGATTACATGATCGCCAGAGGA
>JAEEGF010313229.1_pt1 | contig 27958 bp, 24 predicted proteins | sample 9134171 | NCBI WGS metagenome assembly JAEEGF01 (sample SAMN16246542, study PRJNA631951) | gut metagenome | biome: gut microbiome; feature: rumen; material: AP-attached | host: Bos | place: Iran: Karaj | collected 2018-10 | reverse complement strand
GATGCACTGAATCGTGGCGACGTCGTTCAGCTGATGTACTATCCTAATATTGCCAGCGGAAGCATAGAAGGTGCTACCAAGACTTTCCCCAAAGGAACACGCATCGGTTTCATCCTGAAGTCGAACGGTTGGGCTATGCAGAAGACTCAGGGCACCAAGAAATTCTTCAACAGCTATAACGGCACTAACAGCAAGACCTTGGGTCGCCAGTATAATGTATGGTGTGCCTCGACTGACGGTCTGTCATATTGCAACACCGAGGGTCTTGAAGCCTCAGCTGCCAAAGTACAGAATCCCAAGGGTCTCAGCCGTACTGCCAAGTTTGCCTATGAGTCGCCCGAAGGCAAGGAATATGCTATCGTAGGCTTTGAGGATGCTTGCAACGACACCGATTACGACGATGTCATTATTGCACTGAAGCCTGCTGATGTTTTCCAGGAGCTGCCAAAGATTGAGGAAAAGAAAGCCTCGACAACAGGAGTATATGCTTTTGAGGACCTATGGCCTTCACAGGGTGACTACGACCTGAATGACGCGCTGGTAGAAGCAACACACGAGAAGGTATTCTCCGTGAAGTCCGGAAGTACTACCAAATATAAGATTCTCAAGGAGACCTTCTATCTGACCACTTATCAGAACTACGTAACACTGAAGTCGGGTCTTGCTGTGACACTGAATACCAACGGGAATCCAGGAAGCATCAACATAAAGAAAGTTGACCCAGCAACAAAGGACACAACCAAATATGAAACCTTCACAAAAGAAGGCAACACCTATCTGTTGACAAACGACATCACGGGTGAGCTAGGTACAACCTATATCTTGGAATTGGTTTACAAAACAGGAATTGAGCCCAGCAATATTGCTTCTATCCAGCCTTTCATCTATCGTACAGAAGGCGAAGGACGCTGGGAGGTACATATTCCTTTCGAGGCTCCTACCTCAAAGATGATAACAGGTTACTTCGGAACTTTAGACGACAAGTCAGTTCCTGCAGAAGGAAAATACTACGTTCGAAATAGCAACTATCCTTTCGCCTTCTATCTGGAGGGAGTCAGCATCGACACCTTCAAGGAGACACTGCTGTTGCGTAAGAACGAGAGTGTTAAGATCAGCGACTTATATCCATCATTCCTGCCTTGGGTGAAATCGAATGGTGAGGAACATGCCGACTGGTATCTGCACCCCTCAAGATAAACTCAGACTACACATCATAAAAAGGCTTCCCACTCGGAAGCCTTTTTTTGTTGAAGAAAAAGTTTCAACCCCAAAACAAAGAAAAACGAATTTTCCTTTGGCAGTTTGAAGACTTATTATTACCTTTGCCAACGAACCAAAAACCAGAACAATATGAAGAAATCTATTTTACTCCTGACTATCACGATGACGATGTCCGCTTGTGGCAATAAGGCTGCACAGGCGGCAAGTGATGCTAACAAGACAGACTCAGCACTAGCAGATAAAGAAAGCATTGCCGTTGCAGATGCACCCAACGAGGACGAACAAGCCTTCAACAAGTTTTTCGACCAACTCAGTTTCGATGATTTTGTTGCCTTGCTCAAGACTCCCAACGACGACACTGCCAAGAAATGCGGACTATCGCCCATTTATTCTGCAAATAGCGAACCTGCCGAAGAAGGAGATGCTGATACGAGTGTTACAGTATATGGCTGGGGTGTAGAGAAAGGGAAACCACTGGATTTCGGTTATGAAATCATCAGTACATCTGCCCACAGCTGCTATTTCTACTATCAACAGGACACATCGACACAGGCAGCCATCTGTTTTAAGAGCAAGGCTGATGCAGACCGATTCTTCGAGAAAGCACTGGCTTACGGTCTGGTTGATGTGAATGGGAGTTACCACATAGCAGATAAAAAACTGCCCAACGGTACGGTAAAGGTGGAGTCGCTGAGCGATTACAACATCATGACTCAAATCATGAAACCGGAACTCGACAACGATTACAATAAGGGATATTATGTCATCCATTTCTATTATTTTGCTTAAAACTAAAAACACATACAATATGGGAAAACGCTTATCAATGATGATGGTTGCACTGCTGGCCACACTGGGTATGCAGGCACAAACGATCAAGAAAGGAGACGCCTTCTTTGATGGTAATAGTTTATATACCGTTCAAGAGGTGAGAATGGGTAAGTATGTCTATATGACGACTCCCCAAGACAACGAGATGACACTGGAAAAAGTGGAAGGCAAGAACGGAGAATACAAGATTATTCCCAGTCGTCAGGCTGACGAGTGTCCTATCCGCTTTGCAGAATTCAATCAGCGAGTGCAGTATGTCCGCAAAGACGGTATGTATTTCCTGGCTGTTCGCAAAAAGAACGGTGACACAATGTGGACCATGATACTGACACCCGATAACGAAGACAACTGTCAGGAACAACAGCGCAGATTGGAAAAAGCCAACTGGGAAAACGAGATTTGCATCAGACTGCTGAACACACCCTATCTGATGAACATTCCAAGAGAGCAGCTACGACTGATGCGTAATGAGATTCTGGCGCGTCATGGCTATGTCTTCAAATCGAAAGACCTGAAAGACTACTTCAGCAGCAAGCCTTGGTATCACCCGGGCACCAACAATAACAATATCAAACTGAGCGTCATTGAGCAGACCAACCTTGAACTCATCAAGAGCGAAGAGGCTGTAGAGCCTGGGCTCCACCCTGCCGATGTTGCCGGAGATGTTGACCAATCAGATTTTTAAACATTAATCATTATAGTTAGTTATGAAAAAAGTACTCATCGCAATTGCCATTGTGGCAGTAATTGCAGGCGGCTGGTGGCTGCTAAAGGACAAAGAAACCTTGACAGTAGAGAAGGTAGAAAACGTAGAAAACGGAACACCTTGGTATGAGAACGACTCACTCCTGTTGGCACAACTCGATGCAGCCATCACGGATGCCAAGGAAGCGAATCCCTCGGAAGTTTCCAAGAACCTGATGCCTGTAAAGAAAGGTACTCCTGGTGAAGAATGGGCCAATATTGACGGCAAGGACATGGTACTGGTGGTAACACTGGTTGACTCCAGCCGTCTGCAGCGCTTCTTTAGCGGCGAGGGCGTTTACCGCATTGACCGTGAACTTGGCACATGGGTAACTCTGCCCGTCGATTGGCTTCGCAAGAAGGATGCCTACGAAGGACTCGACAGTGTGGCTGCCCATATGCGTATGATCCAGATGTACGGACTAAGTCCCGACTGCGACTATAACATCATGGTACAGTTCTATGCTGACCCTTCTTACATGTTCCGCCCAGCCCACGATCCAGACATCACTACCACATCAGCCGGACTGGAATTCCCTTCTTATGCTGACGAGAAATTCAAGGTTGGTGAGACCAACTTCCGTGAGTGGTATCGCTATAGCTTCGCGTCAGCCTACGAAGACGACAGTCCCCTGCCCTGGACTCAGTTAGGCTATACCTACGACTGGCATGAGGGGGCTCCTCGCGAGGGTCTCTCTGAGTATATCGTCACCCACCAGTCGCTCATCAAAGTAAAGTCGTTTGAGAGCGAATGGGCCTTCATTCAGAGTCTGCTGAAATAGCCGAAAAGGCGTTACACCTTATATATAATATGGGGCATTCTGCCAGAATACCACAATCGTGGTATGCAGAATGCCCCATTTGTGCTATTTCGGGTATGAAGTTTTCGCCGTACCTTTGCAGTGTGAATCAGAAAATAAAGTATTAACAATAAAAACTGAAAGATTATGAGCAACAAGAAACTTCACTTCGAGACTTTGCAATTGCATGTAGGACAGGAACAGCCCGACCCCGCAACTGACGCACGTGCCGTACCCATTTATCAGACCACGAGCTACGTGTTCCGTAATTCACAGCATGCCGCCGACCGTTTCGGACTGCGCGACGCAGGTAACATCTACGGTCGTCTGACCAATTCGACACAGGGAGTGTTCGAAGATCGCGTAGCAGCCTTGGAAGGTGGCGTTGCAGGTCTGGCCGTTGCCAGTGGTGCTGCAGCAGTAACTTACGCCCTGCAGAACATTGCCGGTGCCGGCGACCACATCGTAGCTGCCGACAACCTGTATGGCGGTTCGTTTAACCTCATCACCCATACACTTGCCAACCAAGGTATCTCGAACACCATTGTCAAGGTGAACGACCTTGCCGCTTTGGAAGCAGCCATCCAACCTAACACAAAGGCCATCTACGCAGAGACCTTCGGCAACCCCAATTCGGACGTCACAAATATAGAAGGTGTGGCTGAGGTGGCCCATAAACACGGCATTCCCTTCATCATCGACAACACCTTCGGTACACCTTACCTGATTCGTCCTCTTGAGCACGGAGCAGACATCGTGGTACACTCTGCCACTAAGTTCCTGGGCGGACATGGTACTTCGCTGGGTGGTGTCATCGTCGATGGCGGTAAGTTCGACTGGAAGAAGAACCCCGACAAGTTCCCCACTCTGGCAAAACCAGATCCTTCGTATCATGGTATCGTATTTGCCGATGCAGTAGGCGCTGCTGCTTACGTCACCCGCATCCGTGCCGTCATCCTGCGTGACACCGGTGCTACCATTTCCCCATTCAATGCCTTCATCCTGTTGCAAGGTGTAGAAACACTGAGTCTGCGTGTAGAGCGTCACGTTGAGAATGCCCTGAAAGTGGTTGACTTCCTGAAAAACCATCCGAAGGTGGCAAAGGTGAACCATCCCTCACTGCCCGACCATGAGGATCACGCCCTTTACCAGAAGTACTTCCCCAACGGTGGTGGCAGCATCTTCACCTTCGAGATTAAAGGTGGCGAGAAGGAAGCGTGGAGATTCATTGACGCCCTGCAGATATTCTCGCTGCTTGCCAATGTCGCCGACGTGAAGAGTCTGGTGATTCATCCTTACACCACCACTCACTCACAGATGACGCCCGATGAGCTGAAGCAGCAGCACATCACACCTGCTACTATTCGCCTCAGCATCGGTACGGAACATATTGACGACATCATTGAGGACCTCTCACAAGCATTCGAAAAAATCTAACATTTAAAAATACGGAAAAGCTATGACTAAGATTGCAAAACAACTGACAGAACTCATCGGCGGCACTCCGCTGTTGGAGTTGGGTAAATTTTCAGCCTCGAAAGGTATCGAGAAACCACTGATTGCCAAAGTGGAATATTTCAACCCTGGAGGTAGTGTAAAAGACCGTATCGCCCTCGCTATGATAGAGGACGCTGAGCAGAAAGGACTGCTGAAACCCGGTGCCACCATCATTGAGCCCACCAGTGGTAATACAGGCGTAGGACTGGCTTTGGTATCGGCAGTAAAGGGTTATAAGCTCATTCTGACCATGCCCGAAACCATGAGTGTGGAACGCCGCAACCTGGTGAAAGCATACGGTGCTGAGGTGCGCTTGACAAGCGGGAAAGACGGTATGGCTGGAGCCATCCGTGCTGCCGAAGAATTGCGCGACAGTATTCCCGGTTCCATCATTCTGCAACAGTTTGAGAACCCTGCCAACCCTGCTAAGCACTATGCCACCACAGCACAGGAGATATGGAACGACACAGACGGTAAGATTGACATCTTTGTAGCAGGCGTGGGTACAGGCGGTACTATTTCCGGTATCGGAAAATTTCTGAAAGAGAAGAATCCGAACGTAAAAATCATTGCAGTAGAGCCATCTTCTTCTCCCGTACTGAACGGCGGACAAAGCGGCCCTCACAAGATTCAGGGTATCGGAGCAGGTTTTGTACCCAAGACATACAATGCTGCTGTTATTGACGAAGTGCTGGACATCGACAATGACGATGCCATCCGCACTGGTCGTGAACTGGCACAGCAGGATGGATTGCTCGTAGGTATCTCGTCAGGTGCTGCAGCATTCGGTGCATCCATCATTGCCAAGCGTCCGGAGAATGCAGGAAAGACCATCGTTGCTCTGCTGCCGGACACCGGTGAGCGCTATCTGTCAACAGTGCTCTATGCTTTCGACGAATATCCACTTTAAAACGTTCTTTTCCTATTATCAGACAACCGCGAATGGCCTTCATTCGCGGTTGTTTCGTAAAAAACGTCAGAAAAATTTGGGGAAATCATATAAAAGGTTTATCTTTGTAGGCAAATAGCATAAAACTATTACCTTTAACAATGAGCCTGAAGATACTACATCATCTATTTCGTCGAACTACAGTACTTGCCGTTGTGTCGTTAATACCAGCCATTCTGCAAGCACGGACTTTTGATTTCGACAAATATTTTGATTCCGATCACATCATTGCCTATGTGGTGGCAGCATTTTTTATAGCTACAATTGTATCGCTGTTTTACAACAGACTATATATCTATCGTGAGCAGGACCTCAAGAAACAGCAGGAGAAACAGAACATACGACTTTCCCTTATCATGCAGACCGGAAAGTTACGTATGTGGATTTATGATACGGAGACACGCCACTACAAACTGGTTTCTGCAAAAGGGCATGTCCTTGAAGAATATAATCCCGTCAGTTTTGCAAAGTTATTCAATCGCGACGATTTTGAAACGATGCGCTCTGCCATTTTTGACATCTGCGAGAACAAACGACTCACCGACACTGTCAATATCCGTAGCAATGGCAACGACGAAGAGGGCGAGAAATACTATATCGTTCACCTTTCGATTGCAAAGAAAAACATCAAAGGACAAGTTACCCAAGTACTGGGGGTGCAGCGCGATGTTTCTGCAGAACAAGAGAAGAAGAAAAACACCAGCAAACTGATGATGCGTTACCATACGGTATTCAACTCATCGCTGGTGGATATGTTGTACTACGACAAAGACGGAGTATTGACCGACCTCAATGATACGGCCTGCCAGTCGTTTGGCATTGTTGACAAAGAGGCACTCATTAAAGAAAAGCATTATTTCCACGAGAATGCCTTCTTCAACAATATTGATTTCAGGAAAGTGGAACACACCCACTTAACTTCAATCATCGCACAATCAGAATACGATGAGACGCGTTTCTGGGCAGCCAAGACTGGGAGGTCGGGGAATGTTTATTACGAAGCGTCTGTCAATACGAAAAGAAACGAAGCAGGAGAACTGTTGGGCGTCTATATCGCTGGACGTAACATCAGTGAAATGGTCAATTCTTTCCATACTCAGAAAGAAGGTGCCAACACTTTAAAGGCGGCCATCAAGCATATCCAGGAATATATCGACAATATCAACTATGCCCTGCGTATCAGCGGTGTACGATTGGTTGACTACGACCCCAAGACCAGTCATTTCACCATTTCCAATACCATTGAGAAGTCACAGTTGCAATTGTCGCAACTGCGATGCATCCGTCTTGCCATGCCTCGTTACAGACGTACCGTTTCGAGTGCATTGAACCGCATGGATCATTTGACACCCTATACGATAGAGGAAACCATTGAAACGGAAATCAGGGACGAGAAGAAACGCCAGATTGCCCTGATGTTCAATATGGTACCCATGAAAAACGACAAGGGCAAAATTGAACACTATTTCGGTTTGTGCCGTAACATGACAGACATTCTTGAAACTGAGCGCCTGCTGGCTATTGAGACTAAAAAAGCACAAGAGGCAGAGTTGCTGAAGGAGTCGTTCCTCACCAATATGAGTTATGAGATTCGCACGCCACTGAATTCCGTTTTAGGTTTCGCCGAGCTCTTTGAATTGGAACATGACGAGGCCGACGAGCCCGTCTATGTAGAAGAAATCAAGAACAACACCAACATCCTGTTGCGACTGATTAACGACATTCTCTATCTGTCGCGTATTGATGCTGACATGGTAGAATTCAAACACGAGGACTTCGACTTTGCCGAATATTTCGACTCTTACTGTCAGATGGGATGGACGGGAGTTTCGCCTGATGTGAGGGTTTCTGTAGAAAACCCATTCGAGCATCTGGTATTTAATGGTGACATCGAGCATCTTGGAAAAGCCATCCAGATGCTGTGTGCTTTAGCTTCCCATTACACTTCTCAAGGAACCATACGTGCCAAGTATGAGTATCGCCGTGAAGAATTGGTTATTTCCGTGGAAGATAGCGGTAGCGGAATCGACCCAGAGACACTGCCAAAAGCCTTCGACCGTTTCGTACGCGACAAGAACGGATGTCTCTTCGGCACTGGTCTGGATATGCCTATCGTCGAGGCTCTTGTCAAGAAAATGGGCGGTTCGGTAGATATATCGTCCGAGTTAGGAAAAGGTACTACGGTGTGGATATTCCTGCCCTTCCACGCCAAAGTTATCGAGAAGAAAAGTAATATAGATTATAATTTGGAATCTGTCATCGCATGAACATCATATTGAACAGCATCAGCCTTATCCTTCAAGGAATACCCCACCGTCAGACTTTCGAGACGGTCCCTATGGCTATGACGGTCATCTTAATTCTTGTCTTTGCCGTCATCATTATTTTCAACTGTCTTATCAAACGTCGTATTCGCCGTATAACGCGCCAGTCAAACCAGACCAAGAACCTCATGCAACAGGCATTGAGAAGTTGTGATACCAATGTCATCCTATACGATCCATCCAAAGATTATACTTTTAAGCTCTATGGTCATATGATACCTGACGAAGGTATCACCTCCGACCAATGGAAAGCCCATGTTCATCCCGATGATTTACCTGATGCACTCCACAGTATCCGTCAAGTCATCAGCGGAGAATTGAAATCCAAAGAGTTCAACTACCGTTGGAACTTCAATTTCGGAGACGGAGAGCCCCAATGGGGATATCTCCATAACTATAGCATCGGAGAATATATTCCAGGCATCGCACGTCCTGATAAAGTTATCAGTACGTTGGCAGACGAGACAGAATTAATGATCCAACAGGAACAAGAAGAGGATCTTGCATCCAAATATAAACTCGTTTTTGAGCATTCCGTCATCGGTCTGTCGTTCTATAGTGCTGAAGGTTGGTTGATTGATGCCAACAAAAAGATGCGTGAGCTCTGCGATTTCGACAGTGACGACTACGACTCTTATTTCTCCAACTCCAACCTCTTTGACTGTCCCCCATTCCACGAGAACGTTGACAGGAATAACGTGGAGGAATTCTGGGTTTGCTCCAAAAACGAACATAACGACTTACATATCTATCTGGAAATCCGCTTGCATCCTATCCGTGACGAGAAGGGTAAACTCATGTATATTGCCATAGCTACCCGCGACATTTCCGAAGAGCGTGATTTATACATGCAGTCAAAGCTCAACGATGCCCAAATTAAGAAAGCTAACGAGGAGATTCAGCGTTATGAGATGGAATTGCAGTATATGATGGAAGCCATTGACATGCGTTCATGGCGTGTTGACTACAAGACCAGGAAGATACAGTTCATGAAAGGACTGAGTGAGATAGAAAAGGAACTGACCTTCGACGAATACTGTCAGTATTTTATTGGCGACGATAAAGAAGATGTGTCCAAGAAACTGGCTGAACCGGATTTATATTTCAGAACGCCCATGTCCGTACTCCGTAAGATGCGCCCAATATTCCACTCTACGGAAGAAGTGCAGTGGAGTCAGATTAACAGTCTGCCCATCTTCGACGACGAAGGCAACTTGGTAGGTGCTTTCGGTCTGATTCGTAACATGACACGATTCATAAAGGCACAGGAGCTGCTGAAACAAGAGACACAGCGTGCCAACGAATCTGGCCGACTGAAGAGTGTGTTCCTGGCCAATATGACGCACGAAATCCGCACGCCCCTGAATGCCATCGTCGGCTTCTCCGACCTGCTTCAAATGATGAGCACCACAGAGGAGAAGAAAGAACTCATTCACGTTATCCATAACAATTGTGACATGTTGCTCCGCCTCATCAACGACATCATGGCTATCTCGGCAATGGATGCCAACGGACTGACCATGAAGCCTGCTGACATTGACTTTGCTAAGGCTTTCGACGAGATGTGTCAGTCGCTGGCTCAGCGTGTGGAGAATCCGAATGTGCAGTTTATCAAGGAAAACCCCTATCAGACTTTGCAAACACGTTTGGACGGAGGAAGAATCACACAGGTCATTACGAATTTCGTGACCAATGCTGTCAAATACACTCAAAACGGACATATCAAGGTGGGCTACCGCCTACAGGAAGGTGGTCTATACATTTATTGTGAGGACACAGGTACAGGTATTCCAAAAGAACAATGCCATAAGGTTTTCGAACGTTTCGTAAAACTGAACGACTATATACAGGGTACAGGTCTCGGACTGTCTATCTGTAAGGCTATTGCCGAACGCTGCGGTGGAAAGATAGGCGTTGACAGCGAACTCGGAAAAGGATCTACATTCTGGATGTGGATTCCCTGTACCATCAACCATCAGGAAGAAGTAAACAACTGAACAACAATATGAAAAAAACTATTATTACCTGCCTTTTACTCTGCCTTTCAGCAACAATGACATGGGCAGAGCAAGTCGTCATTGAGACGAAGAATATCACGATGGTACTCGATGCCACCAACGGCACACAGCCTAAGTACGTATATTTTGGAGCCAAGCTCAGTGCCAATGAAGTGCAGCACTTGCAGTCGCCTGAGATGTTCGGACGCATGGATGCTTACCCTGCCTACGGTCTGAACACCCCCGCTGAGGCAGCCCTTGCCATGCGCCACTCTGACGGCAACCTTTCAACGGCACTGGTCGTGGAAGGTGTGCAACGCAATGGTAACACTACGACTATCCAACTGAAGGACCCTGCCTATCCGATTATTGTCAACCTGAAATACAAGACCTATCGGGAGGAAGATATGATAGAGGCATGGACGGAGATTATTAACCAGGAGAAACAGACGGTCACACTGACCACCTTTGCCTCTGCTATGCTTCCTATCAGAAGGGGAAACGTGTGGATGAGCCATTTCTACGGCTCTTGGGCCAACGAGGCACAGTTGGTAGAAGAGCCTTTGACGGCAGGTCAGAAAGTGATTGTCAACAAGGACGGCACGCGCAACTCACATACCGACCATGCCGAGGTGATGTTCTCACTCGAAGGTAAAGGGCAGGAGAACTGCGGACAGGTTATCGGTGCAGCCCTGTGCTATTCAGGTAATTTCCGTCTGAAGGTCAATACCGATGATACGGACTATCACTATTTCTTTGCCGGCATCAACGAAGACAACTCAGAATATCACCTGAAAAAGGGCGAGACCTTCGTCACTCCCAAACTGGCACTGACCTTTTCGCAACAGGGACTCTCCGGAGTGTCGCGTAACTTCCACAAATGGGGCAGAAAGTACATGCTCATGCATGGTGATAAGGAACGCAAGATTCTGTTAAACTCTTGGGAAGGTGTTTATTTCGACATCAACCAGAAAGGTATGGACCAAATGATGGCCGACATCGCCTCTATGGGCGGTGAACTCTTCGTGATGGACGACGGTTGGTTTGGTGACAAGTATCCACGCAAGACCGACAACTCGTCACTGGGCGACTGGGTTGTTGACAAGAATAAGTTGCCTGAGGGCATTGAGGGTTTGCTCCGCGATGCCAAGAAACATGGCATCAAGTTTGGTATCTGGATTGAACCCGAGATGGCCAACACCACCAGCGAGCTCTTTGAGGCTCATCCCGACTGGATTGTAAAGGCTCCCAAGCGTGATGCCGTATTGGGACGTGGCGGTACTCAGGTAGTACTCGACATGGGCAATCCGAAAGTACAGGATTTCGTATTCAGCGTGGTGGATAACCTGCTGACCAAATACCCAGAGATTGACTATATTAAATGGGATGCCAATATGCCCATTCTGAATCACGGCTCACAATATCTGACCATGAACGATCAGAGCCATCTCTACATTGAATATCATCGCGGACTGGAAAAGGCATGCCAGCGCATCCGTGCCAAATATCCTGATGTCACCATCCAAGCATGCGCCAGCGGTGGCGGACGTGCCAACTGGGGAGTACTGCCCTATTTTGACGAGTTCTGGGTCAGCGACAACACCGACGCTTTGCAGCGCATTTATATGCAATGGGGTACCAGCTATTTCTTCCCTGCCATCGCTATGGCAAGTCACATCTCAGCAACTCCGAATCATACCGTCTTCCGCACCACTTCACTGAAATATCGTATTGATGTAGCCATGAGCGGTCGCTTAGGAATGGAGATTCAGCCCAAGAATATGACTGACGACGAGAAAGCGCTTTGCCGCAAGGCGATTGCCGAATACAAGCAGATACGTCCCATTGTTCAATTTGGCAACATCTACCGTCTTTTCTCACCCTATGAGAAGAAGGGCATTGCCTCGCTGATGTATGTCACAGACCAACAGGACAAGGCTGTGTTCTACTGGTGGAAGACGGAATCGTTCCAGAATGAACATCTGCCTCGTGTCAGAATGGCAGGACTGGATGCCAACCGCATGTATAAGGTGAAGGAATTGAACCGTATCGATCTTAAGCCCATGTCGGTTGAGGGCAAGTCGTTCAGCGGAGCCTATCTGATGAATCACGGTCTGGACATGCCACTGCGCAATGAACCGGAATGGTCGAAGAAGACAGACTGGTCAAGCCGTGTGTTGCTTCTTGAGGCAGAGTAACACGAAATATCGAAATAACGATATAACGTAATAACGAAATATCGAAAAAAGAATAATAATTGGGCTTAACAGGGAATAACGATTTGCTGGTCAATATCCGCGAGGGGCGCGAGATGACCCAAGCAGAGAAACTCAGGTTGATTATCAGCCTGAGTATTCCTAGTATTTTGGCTCAGATCTCGGCAACGGTGATGTTCTTCATCGATGCCTCAATGGTAGGTCATCTGGGTGCCAAAGCCTCTGCAGCTATCGGACTGGTAGAGACCACCGGCTGGCTGATGGGCGGACTGGGGGCTGCTGCCAATATGGGATTCTCCGTGCAGGTTGCCCACGCCATTGGTGCCAACGACTTCAAGCGAGCCCGTCGCATCATGCGGCAGTCACTCGTCTGTTGCCTTATCTATAGCATCACTATTTCCACTATCGGCATCCTCATCAGCGGTCCCCTGCCCTATTGGTTGGGGGGCTCAGATGAAATAGCCCACGATGCGTCGGTGTATTTTGCCATCATCGGTTTCTGTGGCATCTTCTTCCAGATGACAGGTTTGGGCAGTAGCATGCTTAAGTGTTCAGGCAACATGAAAATCCCCTCTGCCCTGAACATCCTGTCGTGTGTCCTTGACGTAGTTTTCAACTATTTCTTTATCTACCTTATCGACATGGGGGTAGCAGGTGCAGCCATCGGAACATGTTGTGCAGAACTTATCACGGCATCACTGATGCTTTACTTCCTGCTTTGCCGTTCAGAGATTCTCAAACTGGTTGGTCGCCCCCGACGCTCATTCCGCCCACAGGCAGACGTGGTGGGGAATGCCTTTAAGATTGGTGCACCAATGGGGTTGCAGCACATGCTGATGGGGGGAGCCCAGATTGTGAGTACCCTCATTGTGGCTCCTTTGGGTACCATCGCTATTGCAGCCCACTCACTGGCCATCACCGTTGAGAGCCTATGTTATATGCCCGGTTACGGTATCGCCGATGCTGCCACGACGCTGGTCGGACAGAGTTTCGGAGCCGGTCAGCTGAAACTGACAAAATCCTTTGCCCGCATGTCTATGGGACTAGGTATGATCGTCATGACGTTGATGGGCATCTTGATGTTTATCTTCGCCTCTGAGTTGATGAGCATACTGACTCCAGTAACCGACATCATCGACCTGGGTACCATCTGTCTGCGCATTGAAGCCTTTGCCGAACCGATGTTTGCAGCCTCCATCGTATGCTATGGCATTTTCGTTGGCGCTGGCGACACACTGAAGCCATCCGTCATGAACCTCACCAGCATGTGGGCTATCCGTCTGTCGCTGGCAGCTATCCTGGCTCCGATATACGGACTTACCGGTGTATGGGTAGCAATGGCTATCGAGTTGACTTTCCGGGGTAGCATTTTCATCATCCGCCTCTTTTTTGGCAATTGGACAAAGGGAATTAAACAATAAAAAAACAGCTGGGAGATCACTCTTCCAGCATGTTTCCAATTTTCTTTTCCTATTAATAACTAAAAACTTACTTTCTCTATAAAACTAATACCTTACTACTAACCTAAAACTACTAACAACATCTATTAATCAGTTACCCTTTCCTAACAATCTTTTTTTCAACTAATCCTTTTCAACCATTTTATTATAAATCTGTATGTTATCCTCAATCTTTATGCTTTACCTTATGTGTTCCTCTGAATCACGATGCAAAGATAAGCAGATTTCACCGACTGGCAATGAAATCTTTTTGTTTTCAGCAAAAAAAAGGCTTATTCTTGACGTAAATCAAAGAATTGTGTTCGCACACAACATTGCGCTTTCCACCACATTTGTCAGTTCTACAAACTCCGTAACTGTCAGTTCCTCAGGGCGTTTCGTCATAAAAGGATGATCAAAAGTCCCTAATCCGAACTGTTTCAAGCTTACACGCAACATTTTGCGACGCTGATTGAACACTGTTTTTACAACTCTTTTAAACAAATCCTCGTTACATCCCAGGTGTTCAACGCTGTTGCGCGTCATGCGAATAACAGCACTCTGCACCTTAGGAGGCGGATTGAATACCGAAGGTTCTACAGTAAACAGATACTCCACATCATACCATGCCTGAATCATCACCGACAATATACCGTATGCCTTGGTATGAGGCTGCGAAGCAATGCGCAATGCAACTTCCCGCTGTATCATACCCGTACAGCATGGAATCAAATCACGATTGTCCAACATCTTAAAGAATATCTGCGATGAGATATCGTATGGATAGTTACCCGTCAACACAAACTGTTGTCCTTCGAAAACCTTTTGTAAATCCATACGCAAGAAGTCTTCGCCCAAAATACTATCCCTCAATCGAGGGAAATGTTCGTTCAGATAAACCACCGATTCACGGTCAATCTCCACCACCTTAAAAGGACGGGATTTCTCAACCAGATATTGTGTCATCACACCCATACCGGGACCTACTTCCAATACAGGCAGTGAACCATAGGGTTCATCCACCGTATCAGCGATACGTTTTGCTATAGAGAGGTCAGTCAGGAAGTGCTGCCCCAGGTTTTTCTTTGGACGTACTTGCTTCATTTGTGTGCAAAATTACAAAATAATTCTTAATTACCTGTAGCGGGAGCAAATTTTTCTCTTTTCATTTTTCACTTTTCACTTTATTTCGTACCTTTGCAGTCTACGATGAAGAAAAGCAGCATCATATTGAAAGTTTTGATGCCTCTCGTATTGGGAGGTGCTATCCTCTATTGGATGTATCGTGGTGAGGATTGGCAACAGATTCGCCATGTGATGACAGACGAGATGGATTGGACATGGATGCTGCTGTCGTTTCCTTTTGGCATCCTTGCCCAGATGTTTCGCGGCTGGCGTTGGCGTCAGACGCTGGAGCCTGTGGGAGAGCGCCCCCGCACATCGGTCAGCATTCATTCCGTGTTCTTATCGTATGCAGCCTCGCTGGTAATCCCCCGTGTTGGCGAGTTTACCCGTTGTGGGGTACTGAAACGCTACGACGGCGTATCCTTTCCCAAGGCATTGGGTACGGTGGTTACCGAACGAGCCATCGATTCCCTGTTAGTGATGGGCATTACGGCCATCGTCCTGTTACTGGAGATGAGCACGTTTGGTATGTTTTTCCGTAAGACAGGAACCAATCTGGAGAGCATTCTCCACCGGTTCTCATGGGCAGGCTATTTCGTAGCCACCGTCTCTGTCGTGGCCATTCTTATCCTGTTGCATTTCCTCTTGCGCAAGCTCTCTATATATAATAAGGTAAAAATGACCTTCAAGGGTATCTGGGAGGGAGTCATCTCCCTGAAGGATGTGCGCAACATTCCTTTGTTTGCATGTTTCACACTGGGCATCTGGCTCAGCTATTTCCTGCATTACTATCTCACCTTTTTCTGTTTCGACTTCACGGCAGACTTAGGACTGGGGTGTGCATTGGTGACCTTTATTGTTGGGTCCATTGCCGTCATCGTGCCAACGCCCAATGGAGCAGGTCCCTGGCATTTCGCCGTCAAAACCATGCTGATTCTCTATGGCGTAGCCGACGAGCATGCCCTCTATTTCGTGCTCATCGTCCATACCGTCCAGACCATGCTGGTCATTCTGCTTGGCATTTATGCCTGGTTGGCACTGAGTTTTACAAAGATAAATACTAACCCTGAAATAAAGATACAATGAACGAGATTCAAAATCTGAACCCAAAGTGCATCTGGAGAAACTTCTTTGCACTGACACAGGTGCCACGCCCAAGTGGTCACCTTGAGAAAATCCAACAGTTCCTGCTTGATTTCGGTAAGCAGGCTGGTGTGGAAGTATTTAAAGACCCTGCCGGAAATATTGTGATGCGCAAACCAGCATCTGCCGGCATGGAGAACCGCAAGGGTGTCATTCTACAGGCTCACATGGACATGGTGCCTCAGAAAACGCCCGAATCAACCCACAACTTCGAGACCGACCCCATCCAGCCATGGATTGACGGTGAATGGGTGAAAGCCAAGGGAACCACCCTCGGTGCCGACAATGGTATCGGTGTAGCCGCTATCATGGCTGTCATGGAAGACAAAACCCTGAAACACGGTCCTGTCGATGCCCTGATTACTGCCGATGAAGAGACAGGAATGTATGGTGCCAACGACCTGTCTGAAGGCGAATTGCAGGGCGACATCCTGATGAATCTCGACTCAGAGCACTGGGGTAAGTTCGTCATCGGTTCTGCCGGTGGCATCAACATTAGCGCCACACTCGACTATCAGGAAGTGGAAACCGACCGGGAAGATGCAGCCGTCAAGGTGTCCGTAAGCGGACTGCGTGGCGGACACAGCGGACTGGAAATCAACGAGGGACGCGGCAATGCCAACAAGCTGTTGGTACAGATTGTACGCGAGGCCATCAGCGAAACGGAAGCCCGCCTGGCATCATGGAACGGCGGCAACATGCGCAACGCCATTCCCTTCAAAGCCGAGGCTGTGCTGACACTGCCCAAGGAGAATATTGCCGCGCTGAAAGAGATGGCAGAAGAATGGAAAGAGACCTTCAACGACGAGTTTAAGCTCATTGAGCCACAAGGCATCGAAGTCCACGTTGAGGAAGTAGCCACTCCCGCCAAGGAAGTGCCCGTAGAGATTCAGGACAACCTGATCGATGCGATCTTCGCCTGCCACGATGGTGTCATCCGCTATATCCCAGCCTACCCCAGCGTGGTAGAGACCTCGTCGAACCTCGCCATCATCAATATCGAGGGCGGACATGCCACCATCAAGATTCTCGCCCGTTCCAGCCGTGAAGACATGAAGGACTACGTTACCACCATGTTGGAGAGTTGTTTCTCCATGGCTGGCATGAAGGTGGAGACCAGCGGTTCGTACGGAGGCTGGGATCCGAATCCCGACTCCGAGGTTCTGCACCTACTACTGAAGGAATACAAGGAACTGTTCGGACAGGACGGCATCATCCAGGTAGATCATGCCGGTCTGGAGTGTTCCGTCATTCTGGGCAAATATCCTCATCTGGATGTGGTCAGCTTTGGTCCTACCATGAAGTCGCCCCACACCACCTCAGAGCGCTGCCTCATCGAAACCATCGCTCCGTTCTGGGAATTGCTGAAGAAAGCACTGGAAGATGTGCCCGTGAAATAAAAAACATAAAAAAGTCCGTAGATTTGCATGAATCTACGGATTTTTTGTTTATCTTTGCAACCGAATAACCAAAATAGTAACAAAAAATGGACGATTACCCGGCGAATCATTACAATTCGTAAGGCATGAGGACAGCAGGCAAGACCGCTAATCCTCTTGCCGCTAAGACCGTTTTAAAAAGGATTAGCATTATGAAGACTTACTGGAACATTACTGGTGGGCTCAGCCAGCTGGAAGCATGGCAGCCTAATTGTTGGATACAAGTGACCTGTCCAAGTGAAGAAGACATCCAGATGTTGGAAGAAGAATATAAGATTCCTGACTATTTCCTCTCTGACATCAGCGATACCGACGAGCGTGCCCGTTATGAGTACGACGACGGATGGATGCTTATTATCTTGCGTATTCCCTATGTCAAGGAGGTGCGTTCACGTACTCCCTACACCACCGTGCCCCTCGGTATTATCCATAAGCGCGACGTCACCATTACCGTTTGTTATTACGAAACCAATATGATGATTGATTTCGTGAGCTATCAGCAGAAACGAGGTTCTGGTTTCACCGACTATGTCGATATGATTTTCCGTCTTTTCCTCTCCAGTGCAGTATGGTATCTGAAACGACTCAAGCAAATCTCACTGCTCATCGAAAAGGCCAAGCGCAATCTCGACAAAGAAGTCAACAACGAAAGTCTTATCGGCTTGTCACGCCTGCAAGACTCGCTCACCTATTTCAACACCTCTATCCGCGGCAATGAGACGCTGCTTTCCAAACTGAAGTTCAAGTTGCAAATCGACGAACTTGATGCCGACCTCATTGAGGATGTCAACATCGAGATGACGCAGGCGCGTGAGACAACCAACATCTACTCCAACATTCTGGAGTCCACCATGGACACCTACCAGAGTATTATCAACAACAACATGAACACCATCATGCGTACACTGACCTCAGTGACCATCATCCTCATGTTGCCTACACTGATATCCAGTTTCTTCGGAATGAACCTTGTCAACGGCATGGAATCGAGCCCTGTGGGATTCATCATTGCTATCGTATTATCACTGGCAATTTCCATCGCTTCATGGTTCTTCTTCCGCCATAAACGACTGATTTAGGCCATTTTTTGAAAAAAATTGGCAAAATATTAGGTACTTTCATAACTTTTAAGTATTTTTGTACCTAAATTGTGTGTACTAACCATTTTCATAAACTAAAAAAATTAGATGATGGACTCTCAAGAAAAGGCTCTTGAACAAGAGCAGAACGTTGAACAGAACGTGGTGGAAACAGCAACTCCAGCCCCCGAGGCAGAAGTCACTGAAACTCCTGAGGCAGAAGTTGCAGCCCCAGAAGAAGCCCCAGTAGCAGAACCAGAGCGCAAGCAATACCAGAACAAGAAAGAAGTTCTGGCGCGTGCCCGTGAAATAGCCCAAGGGGAGGAGGCTCCACAAAAAGAGGAGGTTGACTATTTGAAGACAGCCTTCTACAAACTGCATATTGCTGAGCGTGAGGCCCGTCTGAAAGAATATATCGACGGAGGTGGTGACCCCGAGGCCTATCAGATTCTTCCCGACGAGGACGAAGAGGCTTTCAAGGCCGAGATGGGCATTATCAAGGAGCGTCGTCAGAAACTCTTCAAGGAGCAGGAGCAGGAGAAACAGGAGAACCTGCAGCGCAAACTTGAGATTATCGAGAAAATAAAGGCTATGGTCACCTCTCCCGAGGAAGCCAACAAGTCATACAAGGAGTTTAAGGCACTCCAGGAGGAATGGAAGGAAATTAAGAACGTTCCTGCCGAGAAAGCCAATGAACTGTGGCGTAACTACCAACTCTATGTCGAACAGTTCTACGACCTGCTCAAGCTCAATAGCGAGGCTCGTGAATACGACTTCAAGAAAAACCTCGAACTCAAGACGAAACTCTGCGAGGCAGCCGAAAAGTTGGCAGAGGAAACTGAGATTATCAGTGCTTTCCACCAATTGCAGAAGCTACATCAGGAGTTCCGCGAAATAGGTCCCGTTGCCAAGGAATTGCGTGAAGAGATTTGGACACGTTTCAAGGCAGCCTCTACCGTTATCAACAAGCGTCACCAGCAGCATTTTGAAGAGCTCCGCGCCAAGGAGGAAGACAATCTCGCCCGCAAGACCGCATTGTGCGAGAAGGTGGAAGCCATTGCTGCCGAGGAGAACAAGGGCAGTGCCGACTGGGAGCGTCACACCAAGGAAATCATCGCCATTCAAGCCGAGTGGAAGACCATCGGTTTTGCTCCACAGAAGATGAATGTCAAAATCTTCGAGCGTTTCCGTGCAGCCTGCGACGACTTCTTCGGACGCAAAGCAGAGTATTTCAAGGGACTCAAGGAGAATTTCAAGGAGAATGCCGACAAGAAGCGTGCCCTCATCGAGAAAGCCAAGGCCTTGCAGGATTCTACCGACTGGAAATCGACCAGCGACAAACTCATCAACCTGCAGAAAGAGTGGAAGACCATCGGTATGGTACCCAAGAAGTTGGGCGACCAGCTGTGGGAAGAATTCCTTGGAGCCTGCAACAAGTTCTTCGAGGCCCGCAATGCAGCCGGAGCATCAGGTCGTGGCGAAGAATACCAGAACCTGGAGAAGAAACGTGGCATCATCGAACAACTGAAGGCCATTGCCACCGAGACTGGCGAAGGTATGCAGGAGAAAGTACAGCAACTGGTTGAGCAATACCAGGCAATCGGCCATGTTCCCTTCAAGGAGAAAGACAAGATTTATTCAGAGTATCACGCTATCGTTGACAAGCTCTATAAGGAACTCAACATCAGTGTTGCCAAGCGCCGTCTCAGCAAGTTTAAGGACAATCTCCGTCAGGTTGCCGAGCGTGGTGGCGATGCCCTCGACAACGAGCGTGCACGTCTGATGCGCCAGTACGAGCAGCTGAAGAGTGAGGTACAGACCTACGAGAACAACCTCGGTTTCCTCAATGCCTCCTCGAAGAAGGGCAATTCCCTCATCGACGAAATGAACCGTAAGGTTCAGAAGCTGAAGGACGAAGTCCAACTCGTACGCGACAAGATCAAAGCAATTGACGCAGAGAATCGCGAGAAAGAATAAAGAACAGTAAGTTTGAATTACTCTATGAGTTCGATATAGAAGCTGAATGGGCGGAAACCGTCATTACAGCTAATCATCGCACTCATGGGGTTCTTCATCCAGCCGTCGTAGAAGTTTCCTTCGCCTCTGGCCAGAGATTCCACAAACTCACGCATGGAGCTCCAGGCAGAAGGACACATTCCTTTTGGGCACATACCGTTCTCAGATATCCATTGCTGTCCCTCCGTCACCTCACAAGCATGCTCGATGGGGTTTTCATACTTTGCCATCAAATCCGTATAGACGGTCTGCCGAATAGCGGTAATCTTTACTCTGTTCATCTCGTTTTTTGTTAATATTCATACCCTACTGCAAATTTACAAATATTTAATGAATATACAAATAATTCCCAAATAATAACTTGGCGTCAATCGTTTTTGCTTGTTCTTTTTTCAATGACTTATACAAAAAAGAATTGTATAATACGATGTCATGCAGAAGTATGACACGTACCTGGTCCCTGTCATGATTATTTTCTTCCCCAAAAATTTGCCGATGTCGGCAAAAATAACTATCTTTGTAGGCACATCGGCGTTAAAAACTTGCCGATAGCCGTAAAGACTGGTTTGCAGTAGGTGAATACAAGCGTCTGCCCAATGAGGTGGGCGGTTTGGAAACCTGTCCGCCGGAAAATGTTCATCGGGAGATGAAGGCTCTCTTGAAAGCCTATCATGCAAGCAAGCATCATTCCTTTGAGGATATACTTGATTTCCACGTCCGTCTGGAGCGCATTCATCCATTCCAGGACGGCAACGGGCGTGTGGGCAGACTGTTGATGTTTAAGGAGTGCCTCGCCAACTGTCACGTTCCGTTTATCCTTACTGACCAGTTGAAGATGTTCTATTATCGTGGACTTCGTGAGTGGGGGCATATCAATGGATATCTTTTAGACACCTGCCTCTCTGCTCAAGACAGTTATAAAGCATTGTTGGATTATTTTAAAGTCAGCTATCAGCAGGAATGATGAATTTCAAAGTTCAAAAAAAGAAATATTTCTTTTGTCCTTTCCTAAAAAGATTGTATCTTTGCAATCGAAACATTTCAAATAATCGTAATTATGGCAGCAGATACTTCCATTTCGAAATCAGCCCAGATGATTATTACTCTGGAAGACAATGCGCTCGTTACCGACATCAAGCGGGCTTTGAAACTGATACGAGGCATTGCGTCGGTGCGCATGGCCACTGTCAGTGATGACAAAATCATCACACCCGCCTTGCGACGCTCCATCAACAAAGCCCGTCGCGAATATGCTTGCGGAGAAACTATCTCTTGCAGCACTCCTGAAGAGATGCAACGATATTTCGACAGCCTATGATCTACACGATAGAATATTCAAAGGAGGCCGATAAGACATTGCGCAAATGGAAAAAGTCTAACCCAAAACTCTTCAAGAAAGCAACGAAGATTCTGATGGACATTATGCAGCATCCACGTACAGGATTGGGCCATCCCGAAGCTCTTGTTGGTGGAAACGACATAACCTATTCGCGCCACATAACGGCCCAAGACCGCATTATCTATGACATTTATGATAATCGTGTAACCGTGCTTGTTGTGCAAGCTGAGGAGCATTACAACGACAAGTAATCCCTTATGCCTAACTATTAACATTAACGACAATACTAAAACCATGCAGCGAAAGTAAAATATTGCCCCCCACTGGCTGTAAGTGGTTTGGACTTTGTGGTTCCGGCACGCTCGGTGCCGGACGAACGACGAGGCGATGATGCCCAGCCGCATGCTCCGTGTGAGCGGCGAGCAGCTGATGGACTTTTTCCGTCAAGACGCTGAAAAGATGGAGTTGCGCAGTGTCATAGCTGAGCACTTCCTTCAGAGCCAGACCTCCCTATTATGACACGTACCAGGGCCCTGTCATGATAGAGGTTCATTATCCAAATGAGTTTATGCCCCCCCGAAATATATATTGTATAATAATAAAATAAAGTCTTATGAAAAAAATAGCAATATCATTATTATTTCTTTTATGCACCCATATAGCCAAAGCTCAAGTTGATATAAGTACATCTCAATTGATTGGCACGAAATGGCAGAGAATAGAACCTGTAGTCAGAAACGTGAATAGTTATATGCAATTTACCGAAACTTGTATCGTTGACAGTATATATTATTCTACACTTGAGAAATCAGCCTCTGGTTCAAAGGATTATTACATTACCAATGAAACTCCTTCTTATTCTGTATTTTACAAGAACTATGTGGGTCAAGAAAGAAGAGGGCGTTATCTCGTTGTGTATTACCCTAAGGTCAATGAAGTTGACTACTACACCGTCATGTCATTTACAGATGACGAATTAGTCCTGTTCCATAAGGCAAAGCCAGGAACGATCCCTGGCATTGATGTGTATATCAAATGCAAGCGCATCAGATAGGTCACAAGAACCAGAGCATCAATATTCCTTCAAATTTTGTTTGATTCTGAATCTTGTGGAGCGGATGGCCTCTTGGGATAATAGGCGATGACTGTTTGTACCTGCTTGTTATATTTGCTAAATTCTATTATGTTCTCGTTTTTTTATAAATGAATATAAATGATTGTTTTGTAATTATTTATGAGAAATCTACTTTTTCGTTCTAAAAATATGAAATGCCCTAAAAAACGAAAAAACACTATTATTTTGTAATTTTGCAAACAAAAAGTTAGTTACCTAGTGAACTATTATTATATTGTAGATAGTATTTACCCATAGGGTAGCATTTGTAATACATAATTAGTAAAAAAGAAAAATATGATTCGAATTTTAGCACATGAACAAGCAATTTGTCCACATTGTGGAACAAAGTTAAGCATGAAGATTATATCTAAGTATTTCTTTCGTGGGACAGATCATATTTCAAAGTGCCCCAACTGTAATAGAGAGATTCGTCCCAAAAGAGAACCAATAAAAATCTATTATTGTGCTTGTGCTGGTTTTTTAAGTGTATATATGCCGTTTAGGTTGTACCTCTATTTCGTAGAAGACATTTTTTGGAAAGCATTGATTCCAAGTGCAATAGTATTTGCGATAACTATTTCTATTATCTGTTTCATGACGATAAGAAGAATAGAGTTTATATAATTTAATAATATTTTTGCCAATTATTACAGAGGGCTTGGAAGACCAGAAGGGTATTATGGGCATATTAATTCGAACTACTCATGGAACTGGACATCTTTATTAGACAAATTAGGTTTTAAGAAAAAGTAAAAAAAAGAATATGAAAACGAAAGTATTTGTAAAGGCAATTATTACTATATTTATAGTAATGTTTACACCAACCATCACAGCCCAAACTTCTACTCGTACGATTAAAGAAGGGAATAGGACTATCGTAGAAGAAACTAGAAGAAGTAGTTATGGTAATACATATTACCAATATTCCATAGCAGATATTTCTGAAAGGGTTGACAATATCAAAAAGAAAAAGAAGGAATTCAATTATAATGCTGAATACACGTATCCTATTTATAAGAATCAACAACTGATGAAAGATGAATGTAAAAAGTTGAACAGCTTATATCATACTTGCCTCGGGAACAACAAGAAGAAATTATCGTCAAATGACATCCAATACGATGGAAAGGCTTTGATCAACGATGATGGAAGTGTTATCTGCTATAAAATTATAGCGAAAACACCTTTGTTAGAGTTGTTTACCGCCAAGGAATTGCTGAATATCTTTGACACCATCAATTCGTTCCGGTTTACTACTCCATTGATGAAGTATGAATCAACAGGCTATTTGGAAACGATGCTTGGCTATTTTTGAAAACAGGAATAGCTTAGGTGTTCATATAATGAGGGTGTGTCAATAGGCACATCCTCATAATTCGGTATTATACTGTTACCGCCATCATCTCTTTTGCTAGTTTGTGCAGACCTTGCGAGATTTTCTCTGCTTGCTTGGGTCTCGGCTTGCTGATGCCAGATGCATAGTGAGCCAACTGCTTTTGATTAATGCCAGTGATAGTCTCCAGAGAGGCAAAAGAGAAGATGCCGCGATAGAATTCCGCAAAGGTAGTAATTTTACTACGAATAGCCAAATTTTTGAAAGAAAAATAACTATTTTACTATTATTTCCCTCAAAACGATTTTATGTGGGTGTATCCATGAAACATCTTATGAAGAGTAAACCGTTTTTTTTGTGTGATGAAACGGATGTTTTCCTGATTATACGACTCTATCATATTTAATATCAATGCGATTAAGTTTTAGCAGTATGAAAACGACATCCGAAAAAGAAAAACGGTATTTCCTATCCTTATAGTCTAATTATCTTATACCTTTGCAAAAACATCTTTGTGAGAATATGATAAAAAAATAGGGGGGCCAAATCAGATTACAGACCAGACTGGAAAGGGGCGAATACCGAAAAGCCAAAAGAGTAGGTTGATTAATTGTTTATTATTTATGAAAAAAAGTGTCTTTATTGTAATGATTATTTGCTGCATCTTTGGATGTAGCAATAATGATGCAGAGAAAAGTGTAACAAGGGAAGATGTAGATCTTGGTGATGTAATTTCCTGGGATGAATTCATTTCATCCGATAGTGTGGATTTTACTAAATGGGATTCTTGTCCCAGTTCAATGCGCTATGTTGGAAATAATATGACGTTGTATGGATATACATCTCAAGTCAGTTCAGGTAATAAAAAAGTAATACTAGACCAATATATAGCCACAGCTTTGGGCATACCTCGAAAAATATATATTATGGAGTTAGTTACAGTTTATTATAATTTGACAATCCCAGGACTCAGTTCTGGTTCATGCTTCTTTACACAAGCTCCATCGCCCAACTGTGGAATGGATCCCAATAATAATACAAACATTGGTTATGCTTCTTCTATAAATGGTAATAATGTAACCTTAGCAACTAAGCTGGTTTATATCAATAGCGATCTGTCAGGAGTATCTTATAACATGTGGTACACTAGGAGCCCTTCTAATCTTGAGTGGAATTATATATTGATAAATTAAACAAATCCAAATGCGTAAATTTGTTTGTGCCATATTATTTTGTCTGAGTCAAGCAATAAGTGCAAATGACTTTAGTTTTGCGCCAGCAGCAGGTATAGTAATCTCACACCCTAAAGGATACCATACTCAAGTTGGATTCAGTATAGGAGTTAAAACGATGTATTCTCTTTCTGACAAATTAAATCATTTCTACCTGTCACCTGGATTATCATTGGTTTCAAGAGGTTGGAAAGACTATATATATGACATTAATGATCATAAAAAGGAATGGATATGTCATCCCTATTATATAGAAATGCCTATCAATATAGGTTATGAATGGAATATTAATAACTTAGGGTTGTTACTAGAAGCTGGACCTTATATAGCCTTAGGTCTATTTGGAAGTAGTGAAATTGGAAATGATTCAGAATTAAAGATTAGTAACATCTTCTCGAGTAACTTATACAAACGTTTTGATTTTGGTTATAAGCTGAACGTTGGTGCTGTTTTGCACCGATGGCAAATTACTATAGGAATAAGTCATAGTTTGCAAAAGCCCAGTAAGGACGAATGGCAAGAAATAAATCCCAAAGATTTCTCTTATCATATTTCATTTTCATATAGAATTCAATGAACTATTAGGTAACTAATCTTAAGGAAATGTCTTGCAGACGTTCACTCTTCTGGATATAAAATCATGGGGGCCATTTCATCCCCATGATATTTTTGAGATTAGCAGAGAGCCACAAGGGCTTTCATATCAGCCCCTCTTCTTATTATTCTTGATTCTGAATCTTGTTGAGCGAATGGCTTCTTGGGTGATAGCCATGATGGTTTGTACCTGCTTGTCAGTTTTTCCTATAGCATACAGAATCAGGAAGAATGTGTTGTGGATGGTCTTGGGATGATCCTTCTTGACGATTTTGTTATAGGTGGATAAATCGTTGGCCTTATAAAAATCAACGAAACACTGATAGTCGTCTTTACCCCAGGAAACAGTTGTACCGTTCTGCATGATGTGGTCGTAAAGCATCTTACCCCGATATAGCCTTGGAGAGTCTTGCTCTATCAAGTCATTGATCTTCTGATTCAGATCGGCAATTTGTTGTTCTGTGCCTTCCCGATGGTCTTTCAAGTTCTTGATTTCATTCAGATAGTTATTGATAGTCATCTGCTGTTCTGCCAACAGGAGTTTAGCCTTGTGGCGCCGGTATTGAATATATCCTATCAATAACAGTATGATGACTAAAAGCACCAGGACCGCTACTACCCATCTTAGCACCTCCTGTTCGTGCTGCTCATGGGCAACCTGTTTATCGTATTCCTGTTGAATTTTCAAAATGCTCCGGTCTTTAAGGACATCGTTGAGACTGTCTTTAATGGCATATATGTCATAGATTTGTTTGCTTACATCCATTATATTATGGTGTTCCAAATCATATTGGAGTATATTGAAGAGGATTCTGTCTTTGGGAGCATCGTCCTCTGTCACCATTGCCTGTTTCCATAGTTCGTACGCCTTCCCTTCATTACCCTCTATATAATAGATGTACGCGAGATTTTCCATAGTTCTTGCCAAAGGCTTATTTGAGAGTGATTGCTCAAAAAAAACTTTGGCCTTAGCAATATCTTTCTCTATATAGGCAAACCCAGCCGCATTTAAAAGATATGGTAAATCAGCAGTATCTGCATTACTGATATTGCTTATGACTTTATCGGCATAGAAAAGCGCGCTATCATTCTTCTCTTTTGCTTGATATGCTTCACAAATTCTGGCATAAGACATTGCTATCCAATTCTTCTTCTCTGCCTTCAATGCGTATACCAAAGCCTGTTTAGCATATTGAAGTTGTATTTCATAGTTGCCACATAAACCATTAATGTAAGCAATTTGTTCTGATATTTTAAGTAGTTCAACTGTCGTATCTATTTGTTTTGCTAAATTCTCTGCCTTTTTGGATAGAACAATGGCTTGGTCATACTTTCCTTTGTTGATTTCGGCTTCTGCTTTGTAATAATATGCATTGCATAGTTTTTCCTTATTGCCTGTTTTAGCATAGTATGAGATTGAGTAGTCGATGAGAGAGTCAGATTGACACGGATTTCACGTGAGCATACTCGACCGATATAGCATAAGGTAATAATGTGCTCTCTCTTCAGAACTATTAATCGTT
>JAEEGF010325006.1_pt1 | contig 27976 bp, 14 predicted proteins | sample 9134171 | NCBI WGS metagenome assembly JAEEGF01 (sample SAMN16246542, study PRJNA631951) | gut metagenome | biome: gut microbiome; feature: rumen; material: AP-attached | host: Bos | place: Iran: Karaj | collected 2018-10 | reverse complement strand
CCGACGTCGTACGCCTGGTGCGGCTCCTCCACGACGTCATGAGACTCGTAGCCCTCGAGAAACTTGTAAACGCGCCACGGACTCTCGTATGCGACGACCTCCAGCGACTTCACGCCCTTCGCCTTCAGGAACTCCGTCACGCGCATGACGTTGGCCTTGAGAAGGCGTTCGTCGAAAATGGACGTGTTCACGCGTTGAAGTATATAGCGCGTTCCGGACGCCGTCTCGACCTTGTACGTCTCGTTGATGTGTCCGCTGCCGTAGCGGCTCACATCCGTCGCGTCGCCGATACCGGCCTTCAGAAGAATGTCTTTCTGCTCCTGCGTCATGCTGCGTCAACTCCTTGTGATGCACTTTTATGCGCATGTCCAACTTTTGGCTATATTATATCAAATTCGCGCGCCGCTGTTGGGAATATCCGCTCACGCGGCGTGTTTATGGTATAATGTCAGCATGGCTAAGACTTACGACCTCATAATCCCGCTGGGCTACGCGTGCAGCTCGTCCCAGACGCTCCGCCGAGCCGGACTCCAGCTCGCCTCGTTCCCATGGGACTGGGTCGGCATCCACACGCCCGCCGAGAAGTGCGAGATCATGCGCGACGGCTTTCCGGACTTCATGAACCTCGAGGACCTGCAGTGGGTCGGGATGAACGACACTTACGGACACGAGGAGGTGCGGAACACGCGCAACGACCTCCTTATCCTCCACGACTTCGTCTCGGGCATCCCGCTCGCCGAGCAGCATCCCGCCATCGCCGCAAAGTACGAGCGACGCATAAAGCGCCTCGCCATGTGCATCGCCTCCGCAAAGAGCATCCTCCTCGTCACCATAGACGCACCCGTCACGCCAGTCCCGACAAGCGCAAAGCAATGCCGCGAGGCTCTGGACGTGATGAACGCCGCCTATCCCGACAAGACAGTCGAATACCTGCTGCTCAACCTCGAGAACGGACGGAAGTTCTCCGACCGCGTAGACGAAAGCCCCTTCCCCGGCGTGAGGCGCATCGCCTTCGACTACGCGCGCCACGACCCCGGCACGCCCGCATACGGCGTCGAGATCGACATGCTCGCCGGCTTCCTCGGCGGGGAATACGCGGTGCGTGACTACCGCACGGACGCCGAAAAGGCCGCCTACAAGGCGAGAAAGGGAGACAAGCGCCGCCAGAAGTTCGCGAAGAAGATCGCCGCCATCGGGGCGGAGAACGCCGCGCAGTACTGGTACTTCCGCGTAAGGCGCGTCTTCAGGAAGGCCGCCTACGCCGTCGGACCCAGGGCAATTGCGGCCCGCCTCCGCAGCCGCCGCTTCCAGCACATCGTCCCGCTCGGAATCAACTGCGAGGTGGCGTTCCGCTTCTTCTGCCGCTGGAAGTTCGTGGACTCGTCCCTCCTCGCCTGGGCGCAGTCGCGCGACCTCGCGACGGTCACCGCGGCGCTGCGCAATCTCGACTCGCTGCCGACCGGGGACTTCGAGCTCATCGAGCACTCCCACATGTGGCTCCACAAGGCGAGCGGAATACAGTTCCACGGACGCCTCCGCTGGAAGACCGGCGCGCCGCCTCCAATTGGCAAGGCGCTCGACGACGACCTCGCAGATCTCCGCGGACGCCTCGCCCACCTCGTGGACAAGCTTCGTCGCGTCCTCTCCGACGACGAGTCGACGCTCGTCGTGCACCGTCTCTGCGACGCAGATGCCGAGTCGCAGGACCTGCCGGCGAGGCTCGGCGCGCTCGAGTCCGCCCTCGCCGATCTCGGCGCAAAGAATGTCACGCTGCTCGTCGTGTGCAGAAATGCGGACCTCTCGCGCATGCCAGCCGGCGAAAGGCGCGTGTACAGGTCCGTCAAGTCGTTCAACCCGCCCGCAAAGGTCGCATGGGAGGAGTTGGGCGATCCTCTCGCATGGAACGCGATCTTCACCGAGTTCGCCCCCGCGAAAATACTCCCGAAGGCCCACTCGTTCAAGTTCGAGTAGCGCGCGAAGGCGACGTCAGTCCCACTCTCGGAGCATGTGCGAGACGCGCAGGAAGCGCTCCTCGTCGTGCGGCTTCTCCTTCTTTCCGAGCAGCCTGTGGCGCAGTCTGCGCAGCGCCATCTTCCTGTGCTCCTTCTTGAGCCTGCGCCTCTGCGAGCGCGTGAGCTTCGCGCGGAGCGTCACCTCCGACATCCCCGCCTCGAGCTCCGCGATCGCCGCATCGCGAGCCGCGCACTGCGGCAGCAGCCTCAGGCATTTCGCCATCGCGTGATTGTCGTTCCACACCCCGGGCGCAACGGCGAAGTCCGCGCCGAGCGGATACAAGAGCTCGTTCGCACGCTCGGCGAAATAACCGTACTCCCCGGTGCGCGAACGGTCGACGGCGAACTGGAAGTCGATCAGCTTGATGCGCCCCTCCGGCGTCACCATCAGATTCGCGGGCCGTATGTCGCGATGAACGATTCCCGCGGCCTTGAGCGCGCGGACAATGGACGCCATGTCCGCCGAAAGCCTCGCCGCCTCCTCCGCGCCGATCGCGCGTCCGCCGGCAAGCCGCGCCTCCAGCGTCTCGCCCTCCACGAGCTCCGTCGCGGCAAATGCGCCGCCGCCCGACGTCTCGTGCCAGAAGAGCGGCTTCGGACACAGCCCCTCCGCTGCGCGGCACATCCGCCGCGGAAACTCCCACTCCGCCGCAACCGCCTTCGGCGCGACGGGCGAGTACTTCACAAAGCAGCGACTTCCGCCGAGGTCGGCGGAGAAGAGCAGAGTCGGAAGGTACGGACTCACCCTGCGCGAGGCGAGGCCGAAGGGACGCACGTCCCTGAGCGGCGAAAGGTCCTCTATCTCCGCCGCGATCTCCTCCCAGCGCGGCAGGAGGTCGTCGAGATACACGCTAGTGTCGACCGGACGCGTGATGCGGTATCCGTGCGAACGCAGAAAAACGCCGAGCGGAACGATCCAGTCGTCGAACGTGTCGCCGCCGATCCCGGCCGCGCGGGCGAGCGCAAGCGCCTTCGCCCCGTAGTCGCAGGCAATCTCGCGCTTCTGGAAAAGCGCGTGGTAGACGAGTGCGTAGAAGGCGTCTTCGGGAGACGGACGCCTCACGCCGTCCGTGACGACGCCACCTTCGAGGATCGCCCGCTCCCATCGCTCGTCGTAGTATCCGTCGCCGACGAACCTGAAGTCGAAGCGCACGGGGCGTCCCGCGACCTGCACCTCGTAGTGGACGCGGTGCGGCTCCGGGAACACCTTGCGCGCGCCGAGAATCCCCGCGCATTCGCCCGCGTCGCGCACGAGGATGTCTATGTCTCCGTGTATCGAAGGATCGAACGCGTCGGGCAGCATCTCCGAATTCCTGAGGACGACGTACTGCATCGTCTCGCCGAGGCACGCGAGGAGCTCGCGCAGCGAGCGCCATCCGCTCCGCCCCGGAAGCGTCTCGCTCGGCGCGGCGCATCTGCCGCGGTTCCAGTCGTCCGCCGTCCTGCCGGTGAGAAGGAATATGTCTCGCCTCGCCTCGTCGGGGCTGTTGGTCGTGTGCACCTTGTGGCCTCCGCCCGTCCAAGCGCGGTAGCGCGACTTCATCGCGAAGAGCCTCAGGTTGACGAGCTCGCTGCCGCGCGAGGTCTCGCGCCATCCGTAGCGCGGACGCGTGTCGCGGACAAGAAGCGCGAGGAACGGTCCGCCCCCACAGAGCGCGGTCTTCCCCGCGGCCTCCCTGAGCTTCGCGCCGTAGAACCTGCCGAAGCACTCTGTCGGGTCGCCGGGCCACGAAAGCTCGAGCTTCGCGACGACCTCCACGTGGCGCGGGATGTCCGCGAGGATCCGCTCCTCGCACTCGCGCGCCTTCTCCCAGAGGACGACGAGATGGAGCTCACCGTTCATTTCGCGTTGCTCCGCTCCAGCACCTTCTTGCAGTGGAGGAAGAGCTTCCTGTGGATGCGGTACCAGAACGTCATTCCCTTCGTCGCGTTGCGCTTCTCGTCTTTCGCCGCGGCGATCTTTCCGGAGAGCTTGACGTCCTCGAAGAAGTCCCAAGCTATCGTCGTGCGCATGTAGTCGTACGCGTGCTGGTCCCTCGCGAAATAGCGCACGAACAGCCCCGAGTCGAGACTGCCGACGTCCTTCGTCTCCGCTGCGTTGAAGTTGAGCGCGACGAGGGTGAACGAGACGCCAGGCCTGAGCGCGTCGAGCCTCGCCTTCAGCCTCTGCACGACCTCTTCGGAGGCCGGCTCGTCTGGAAACACCACCACCGCGAGCACCTTCGACGCCTTGCCGAGCATTTCATACAGCCGCTCTATGCGGCGGCGGTAGCGCGCTGCGATTCCCTCGTAGTATTCGCGACCGCCTTCGCCGAAGATGTTGAAGCGGAAGTCGTGGTAGAAGCCGATTTCAAGTTCCTTGTCCCAGGCGCGCACCTCTAGCGGATCCGTCGCCTTCGGACGGTCGAGCTCGGGCGGAATCGGCACGAGGGTCTCGAACTTGCACCATCCCTTGAAGCCGTTCTCCAGCAACGTGGCCACCATATCGGCATATTCGCTGTTGCCCCGTCCGCGCACCCAGTCGAACGGCATCGAGGCAAGCCGAAGCCCCCTCTGCTTCATCTGCATCGCAGGTGCGCACGAGCCGCCGAGCGACATGCAGAAATCATATTCCTTAACGTTGAACATGTGAAAATTATATCAAATAGCCGCCGAAGGGGTCAAACCCGAAGAGTACGCCAATGACACGTTCGGGGGGAGATGCGCTAAGAACGCGACATTTTTTGCGCAAACGGAATATTCCGGGTGTTCTTCCCGTGATATACTTCCCAAAAACACACGAAAGGAGTTCCAATGTCAGCCCGAACGATCTCATTCCTCGCCTCCGCGGCCGCATTCGCAACCCAGCTCTTCGCCGCCGAAGGCAACATGTACGGCAACCAGACGCAGAACGAGGGGCTCAGCGTCCTCCCGCGCACTCAGTCCGTGACGATCGACGGAGACTTCTCCGACTGGGACCTCTCCGGGCAAATCTGGAGCTTTGCGGACTGGGACTCGCGCGATACGTTCTCCGTAAGGTCCGCGGCGATGTGGGACGAAGACGGACTCTACCTCGCCTTCGACTGGCGAGATCCGCTGCCGCTAAACTCAAAGGTGAATCCGCTCGAGAACCGCGACAAGGGCTGGCAGACGGACGCCATCCAGCTGCGTTCGCTCACGCCGGACGGCCTCGGCGTGTGGATAACGATCTGGGGCTTCGAGGGTGACAAGCCCGCGCTCGACGTGGAGTACTGTGACTTCGACGGCAAGCGCGACACGTCGGCGCTGCGCAAACTCTTCTACACCGGCAAGCCCGGCGAATGGGAGATCGGCGGAGGAGTCGCGATCGCCTACAGGGCGGCGGCAGACGGACGCGGCTTCACGCAGGAGTGCCGCATTCCGTGGTCCGTCTTCCAGCCCGAGGCCGCGAAACCCTCCGTCACAGCAGGCGACGTGATGAAGCTCGGTCTCGAATTCTACTGGGCCGCCCCCGCTGGCAGCGGATGGCCGCTGCACTCCTACAAGGACAACCTCCAGCCTGGCGTCCTGACGCGCGAGTTCTTCTGGACCGCCAAGCAGGCCTGGGGCGATGCGACGCTCCTTGCGAAGGGTCCCGTCGAGAAGCGCACATACCGCCGCAAGATCATCAAGCCAGAGGGCACGATCGCCATCCGCGCCGAGATCCCCGCCGGCAGCGAGTTCTTCTCCGTCGCGCTTAACGACCGCAATGGACGCCGTGTCCGCAACATCGCAGGCGGATACCGCACCGAGGACTTCTCCGTCGGAGAAAAGGACGGACGCACGGTCGTCGAGGTGATGTGGGACGGAACTGACGAGACCGGAAAGCTCGTCGCCGATGGAGAATACACCGTCGCCGCGCTCGGCTCAGGACGGGTCGACGGCTGGTGGGAGACAACGTTCTACAATCCCGGCCACCCCGTCTGGGAGACTGGCGACGGACGCGGCGCATGGGGCGCGGACCACGCGCCTGTCTCGCGCGCCGCAGCCGCAGGCACCAACATCGTCTTCGCGAGCGCCTTCGCCGAGGGCGGATTCGCAACCTTCGCCGTGAACCCTGACGGACGCAAGATCTGGAGCGAGAAGCGCGGCTCCTACGTTCTAGCCGCAAGCTCGCGCCATGTCTTCATCTCGCCGAACGACTGGGGCAAGACGACCGACCAGTTCGCGCGCCTCGACGCCGCTACCGGAGCCTACCTCCCCTTCAGGGACGGAGGGGAAATGCCCATGCGCTTCGGAGACTTCCTCGGCCTTCCCGCAGGCGAGAAGCCTCCGCGCATCTTCGCACTCGCCGCGACTGAAACGACGCTCGCCGCCCTTCTCGGCGACGGCACCATCCGTCTCTTCGACGCAGAGACAGGCGCGGCGGGACGCGTCTACCGTCTCGACGAACTCACGAAAGCGGGCGGACCTATTCCGACCGGACTCTCAGGCCGCCCCGTCGACTTCCCGGTTCCAATGGCCCTCGACGCAACGTCGCTGTACTTCGTCTCGGACCGCGACGTGTGCCGTCTCGATCTCGCCTCCGGCACGTCCGCGAAACTCGCCCTTGGCGACACGCTAGGCGCACCCGTAGCGCTCGCACTCGGTCCCGACGGCTCGCTCTACGTTTCCGACAACGGACCCGACTGCCGCATCAAGCGCTTCGACGCCGCTTGGAAACTCTCCGGCACCTTCGGACGCATGGGCGGCCGCGCCAGGGCAGGCAGGTTCAACCGCGACGGAGTACGCGAAGCCACCGGCATCGCAGTCGACACAACGGGACGCGTGTGGGCGGCGGAAAACCAGCGCAGTCCGCGCCGCATCTCGGTCTGGAAGCCCGACGGCGCATTCGAGCGCGAATTCATCGGCAACTCAGGATACGCAGGCGAATTCACCTTCATCCACGCCGACCGTCCCGACCGCGCCTTCGCTGAGATGAACGAAATCGAGATCGAACCGGCGACCGGCGAATGGAAGGTGCTGGGAACGATGTACAACCCCGACCCCGCGAAGGGCGCGGCCATCATGCCCGGCCATACACCCTTCCACACAGGCGACGTCTTCTGCTCGTCCGCCTCAGGCAAGGAGCGCGAATACTTCAGCGCCGCCGGCTGGGACCGCAAATCCTCGTTCCTCATGCTGATGCGCACGGGCGAGGGCGCATGGGAGCCTGTTGCCGGAATCACAACCGTCGGATACCTCCGCAGTGCCCTCAAAGACGCTCCGTCCGCGTGGGCAAATCGCGACGAGAAGGATTCCGTCCTCTGGAACGACTTCAACAACGACGGCTATGTGCAGTCCGACGAATGCGAAATCCCCGAAGACAGCGAAGGCAGAACTCTGACGTTCTGCGCGCTCGGAGGAATCCCGACTGACGCCGAAGACCTCGGCTTCCTCGTCTCCGCGACAGAACCCAAGTCGCGCCGCCACACATGGGGACGCCTCCTCCCCGTCTTCTTCCGGGACGGAGGACGCCCCGTCTATTCGCTCAAGGGATACAAACCGTACGACAACCCCGGCTTCGAACCGTCCGACGCCGCGACCTCAATTCCCGGCAAGGACCTCGTCGTCGGATTCTTCCGCAGCGGAAGCCACGCCTATGTCGCCGGATGGCGCAAGTCGACCGGCGAAGTGCTCTGGCGCTACGACTCGCCGTTCCATCAGGTGCACGGATCGCACAACGCGCCGATGCCGCGTCCTGGCCTCCTCATCGGATGCCTTAAGGTCCTCGGCTATGCAAAGGGCTGCGGCGACGCAGACGTCGTGATGATACGCGGCAACCTCGGCGAAGACTACTTCCTGACGACGGATGGACTCTACGTCAACCGCCTCACGAAGGACAACCGCCTGCCTGGTCCGCTCATGCCGTCCGATCCCGATGTTCTGAAGAAGACCTCCTTCGCGACGCTCAACGGACGCGGCGAACCCTTCAGCGGCGCCTTCGCGCGCCAGCGCGACGGGAAGATTCGCTCCTCGGGTCCCATCCCCGCCAACCAGGGCGGCAACATCATCCGCATCGACGGACTCGAGACGATCCGCCGCGCTCCGTCTGGCACCATCGCCGTCACTACCGCCGACCTAGCGAAGGCCGAGTCCGACAACCTCCGCCGCGCCCTCGCACTCGCGAAACCCGTAGAGCCGATCAAGGTCGCGAAGGCCACGCTCTCCGCCGACGGCTCGCCCGACTTCGGCAAGGCGCCGCGCGCGGAGATCCGCAGCGAGGGGCAGTCCGTGCACGCCGACTTCAAGGCATTCTACGACGCCGAGCGCCTGTATCTGCGCTGGGATGTCTTCGGCGACGATTCGCCGTGGCGCAACACGGGCAAGGACTGGCGCCTGCTCTTCAAGACCGGAGACTCCGTCGACGTGCAGCTCTCGGCATCGTCCAACAAGGGGCAGGATCCCGCCGAAGGCGACCTCAGGCTGATGGTCGCGCCGTTCGGATACGATGCCGCAGTCGTCCTGATGCGTCCGCGCGCAGCCAGCGCGACGGCGGCTGAGGGCTACATCTTCAACTCGCCCGTGCAGAGCGTCCGCTTCGACAGTGTGACACGGCTCGGCGCGAAGCCGTCCGTGAAGCTGCGCGACCGCGGCGTAACCGTCGATCTCTCCGTCACCTGGAAGGAGCTCGGCATCTCCGCCCCATCGTCCGGCGACGAATGGCGCGGCGACGCGGGAGTCATCGCGTCCGACCCCGCCGGCACCGTCAACGTCGCGCGCATCTACCGCGCCAACAAGCACACAAACCTCGTCAACAACCAGCCGGGCGAAGCGATGCTCCATCCCGCGGGCTGGAGCGGCGTCGTATTTGAATAAACAGCAAAGGACGCGCTCAGAGGAACATCGGCGCGGTTGCGGCGGACTTCGCCTTTCTCCGCCAGGCCTCGGGCGTCATGTCCGTCTCGCGGCGGAACTCGCGGCAGAAGGTCGCGACGCTCGCGTAGCCGCAGCGGTTGGCGATTGACTCGACGCTAGACGACGTCCGGCCCAGAAGCGCCCTCGCGCTTTCGAACCTGACGCGGCGAATCTCCTCGAGAATGCTCGAGCCGGTGGACTCGCGGAAACGCATCTCGGCGAGACGGCGCGAGCAGTGCATGCTGCGAAGGACGTCCTCGGCACGCAGTCCCTCGCAGGCATGCTCGTGGATCATGCTCACAGCCTGGATGACCATCGGATCCGTCTTGACCAGCTGCCTCCCTGTCGACTCGCGCCGCGCGATTCCAAGCGGTATGAAGAAGTGATGCGCAGGGTCGACCTTGCCGCGGAGAAGGTCGTCCAGCGCCGAACATGCGCGGAAACCGCACCCTTCCCAGTCCGGCGCGATGCTCGTGATCGACGGACTGCACCCGAGGCAGCGGTCCTCCTCGTTGTCAACGCCCACGACGGCGATATCCGCCGGAATCGGAATGCCGAGTTCATTTGCGGCCAGAACGACGGCCTCCGCCATCTTGTCGTTCGCGCAGAAGACGCCGCAGCGTCGCGGCACGCCGCGTAGCCAGTCCTTGAATGCCGGCACGAGGATCTCGAGCTTGCGCGTCTCAGGGGGGCAGAACGTCGGCAGGAAAGTCCCACCGCGTCGCAGGATCTCCTCCGCGAAGAATCGCTCGCGCTCGTTGCTCCATTCGGCTGGTTCACAGAACGCGACATACGCGTAGGCTCGGCACTTGAGCGCGGTCAGCTCCCGCGCCGCAAGATGGGCCGTAGCCCGCGCGTCGTGGCGGATGTGCGGCGCGAACGGAGGAACAATCGACGATGGGCAGTCGAAGTAGACGACGGGGAAGCCTGGCGGCAGCTGGTTGCGAATCTGACACCAGAGTGCGGAAATGATGCCGACGGGCTTCACCGAGTCGACAATCGGACGCAGACTGGACAGTCTCGACCCGACCTTCAACTCTACGAAATCCCAGCCGCGGAGGTTGCAGTAACGCCGCACACCTCTGCGCTGGAACCCCCAGAGAATGTCGGTGTTATTCAGAAGAACCAGAATCTTCTCTCTCGTTTCCTTCCTCGGTTTCACTGCCTTTTACCTCAGTTTCCACCGATACTATAGCAAAAATGCATTCCGCCTGCAACAATGCCCAAAAACGTTGTCGCGTAGTTTTCAAAAGCGGAAAATTTGTAGTTAGCCTAAGTGCGGCAGTTGAACTGGCGGGATGTTGATTCCGCCCTTATTTTACAGGCTAATGGCGCGGTTCCATTTTCACCCTGCGGGTGAAACGGGCTTTCTACTGGGAAAGAAAGCGTCGTTCTTGGTATACTTTGAGTTGCAAAGCCAACAAAGGACAACAAGAACGACATGGACAATTATACCACGAATCAGCCCCGAACGGGGCGGGAAAATGAAAGGCCAACCAGTCTCGAAACCCTCGGCGGCGAGTTCGGCCTGAGCTGGAACGACACCGTCCCGCTGACAACGGGGGCGCACAACGCCTTCCTGAGCGCGTCCTTCGAGGCGGGCGGGGTGTTCGACCACCTCGTCGACACCTGCCCGCTCAGGCTGACGAGCAACAACGCCCCGATATGCTATTGCTCGACGACCCGCAGACGCGAATTCGCCCAGCTCACGATTCCGGGGCTCGAGCTCGTCACGGTGAACGACGGGATGTACGCGGACGGGTACGAGTGGTACGCGCTCGTCACGGACCTGGACCTCGATCCGCGGGCTACACGGCGGGGAAGGAGGCCGCGGCCTCCAATTTCGCAGAAACAGCGAACTTCCTGCACAAGATTACTTCTGCGTCGCAGTTGAGGGTCGATCAACGCTGGCAGCTCATCATCTACTGGGCCTTCAGGAAATACAAGCTCATCTACAGGCTCTACCCGCCTCTCCTGGGCGACCAAATCATGCTGCCACTGGCCTGATCAGGCGGCAGATAAATCATAAGGCAGTTGAAATTGACCGACGCGAACGCGACGGGCGATTCCAACTGCTTTATTTAGGTTAAGTCATTACCCTAATGGGGGATGAGCGTTTTTCTGCCTCTCTGAGCTCATGTCAGCTTTGTATCACGCCTCTGCGCATCGCCGTCGCGACAGCCTCGGCACGGTCGACGACATCAAGCTTTTCGAAGATATGCTTGAGATGTATCTTTATGGAATTCGGCGAAATGCCGAGCATGGTTGCGATCTCCTGATTCGAGCACCCTTTTGCGATAAGCTCAAGGACCTCTTTTTCGCGCGGCGAGACGGATCGCATCTCGGAGCGCATCTTGTAGACGTCCCAGACTTCCTTTGGGAAAGCCATTTCGTCGGCCGCAACGCGCCTGATGGCGTCAATCAGCGATTCAGGCTTCGCCCCCTTGAGGATGTATCCCATCGCGCCCGCCTTCACCGCCTGGAAGATGTCCTCTTCGGTGTCGCTCGTAGTCAGCATGATTACGCGCTGCGACTCGGTCGCCTCGAGAAGCCTGCGCAATGCAGCGACGCCGTCCTCGCCCGGCATCCTGACGTCGAGCAGCATCACGTCCGGCTTGATTTCGCGTGCGATGCGAACGGCGTCGTCCGCGCACTCGCCCTCTGCGACGAGCTTGACGTCCTTTGCAAGCGTCAGCGCGTACTTGAGCCCCATGCGGAATATGGCGTGGTCGTCGACTATTGCGAGCGTGGTCATGGCTTAACCTCCAGCCTCACGGCCATCTGGCCTCGTGCATCCGTGATCGAGAAACGCATCCCCGCGCGGCGCGCGCGTTCGCGCATTCCCGAAAGCCCGAAGTGCCCGGACTCTGGGCCTGGCGCCATCCGCGGGTCAAAAGGTTCGCCGTCGTTCACGATGCGAAGCACAAAACCATGACCGCCTTCGGACGGATCGGCCGCGAGTATGACGTTCCTCGCATGGCCATGCTTTATCGCATTAGTGACCGATTCCTGCACTATGAAGAGGATGTCCGACATGAGGGCGGCGGGCAAAGTGTCGGGAAGTCCTCGCAGCTGCGAGCGCACCCTGACAATGCCGGGCCCGGAGAGTTTCCGCGCATGGGCCTTCAGGATGTGCTGTGCGCTATTCCTGAAAAGCTCGTCGTCCCGCAAGTTGAACACCCTCTCGCGTATCTCGGACTTCGCCGACATCAGAATCTCCTGGGCCGCCGCCACGCCGCGCTTCAACTCCTCCGGCGCATCAGGCGAGAGCGATATCGACGTGTCGAGCATGATCTTTGCCGAGACAAGCGACTGCTCTATCGTGTCATGAAGGTCGCCAGCCATGCGCTTGCGCTCCTGCGTGAGTATGCCAAGGCGCAAATAGTCGCGGCGGAAACGGAGAAAGCGGACAAGCAGCACAAGAAGAACAACCACCACGAGGGCCATTGCGCTCCACATCAGTCTGCGCAGCAACCGCCAATGCCGCCAGGATTGCCACGTCTCGTCCCGAACCAGCACAACATCAGAGGCGGACGACACCAGGAGCCGTCTTTCCGCAATGGCTGGCATGCGTCCCTTTGGAAGTCCGCGCTCCTGCACAAAGGAGACAATTCCAACGACGGAAAGCATCGGGCGGGCGTCCACACAGTCACGCACCTCGCGCGGCAGAACATCGTCCATCTCGACGGCCACCTCATAACCTTCAACCATCAGCGTAAACTTGGTCCTTCCGTTGATCTCGGCAAACGACTCAAGCGTGCCCGACATCTGGACAAACCTTGCGTTGAAGTCCTGAAACGCACCGCTTTCCTTTACAGGATAGGTTTTGAGCTCCACCCAGCCAATCCTAACCGGCGTCGGGCGTGAGCCTTCGCCAACTCTAAACACTTGCGAAAACATCATACGACCAAGCCCGTCCTCAATGCACGGGAAGCCAACCGCCTCGACTTCGTCGCCGACCGAGAAACCGTTTGACGACGTATCCACCATCAATGCGCTTTCGCCGGACTGAATGCATACAAAGTCTCCGCTTCGAACATACGTCACAGTGCCGCGGACGCGCCGTCTGTGGCAGTCCGGGGGTTCGGGCGAATAAGAGAGTATCGACCCAAGGGACACGACGGGAATCGCATCCTGTTCCGGCGGAGGAGAAAGCACGGAGACGTCATCCGCCCTCAGGACCTCCATCTGCACGCCTACAAACTCGTTCCTTATGTTGAACACGCTCATCGCTATTCCGCGCACGCGAACGTTCGCGTCGACGAGTTCGCGCCATTCCCCGACGCCCGTGCCGACACGCGCGAGAAACATGCCGTCCGACGTCCCGAGCTGCAGCCGCACAATGCCGCCAGATTCCTCTTGGACGTCCATAAGCACACCGTCTATGCAAGCACGCCTGTTGTCCATCAACCCCCAGTAGAAGTCCCTTAGCCGGCGAAGCGGAGCGGCCGGAAGCGTACGAGAGCCAAGGACCGTCACCGTCTCGGCCTTGAGGCCCGGTGCAAACGCAAGCTGCGAAACGCCTCCCACGATTTCGACTTCATCGCCTACGTGCAAAGTCTCTGCCCCGCGAAGCGTTGCAACGACCGTGTTGTTCACTTCGCCGGCAAACCACATTGCATGTCCGTTTGGGTCATCCAGGTCCGCCACTATGCCAGACGACCCGCGCCAGCCGGAAACCAGCGTAACGACGCCTGTCACGCAACACCGCGCGCCCTCGACGACCTCGTCGCGCCCCTTTCCCGCGATGTCGCGAAAACCCAAAGGCGCTCCGAAGGCAGTCGCACACATCGCCGCCGCGGGAATCAATGATGCCAAGATCTTTCTCACACAGCTATAATACCAAATTTCATGCCGGCGCGCCATGTCATTCACCCCATCGCCCGAACGGTCGGCGACTCGTCCGCGCAAAGCGCAAGCAAAAAGGGATGCGCGGCCGCTCCGAAGAGCGCTACAATCGTTGATATGTTGTTCATGTTATGATTATACGAAACATCCCATTTCCGTGCCATTACCCGTTTGGGCGATAGCGGGAACACAGCGACAGTGGGGGCGCATCTCCATAATTCACCGCCACTCTCTCCATCTCCTGATCGCCGCCGAACCATTGAACTCCGATGCTTTGCAAAGAAGGCTCCATTACCATTCCGCCTAGCTCCGCACGTCCGAAGCACAATCAATCTCCTGAGTTTGTTTTATAGGCGGCTTCGCCGCTGTTCGTTCGGAGGCTGCAAGTGAATTGTCCTGTACAGCCTAGTTATGTGGTTAAGTGGTTTGGTTGTTTGGTGGTCGAAGCTTGTTGCTCATCTGTGAGCTCGCGAAGCGAGCCAACTCCCAAGCATCAACACGGCCAACAATAATATGAGAGTGCCCGATTACTTGTGGCTCGGCGGTGCGAAGCATAAGGCGGAACGGTAGTGGAGCCCCTTTGCGAGCCTTCGGAGTTCATAAACAGACAGGAAGACAATTGCGGTGAAATTCGCAGATGCGCCCCGACAGTGGCGGTCATTCTTTCGGGCTATACCACAACGGCGAATAACTTGATATAATCTCCCTACGACATCTACAGGCATTCACAGACAAGGGGTTTGAAATCCATCTGCCCTGACGGAGGAGAAGCACATGAAGAACATCCATATTCTGCTGGCCGCCATCACCTGCATGTTCGGAGGCGTCTTCGCGGAGGAAAAGCCAGCCGACCAGCTGGAAAAGCTGACCGTGGACGGCAAGGAGAGGACGATGCTCGTCTACGCGCCGAAAGGACTGCCGAAGAAGGACGCGCCGCTGGTGATCTCGCTCCACGGGTTCCGCCAGGACGCTTTCTTCCAGCGCGGACAGTCCCACTGGAACAACTGCGCGGACAAGAACAAGTTTGTCGTCGTCTATCCCAATGCCATCGACACTTGGTGGGATGTCGGCGGGATGCGCGACGTCAAGTTCATCGAGGCGGTGATCGAGGAAATGTCCAAACGGCACAAGATCGACCGCAAGCGCATCTACATCACCGGCTTTTCTCTTGGAGCGATGATGACCTACCAGTGCATGGAGCACCTAAGCACGAAAGTCGCGGCGTTCGGCCCCGTGAGCGGCGTCCGTTTCGACAACCGTCCGCCAAAGTCGGCCAAACCCGTTTCATTCCTGCACGTCCACGGTACGGGCGACAACGTATTCTGGTGGAAAGGCGACCTCAAGCATCCCTCCGGCGGATATCCATCCATCCCCGAATATGTCGGCAAATGGGCGAACCACCAGAAGCTGGACCTCAAGACCGAGAAGAAGAACTATCCACGCAAGGACTCACATGCATCGCTGACGACCTGGAAGAAGCGCGGTTCGAAAGTCGAGATCGGCTTGCTGGCCCTCGAGGACAAGGGGCACTGGCATTCCGAGGACCCCGCGCACAGCGCAAGCACGACACACGAGCTTTGGGAGTTCTTCAAGCGACATCCCCTTCAGAGCCAGTTCAACGACGCGCGCCCTTAGGCGGAACCGCCCTTGTCGTGCATTCCCACACGACCGGCGTTTGCGACTGCCTGGCCGATGGACCGCCGAGGTACTTGCCGGTTGCGCGGTTCCTGAACGTAAAGCCACCCTTGACCTCCTCGACTTCCCAAAGCCCGTCGCCGTCCTGATCTTGCCCGTAGCGGTGCTTGCCGTTTTCGCGGCACACGCCCTCGATGAGACCGCCGCCAGGACGGCAAATGTCATGGTTTTAATGTTCTGCGACCCCCTTACGGTTCGAGCACTATCTTGAAGAACTGCGAAGCTGCGGCAGCGGCAGCGGGTATTCCGGCATCCACAGGGAATGCGCGTCCGAGCTCCACCACATCGGGGGCGGACTTGAGTTTCCCGATGCTGTCCGCGCGATAGACGCGTATCGTGCCGTTTACTACATGCGAGACCGGCTCTCCTCCAAGCTTCAGGTCGCAGCCGATGGTCGGTATTCCGTCTGCACCGATGGAAAGCGACCGTATCTCCACCTCAACATTGGGCTCGTCCATCGGCACGACATTTGCCAGCACACAGGTTCTCATCGCGTCTTTGCCGCCTCGGAAAGAGGAAAGTCCGTTGCGGACTGCTTCACTGCCTTCCGCCATCTCGACAAGCCACTTGTCGAAAAGATCGTTTTCCGCGACAAGCGGCTCAACGACGGCGGCAAGGGCGTTCGTCTCTATTCCGTAGCCCCCGATTGCGTCGAGCGCAGTCTGATACCAGCCGATCGCGCGGTACTGGTCAATCAGCGTCGCGGCACGGCCTGTGATGAACTTTATGCATATATTCTCGCAATTGTCGAGCCACTTGTCGCGCGTGCGGCTGGCATCTCCTCTGTTCCAGCGGGCGGACTCGCAGCAGATGGCGTCGTCGATCTCCGCCATGCGCGAGCGGAAACGTGCGATGCAAGCCCCGTCCGTAAACGCGCCACCCTCGACAAGGCAGGCGCTGCGTACGTATTCGCGAAAATCGCGCCTGTAGTTACCGTTCTGCATCAACTTGTAATGCAGCTCAGCAGGGCCAAAGCGATTGCGATATGTCTTCAGTTGCGAGCCGGCCGACGATGCCTCCGTCCCTACAAACGTCGTATTATTCGTCAAGCCAAAGCCAAGCGACCACTCGGCATCGTGTTTGTTGAAAATGAAGCCGCTGAGTTTACCCGTCCCTTCACGGTTGCAAAAGGCATTGAGGTTGTTGATTCGCTGATTGTCGAGCGTCAATGCGTTCGGGCAGTCGGTATCGGCGGTGTAGTGGGAAATGAGCATGTACGCCATCAGGTTTGTCGTATTGACAAGTCCTTCATCGATCACCTTGGCGTAATTGCCCTCGTATTCGCCGACGAAGCCCTGATTGACAGCGATATCCCAGAGCGTCTTCCAGTTGTCTTCCGAGCCCGATACGGCCTCCGTGACATAGCCGGGCTGCGTCGTGCGGATAACATCGTAGTCGTCCTCGTCGCCGCCGAAGTAGCTCTCGGCATAGCTGCCGTCCACGCGCTCCTCGGTCTGGTAGAGCCCCCAGTAGACGCCGTTGAGGAACAGATGCACATAGCGGCTGCGGTTGTAGGGCTGGCCGAGGTCGCGCTGGCAATCGCGCGAGAACACCTCATGGATGAACGTCTCGCGGCTGTCTCCGTTCGCCCATGCGAAGTTCTGGGAAGTCCGAAGGTCGATCTTGTCAAATTTCTTCGTTCCTTCGTCGCCGAAGAGCGGATGCTCCAGCTTGCTCATCCCGTAGATACTCTTGAAAAGCAGCCGGAGCGAATGTTTGGGGTAGCCAGAACCACGGCTTGCAGCGCCACGAATGCGCAGCCCCGCCGACCCCTCGAACTCATCCGATGCGCCATTCACCGGCGAAATCTGCTCGACCATCGCAAGCCGCTCCCACTCGCGGCCGTTGTCCGAACAGTGCTTCGCCGCATTCACGTAAATACCCGTAGATGCGCCAAAGAGGAACGCAGGATCAATAACAAGCGATACCGTGTTAATGGAGTTCGTAAAGCCGCGCTCGATCCTATCGCGGAAGTTGGCGACGATGGCCTTGTCCATGCCATAGAACATCGCCTGATTGTTCACTTCATTGTTGGCAGGGAATCCGGCAGGAGGATTGGCACCCTGCGTCAAGATATCATCGAGAAAGAGGTAGGTCGCGGTGGCATCCTGCTGCAGTATCGTGTTATCCTTCAACGTCGCCGCCCTGACGACCGTTGTGCGCGAGATGGGAATCGCGTTCGTGTAGAGAATAGACTGCGCCGTGGGCGAGGTGCCGTCCAGCGTGTAATAAATCTTCTCGTCAGGCGCATTCGTGCATGAAATCACAAGATCAAACGCCGCTGTCTTGTAGCCGCGCGGCTCCGAGAACTGAACCTTGGTCGTCGGCCCCTCGAAGTATTCCAGGCCGTTTGCCGCGCCAGGCGTCGGGTCGCGGAAGTACTTAAGCCCCTCTACGCCCGCAACCACGCCGATGGACACATCCTTCAGAGACACACCGTAGTTATCGATCGACACTGCCGCGTCCTTCACTTTCGACTCCTCGGGGTTTGCGAGAAACAGCGGATCTCCAGATGCGGAAAGCCCGGTCGGCGTCCAGGCCTCCCCGTCGGCAAAGTCCGTATAGTCCTTGTCCGCCCACACGATCTTGTAGCCATCTGCGGGTATGACGCAAGAACCCTCGATCTTCTTCCACTTGGAAGGCTTTTTGTCGGGATTGTCCGAAAGATACCACCCCGTCAAGTCAACTGGGAAGTCGGCGGCGTTGTGGAGTTCCACCCAATCGAGCCCCTTTTTCCCGTTCTTAGTACGAACCGTATCACCGTTCGACGCCATGATTTCGGTTATGGAAAGAACGTCCTTGCCATCCACCGCCTGTGGACGGCAGTCTTCTGGCAACACCATGTCGCCGCCAACGCGGAACGCCATGAAAGGATTGCTGCACAGCATCCCGGACCTCGGCTTGAACTCAACCGACACAAGCGAACCAGATGGCATGCAATACGTCCCAGTGTCGCACGCCTCGACCGATTGCCCGGCATAAGAAACGCGCTTCAGCTCAAAATCGGCAATGGACGGAATTTCCAATGCGACGCTCGGGAACTCCGCCTCGACCACGCCGGAAAGCTGCGCGACCTCGCCTCTGCCGGAGAAATTGACGTAGGTTATTCTCGCCGCGTCGCACGCAATCGGCAGCCATTCGCGCGCTCCGTTCGTCAGAACCTGCCCGCCGACGGAATGCTGCACTTGCGTTTCCCCGTCGTCCATCCTGTACCTGACAACGAGTTCCGTCGTCTCTCCCTCCACGGGCACGGCCCCGGTCAAGCGCACCCAAACATTTGCGCCGTCCTCCTTCGCCAAGCCGAACCAATAGACCGAGCCCCCGTCCAGACAAGCCGCGAGCCCGCCTTTCGTGTTGTCGGTTTCCTCTGGCAGTTCGTCTGAAATCGTAATGGAGGCAGACGCGGTTATCGACGGCGGCGCATCGGTCGCGATATCCCTTTCGTCGGCAAGCGCCAGGCACACCCCAACACTGTCGGTGTCGAAGACCAGCCGCCGCGCACCCGCCACGCCGCCCAACTGGACATCGGCCGTGCCAGACCACACGCCAGTGCCTGGGTTGGTTTTCTCTCCACCATCCTCCGGCCAGGACTCATAACCGGCTATCCGGCCTCAAACCACGCTGTCGTCGCGACCTCATCGCCGGATGCGGAGGTCGCAAACGCAAGCGCCAGAAGCACCGTTGCAAGGGTCTTCATGCTTTGGGGCGGCGGCATTCCTACCGCCGTTCGTGTCAGCGGACGATGAAGCAGAAGCCGCCGCGCTTGGCGACCATGACGACGCCATCCGCATATTTCACCTTAGCGACATTGCCGTTGTCGGTTTCGACCGAGGCGAAGTTGCCCGTGATGCCGCCCGCCGCCGTGATGGCGCTTGCCGCATTCCGCGGCAGATACCGCGCTCCATTAATGACAAGTTTCGCATTCTCACCCAGCGTCAGCGTCCCGTCGATCACAAGCGGACCGACTGTGCCGTCATCCTTGACGGTAATCACAATGTCACCGGTCACTATGACATTGGCGTTGGAAATCGTTCCTGCGCCTGCGATGCCATCGAATACCCAGTTCCCGCCGCCAAGGTTGTAGACGGCGTTCTCGCCCTCGAAGACGATGGACGTGGGCAGTCGCGCCATGTCAACCTCCGGCACGGCGTACCACTTGGCCTTGAGGTAGTCGGTTACTGCGGTCTGCTCCTCGTCCGTCAACACCTTGTCGAAAACGAGCTGCTCGGCGAGAATACCCTTTTTGGTTGGAGAGACCCATTGGCGCCGATACCCCATGTATAGCTTCTCGGTACCGTCGGCCACAAGCGAACCACCCGCAGTCATGTGCTCGGTGACCGTGCTCGTCTGTCCCACAGACTCGCTGTACAGCCACATACGAACAGCATCGGACCCATCGAAATCCATGAATGTGATTGCAAGATCGGTAGGATCAGCCCCGGGGCTTATTTTACGGTCCCCGCCAATCTTCTGAACCCCCTGGTCCTCATACTCGAACTTGGAGTCGTAGAACCTGGACTCCTGGCCCCAGTCCCAGCGGCTGATGCGGAACATTCCCGTGGTGTCGTTGGAATCCTTGGAGAATCCTATCGAGTAGAACTGCGGATCCCCCTCCTGCGGAATGTCACGGCGACCGAGGGAGATCAACGTACGGGCATCAGTGCTTGAGAGGCCGGGCGCCGTCTTGGAGACAAGGCCCTTAGAATTCGCGAAAGACATCACCTTGCGGCCGTTTATGGATTCGGAGCCATACACCGGCAAATGGTGATCTGCGTTGTCGTCTTCGAAAATGACGGCGTCAAGATCACTCCCATTTTCAATCTTGTTGAGAACGCCGGCTACTCCGTCGTTTCCGTCGAACTGGATTGTTGATTCGTCCGAATAGTCGTACCAGGCAATCGCATCCTTGACGACCGCTGGAACGGTCCAGCTGCCGCGCGGCGCGACAGTCCCGGAGATGCCCATCGAAATGGATGCAACCGTGATCGCACTCATGTTCGTAGGCATTTCGCCTGAATACGGAATCGTGACCGCGCAAACACGCGTGGGCAGGACATCGGCCGCAACACGCTTGCCGTCCTCGTCGTAGACCTTCCAGTTGAGGGGATTCGTAGCATCGCGGTCGCCGACATAGTCGCTCCAGACGGCCATCGCCAGAGCCTTGCCGGTCTCAGTAACCGTTCCACCAGAAATTGTGCCGTTGTTCACCAGCGAGCGAACTGTCACGTCTCCATTCAATGTCAGCGTCGCACCGGCGGAGACCTCGATCTTGTCGAGTTCCGTCACGCCTGCAGGCAACTCAAGATTGCCGCCCTGAACATAGACATAGCCTTTAACGCCGACACTTGCGTTAAACTTCAGCTTGCCGCTTCCCTTCTTGACTATGCCGCCCGCAGAATCGTCATCGTCACCATCAAGGTTTTCCGCGAATGCCATGTCATCGTATGTGTCGGTATCCAAGATTGCGCCGCCAGGAAGGACTCTGACCGTCAAATAATCTGACGCCTGTATCATATTATTGATCCAGGATTTTGGATATGTTTTTAGGGTGCCGCCGTTGAAGTTTATGACGCCTCTCGCATTTGAACCGTCACCATACGCGATGGAAGACACTGCGAGCGTGCCGCCATTGAGATTCAAAGTCGATGTGCCGGCAAAATCAGTATTATTTTGATTTATCTTCATCCACTTGTCAGTACCGGACTCCGAAGCGACCGTAACTGTTCCGCCATTGATTGTCAAAGTGCCCTGTCCGCTGCGGCCGACGTACATATCGTTGAAACTGTACACGTCACCACTAGACACGACCATCTCTCCGACCGCGCCAGCATTGTCATGCCCGACGGAAATCGCATTCGCCTTGATCGTTCCTCCAGAAACCATTATCTTCCCGTACGAACCGCTGTCATGGCCAGCCGAGAGCCAGCCATCGGTTCTGAAAGTCCCTCCTTGCATATCAAAAACACCGTTGCCTGTGCGCCCGGCGCAGACATACTCAGGAACCGAATACGTACCGCTCTTGACTGTAAGCGTACCGGTGGAGGAAGTCCCCCATGCCACGTTTATGCTGCCCCACCAATCGCCTGCATTCAAACTGAGCGTTCCGCCATCCAAAACAAGGCTGCCAGTGCCACCATCGCGACCGATATGCAGCGAGCCGACGGAAATGCTACCGCCTTCCTTGAGGACAACCTCTCCATTACCACTGCCGCCAACGCCAATCATCATCTGGCGATATGTGGCGTAGTCGCCGCTCGTCGTATCATCATAAGTCGACTGAATGGCGCCGCCTTCTACTGTCACTTTCGTTGTTCCGCCGTTGGCGACATGCAACTCTTGCGCGGACCTGAGAGTTCCTCCGGATAGCGTGGCTGTGAGTGTTCCGCCATTGCCAAGCTTGAGCAAATGTGCCGTATTCTCAACAGTGCCGCCGGACATCTCGAAAACGGACATGCCCGAACTGCCGATATTCCCGTCGCCATTGAGCTGGAGAGTCGCTTGCCCGGAAACCTCGACCCTGTTCGATGAGCCGCTGTAGTTGCCGATCTTGAATTCGCCGCTCGCCGTGAATCTGGAATTTCCAGCGAGCAGCAACTTGGAAACCTTGTTGTGGTCCTCGCCTTCGCCTTGGTTGGACGCGCAGTCGCCCATGACAAGCGAACCGACCGTAACCGCAGCCGTACCATCCATGGAAAGGACGGAATCGTGATGGTCGGCGTAGCCTGCGCCGATGCAAAGTGAGTCAACGGAAATAGAGCCGCCCGACATCGCGACGTATGCGCCGTGGTCAAATGAAGTGGAATTGCGCCACGTGCCCTGATCAGGGTCGTAGCGCCAGCCCCAACCAATATAAAAACGGGTGGCAGAAATGTTCTGCCCGTCGGAAACGGTTGCGGTCGTGTTGTTGTTCAACAGGAGGTAGTCGGTGGAAAGTATGTCGCCGGAACCATTCCATTTCGTGGTGTCGGAAAGCGCATCGTTTGTCGCGCCTATCCAAGTGCGAATTGTGCGGACGGTCTCACCGTCAGTCCATGTCGTCTCGTCATCCGCCAACGCCGCCGAAGCGAGGATCGACATTGTTGCTACCGCAAACGCAGTTTTGACTTTCATCCTTATCTCCTCCTTTATACATTTTGCGAATTCTTGGCTATATTGTATCAAACACATCCCGCTGAGCGCTATCGCCTATTCGGGTAATAGGGAGAAACGGACTTTACTCTGCCTTTGCCGTCGCGTAGAGGCCGACGACGGAACCGACGAAGCCGCCGGCGTAGTCCGTCGTCAGGATCTTCGCGTCTTCGTCGCCGCCGATTGCGTTCCAGCGCTTTCCGTCTAGGCTCCAGAAAAACCTTACGACCTCATTCTTCGCCTCGGCCTTGAGCATGACTGCGCCGTCCGTGGGCAACGCGGCGGACGCGACGGCCTTCTTTCCGTCCTTGTCGCTCTTCGCAAGCGATACGCACGGCTTGCCGTCCGCACCGGCCGTAACGCCGAGCACGTAGTTGCACTGCTCGTTCTGGTAGAGCGCAAGACCTGCAAGCTCGTCAGAACGCTTCGCATCGAACTTGACCGCTACGGACGTGGAGAATGTGCTGCCCTTCACCCAACGACACAGCATGCTCGGATTCCCCATGCCATATATGGACTCCGGCCTCGCCTCAAGTTCAAGCCCTGGCTTTTCGTTCACGTAAGCGCGATACCAAGTCTCCTGCGGAGTTCTCACCTGAAACCACATCGGATCGACCACCGCCGTCTTGAAGTCATCGCGCTCAACGCCCGAAGTGCCAAATTGTGCACCCGCAGAGCGACGGACTCCCGCCGCCACCTTCGGCGCATCAAGCACCATCGGCACTCTCATGCCCTTGTCGAGGATGACTGGCTGGCGCGCATCACCGGAACCAATCCACTTCACCGGAAGGAGGAACGTGCTGCGCCCAGTCGGGCTCCAGTCGAACCTGTTCACGCGATACGGCAGGACACCAAGGAACACAGCCCACCATTCGCCTTCGGGCGTGTCAATGATGTCCGCATGCCCAACGCACGTCACCTCGGTGTCCTTAATGTCGCGCTGGGTGAGGATTGGATTGACCGGGCTTGTCTTCGCCGGCATCGTATTCGCGCTGAAGGCGGGGCTTGGCCTCGGCGGTGCGCTTTGCGGATGGCTGCTCGCGGCGTTTGGATTCGAACCACACGTTGCGCAGTCCGCCAGCGCAGTCGAAGGCATACGACTCGCGGTGTCGTTCGTGCCCGCACTCGGCTTTGCAATCGGCGTCGCCGCTCTCTGCTTCTACCCGATCTCGAAACGCGTCGAGGCAGAAATGCAGCTTGAGCTGAACGAAAGGAGAAAGTGACATGGAACCCCGCTACCTTTTCCCGAACGACTACGGGCAGTACCATTTCAGCTATTCAACAGGCGACACGCACCTTATTTGCGACGCGGTAAGCGAGACTCTCTACGGCCCCTACCGCTTCAATCGCGTTCTGCTCGCGCCGCAAGTCGGCTGGACGACGCACCATTGCGTAACCGAGGTTGGCGGCAAATGGTATCTCTTCCACCACGATAGCGCACCGTCCGGTGGCCGCACTTGGCTTCGCTCGCTCAAGGTAAAGCCCTTGGAGTAGCTGCACCAACTGTGGCAGGCCAGCGCTCGTCACCGGCAAAAATGTCGCGACCGATTCAGGCGCGGCGTGTCACTTCATGCCGAGAGTATGCTTAAGCCACGTGGCGGCAAGCTCTGGCCACGCGTCGTTGTCGCGTCCCGTCTTGCGGCTGCCGTAGCCGTGTCCGCCCTTCGGACCAAGCAGCATCGCCGCCTCGACGCCGCACTTCCTGCAGGCGAGGTAATAGGCAAGCGAGTTCTCGACCTGGCAGAAGTCGTCTTCCGTCTGAGTGATGTACACAGGAGGCGTCTCCTTCGTGACGAACGTATCTTCGCAGAGGGCGAGATCGGGCGTGGGCTTCGCGCGGAATCCGCCCTTGAGGAGTCCGCCCGGATACACGAGAATCGTCGCGTCGGGACGGCAGGAGAAGGCGTCAACCTCGTCGATCGGCTCGTACTTGCGGCTCTTGAAGTTGTTGGCCGTGCGCGCCGTCAGGTTCGCGCCGGCGGAGAATCCGATCTGCGCGATCTTCGCGGGGTCGACCTTGAGCTCCGCGGCGTGCGCGCGAATCCACGACACCGCGCGCTGCGCGTCCATGAGCGCAATCGACCCGTCGTTCGGAACGCGGTACTTCAGGATGAACGCGTCGAATCCGTTTTTGTTCGCCCACTCCGCGATCTCCATCCCCTCGTGACGCCACGCGAGGAGGAAGTATCCGCCGCCCGGACACACCACCATCGCCGGATGCACCCCATCGCCCGGCGCGCGGCGGATCGTGAGCGTCGGATGGCTCACCTGCTGGTAGTTGACGTCTCCGTACGGCTGGCCGGGGTCGAGTATCTCCGCCTTGTCAGTAGCCCCGCCCGGCATCTTCCCCTCCGGCCAGATGTCGACGATCTTTCCGAACGCGGCGACTTCCGCGGCGAACGGATTCTCCTTCTCCTCCGCAAACGCCCCGCCGAGCGCGACGGACGCGGCGCAGATTGCAGCTGCAACTTTGATTTTCATCATCACTTTGTTCCTTTCCACCAGTCGAGCTTGAGAAGGTTCTTTCCGCCCGGCTCGCGCGAGCGGAAGACGAAGTAGAGGTCGCGAACGCCCTTCGCGCCCTTGAGAGAAATCCTGCGCTCGGCGAACTTCGAGTCCTTCGCGGCAAGCTCGAGCCTGCCGGCGAGAGGTCCGTCCTTCGAATCGAGCCGCACCTCGACCGCCGCGCCGGGAACGAGGCACTGCACGGACGCGACGATCGTGCGCGCGCCCTTCCCGAAGTCCACTCCCTTGACGAGGATGTGCTCCGTGTCGTCGACGTCTGCGACGATCTGGTTCCAATGCTCCTTCGAGCCCTTACCCGCAGGCTCGGTCTTGAGTCCGACGCCCCACGCCATCGTCTCCGCCTCGACGCGGCGGAACGGATTGAACGAGCCGACCTGGCGCAGCACGCCGGACTTGAAGTACGGCAGCTCCGGTATCGTGCCGTCCGGCGCGTACTCCATCTCCTGCGCGGAGACGGACCGCCTCTCGTGGTGCTTGCTCGTCTGAAGACGCAGGACGTCGTAGTTGAGCCCAAAGCAGTAGCTCCGTCCCTTGAAGTCGATTATGCCGGGATGGTTCCCGCGAGTCTTAGGCGTGTGGTCCATTACGTGGCCCTTGTACTCCCACGGACCCATCGCGGACTTCGACATCGCGTAGCCGATGCCCTCAGGGCAGCACGTCGACGCAAACGCGAGGTAGTAGTTCTCGCCGCGCTTGTAGAACCACGGACCTTCCTGATAGTCCTGTATCTTCGGAAACTTCACGATGTCGCCCGAATACGAGACCATGTCCTTGTTCAGCTTCACGCAGTAGAGCTCGGGATTGCCCCAGTACATGTAGGCCTGTCCGTCGTCGTCGATCCACACCGTCGGGTCGATGTCGTTCCAGTGCTCGCGCTGCCAGACGAGGGGCTTGCCGATCGGGTCCCTGAACGGACCGTACGGCGAGTCCGCGACGAGCACGCCGATTCCGTTGCCGTGGAGCGGACAGTACATGTACCACTTTCCGCCGCGCTCGATGACCTGTATCGCCCATGCGCCGTTCTCCTTGTTGCGCGCCCATTCGAAGTCCTTGAGCGACGCCACCGCGCCGCAGTCGCGCCAGTTCACCATGTCCGTCGAGGTGTAGAGGAGCCAGTCGAACATCTTGAATCCGTCCGCATCGTCCTCGTCGTGCGTAGTGTAGAGGTACACCGTCCCGTCGCGCACGATCGGCGCTGGGTCGGCCGTGAACTTCGTCTGCACGACAGGCATCAACGGCTGTCCGAACGGCGCGTCGCGCGAAATGAACTCCGCTACGATCGTGCGCACTTCGCCGAACGTGTGCGAGAGTCCGTGGTCGTCTCCTTCCATCAGGTGCAGCTCGCTGCCGGGATGGTCCTTGTGGAACTGCTCGGCGTGGCGCGTCTTCGCGATGGGGTCGCCAGTTCCGTGGACGATGCACATCGGACCCTTGAACTTCTTCGCCGTCTCGAATATCGGCAGGTCGTAGGCTGTCTTTATGAACTCGCGTCCGATGACGTTTCCGCCCGGCAGCTTCACCACGTCCGGCGGATTCTTCGGATCATAGCGCGATCCGAACGTGCAGCCGTTGCGCACGTCGTCCTTGAGCACGCACGCGGGCGCGAGAAGCGCGACGCGCGACACCTTGTCGCCGAGCGAGCCCGCCGTCATCGCCGCGACGACTCCGCCCTGGGAATGTCCGACTACGGAGACCTTTCCGTTGCACCACGGACGCGACGCGGCCCATTCGACGACGCGCTTCGCGTCCTCGACTTCGTTCGGAACCGTCATGTCGCGCATCTCGCCCTCGCTCTCGCCGTGTCCGTTGAAGTCGAACCTGACGGACGCCACGCCGCGCCGCGCGAAGGCTTCCGCGAACTCGTGGAAGAACCCGCCGTGCTCGCACTTGTTCGCGCCGAAGCCGTGGCAGATGACGGCTATCGGATACTTCGCGCCCGGCCTTCTGTCGTCGGGGAGGCGCAGTATCGCGGAGAGCTTTCCCTTGGAGCCGTCGATCCAGAACTTGCCCTCCTTGTCCTCGATGGACCCCGGGGGCTGCACGCCCTCCTTCGTCTGCGGGATGAACGGAATCGTCCCGTCCTCGTTCCACTTGAACTCCTCGACGCAGGCGGAGCGCTTGAAGCCTCCGCCGCCCGGAAGCGCGCCGTTGTGGTAGAACATGTAGCTCCTGCCCTTGAACTCGATGTTGCCGCCGTGGATCGTGAAGCTGTTGTGCGGCGTGTCCATGATCTTGCCGCGGTAGGTCCAGGGTCCGTTGATCGTCGGCGCGGTGGAGTACGCCATGTGCTCTGGAACTCCGCCCGCGGCGTAGGAGAGGTAGTATGTTCCGTTGCGCTTCATCACCCACGGCGCCTCCTCGTAGGAGACGATGGGCTCCTCCTTGCCGTGGGCCCAGTTCATGCGCACGGACTTCGGACCGAAGCACTTCTCGTCGTCGAATCCCGGTATCTCGCGCCATCCGTCCTTGAACGAGACCATGTCCGCGTTCAGCTCGCCGTACCAGCATCCCTTGTTGCCCCAGAAGAGGTAGGCACGTCCGTCGTCGTCGACGAAAACCGTGGGGTCGATGAACGACGCGCCGACTGCGAGCGGCTTGCCGATGGGGTCGTGGTAGGGCCCCTCCGGACGGTCCGCCACCGCGACGCCGATCGCGTCGCCCTGCGCGCAGTTGCAGCAGATGTACCAGTACCACTTCCCGTTGCGCTCTACGGCCTGGCTCGCCCACGCCTTGTCGTCCTTTTTCGCCCATGCGAACGTCTCGAGGCTCAGCGGCGCGCCGAGGCTCTTCCAGTTGACGAGGTCATCGCTCTCGAAGACGAACCACTCCTTCATCTTGAAGAACTTGGCGTCGTTCTCGTCGTGTCCGGTGAACATGTACACCTTGTCGCCGTGCACGAACGGCGCGGGGTCGGGCGTGAACACGCCCTTCAC
>JAEEGF010215746.1_pt1 | contig 27979 bp, 20 predicted proteins | sample 9134171 | NCBI WGS metagenome assembly JAEEGF01 (sample SAMN16246542, study PRJNA631951) | gut metagenome | biome: gut microbiome; feature: rumen; material: AP-attached | host: Bos | place: Iran: Karaj | collected 2018-10 | reverse complement strand
ACTGCTGATTCTGTAATTATAAAAGTGATTGCGTGTGTAAAGGCAAATTACACGCAGGACTTAAAGCTTGAAGCTCTGGGTGATATGTTCAACTGTAACAGTGCGTATCTTGGAAAAAGGTTTAAAAAATACACAGGCCAACAGTTTAATACTTATCTGGATAACCTGAGGATTGAAGATGCAAAGGATAAGCTGTTAAACACTGACTTAAAGATTTATCAGATTTCAAAACTTGTAGGTTATGCAAATACCGATTACTTTTTTATGAAGTTTAAAAAGAGTACGGGAATGACTCCTAAGGAGTTTAAAAACGGAAGCTCTGAAAATACAGATTCTACGGACAGTACCGGTAAGGGCAGCGGAAAAAAATCACTTATCCTTATGCTGTTTATGATTGCCTGTGTTTTTATTTCATGTAATAAAAAGCCAAAGGAAATTGTAGAAGAACCAGTAACCTTTACTTTTTTCTCATCAGATTTATCAAAGCCGCAGTATTTCAATGACCTGATTGCAAAAGAAATTACAAAGCGTACAGGCGTAACACTCAAGTTTGAATATTCCACAGAAACTCCGGACGATGCAATAAATCTTATGATTGCAAATGCAAATTATCAGGATTTTATTTACGCAAAAGGAAATCTTTCAAAGCTTATTGAACAGAATGCAGTAATAAAGCTTGATGAATATATAGAAAAATACGGCCAGAATATGAAAAAGCTTTACGGCGACCAGCTTTCGCGCCTGAGGTATACTCTGGATAATCCGTACATTTATTCTGTTGGAACTTACGAAATAAAAAATAAAGTTATGGAAGTTTCAGGTAACATGCCGATTCAAAATGCCGTGCTTAAAGAGTTTGGTTATCCGCGTATTAAAACTCTTGAAGATTACGAAAACATTCTGCTGGCATATATGAAAAAATATCCGGAAATAAACGGACATAAGACAATAGGTATTTCGCTTGTTACAGACAGCTGGTACTGGTATCTTGGGCTTTCAAATCCCGGAAACTATGTAATAGGGTATCCTGATGATGGGCAGTGGATTGTAAACCAGGAAACAATGGAAGCTACCTATAAGTTTTTGTATCCGGAAATGAAGCTGTTTTACAAATGGCTTAATAAGATTTATCACGAAGGACTTCTAGACCCGGAAAGCTTTACTCAGGATATAGATGTGTGGAACTCAAAGCTGAAAGACGGATATGTACTTGGAACAAGCTATCCATATTGGGGCTTAAAGGATATAAACAGGTATCTTGTTCAAAATGATCTGGACCAGAGAACGTTTGCTTTTCTTCCGGTAACATATAATGAAAATTACAAGGACCCGGCCTTAAAAGATTACGGTTATTCAGGCGGTTGGGGAATTGCAATTTCAAAAGATTGTAAGAACCCTGTAAGGGCATTTAAGTTTCTTGACTGGATGTGTTCGGAAGAAGCACAGATTCTTGTAAACTGGGGAATTGAAGGCAAACATTATTATTATGATAAAAATGGACGTAGAGTTGCTTATCCGAATATTGATGAAAATGATGGGGTAGGAAGATACATTTATCCTTTCCCGGAAGCGGGTGGCGGTTATATAGATTCTACCGGAAACCCAATGGCAAAGCTTTATAAAGAAAACATAATTGAAAATTATTCTTCTGCAGAAAAAGAAACACTTTCTGCTTACGGTGCCGAGCTTTGGGCAGATCTTTTTCCAACATCTCAGGAGCTTGGTGTTTCAAAGCATGGTCAGGTCTGGCAGTATCCGCTTTCTTCACAGATGACAAAAGTAATAAGCGAAGTTGATGATTATGTAAAAGAAAGCCTCATAAAAATGATTCTTGCGCCTGAAAAAGATTTTGATGCAAACTGGGAAGAAATGCGTGAAAATATCATAAAAATGGGGATGATTGAAATAAACAATCAGTGTACAGAGTTAATTAAAATGAAGATGAAGCTCTGGGAAAAATAAGGCTGTAAATTATTCTTCAGTTTCTGTTTCTGCTTGAGCTTTTGCTTTTTCGCGTTCTTCTTTCTTTTCCAAAAGATTTCTTGCTCTCTGTAAGCGTGGTACATTATAGCGAAGAATCATATAAGGCAGCATACTGAGAATAAAGTTTATAATGCAGGCTGGAAAAGGAATAATTAACCAGTATTTAAGCGGATAACACAGAATCAGAAGAAAACCAAGAATTGCATTTGCCAGATGAATTACAGCGCCGTAATTACATTCAAGAATAAATCTTTCCATGTATTCACGGCTGTGTGGATCTGCAATTGTTTTTTTACTGAAGCTTGTAAAAACACCAAGTTCCAGTACCTTGTCTTTCCAATGCTTTATGCCAAGCTTTTCGTAAAACTTACATTCTGCTTTAGAAACATTATGAAGCTTTACATTATAACTGAACCATTTTTCCGGCAGGCAGCGTCTTATAAAGGTTGCAAGAACACCATCAATTGCAATAACAACAATTGCTGCAAGAATGGACGCAATGATGATGTAAGGCACTGTAAGTTCAGGGAAATAATTTCTGCTGAACAAAAGATTAAACAAAATTATAAGGGCATCGCCGCCAATGATTGAAATTAAATATAAAGCCATAATAGTTCCTGCTGAATACTACGAAGCGTTTCTTACTCTGTTTCTGAACGCAGATATAAAGTTTAACAATCTGTAACTCTGAGTTCCAATAAAGCGTGAAATAAAGCGGATTCCAGGTATATTGATGATTGTCTTTAAACCTCGTGAAATATACTTTCTTCGCTGTTCACGTTCCATTGTATTTTTGTAGTTATAATAATCAAGAGTATCAGCAATCGCCATATTCCTGAGATTTTCATAAGATTCCATATCTTTCTGCTTTTTGTCTTCACCATAAGTTTTAAGCTGATTCTGAAGAAGCTCGTAATACTCTGTCTGTGAAGCATACTGCCAGAAATATTCTTCGTAGCGTACATTTTCATAATGCCAAGGCTTCCAGCCCAGAGTGTAGTGAATAATCTTTAAATCAACATCATCAAAACCTGTTTCTTCAAAAGGCATTTTATTCCAGCCAAGGTCAAGGTACTTAACTTTATCCTTACAGATTACGTTCAAATAATCTTCATCCTGAGTAACACGGAACTTGAATCTGCTCATAAGCTTAAAGAACTTAGACTGAATGTTGTAAAGGCGGAAAAGCTTTGAGTTCATAAGCAGGATTCCGGCGTTGAAATAGTTCTTGCATTTTACACCGAGTGCTTTTTCTACATAATCAGAAAAGCATTCATTGTGAGCCATTACCTGTTCCTGTACAACACCAAGCAGGTAGTTTGAAATGTTGTAGAAATAAAGGTCAGAAATATCACCAAGAACGATTATATCGCTGTCAAGATAAATTACCTTGTCATACTCTGGGAATAAGTCTGCAATAAAGAAACGGTAATAAGTATCGATTGAATAGTAGTCCCTGAGGTGGAACTTGTCTTTAATTGCTTCTGTTTCTTTAGAAAGATTTATAAACTCAATTGAAGAATTGAATGTAAGTTCACGTAAAAGTACAAGCTTGTTGTCATCAGACATGTTTGAAGTAAGTACGTGGATTTTATAAAAATATTCTTTTGAAGCGTTTGCTAAAAGTGATTTGAGTGCTACAACAAGATAAGGTGCGTAGTTATTGTCCGATGCAAAAAAGATTGGTATTTCTTTGTATTTTTTATTCATAATTTAATAGTATCATTTATCAGATGTGGTATCAAGCGCATCATTTTTTTGATACACAAGTGGAATGCCGTAGAAATCTTCGTAGACTTTCTTCCACATCTGGTAATTTTTCTCCTTCATAAAATTAATGTTTTCCTTTCTGGATTTGTTTGGATCCGGAAATAGTGGTTCAAGAATATGAAGTGTATATTCCTGAATCGGAAAACCGTCATCTCCGATTATGTCAGAATCCTCCATGGTAATAAACATTGGCAGTACAGGAACGTTGCTTGTTACGGCAAAACTGAATGCTCCGCTTGTTAGAGGTCTGGGTTTCCTATAATTCCACCACATTCCCTGTTCTGCATAAACAAGAACCTTTTCTCCGCGCTTCAATAAAACGTCCATTGCTTCCATAAACTTTTTCATTGTAGAAAAGTTACTGCTTAAAGGAAGTGTGTGACAGTGACGGAAGAAAAGTCCGTACAGACCGGGAAAATTGGTGTAATTTCCTTCTCTGATTACTTTGTAAAGCTCCCTGTGCTCTTTGTGTAGGTAGGGCAGTACAACATGATGAATCGCAAAATTGTCAAAGGCATTGAAGTGGTTGCAGGTGATGACGGTGCCTTGATTGGCCAGCGAAGTGAAGTTTTCAAGTCCGCGCACATCTTTAATGATGAGCTTTTTTGAGGCAATAAGGTCGTCAATGAATTTTTCTGCTTTACGGGTAATGATTTTGCTTAGAATCTTATTTATAAGTTTTTTATTCAGATAATCAACTTTGTCTGGGGTAAGTGGAATAGTTGGCGGGTCGTCTTCTACATCTTTTGACCACCAGCCGTTTTTTTCGTATTCTTCAATACGTTCAAGTACTTTAAGACGGTCTGGTGCTTTTTCTATTTTCTGCACGCTATTATCTTCTTTAACCACTAAAAAGCCCCTCTTCTTTTTAATTTATATTAATTATAGTAAGAAAATAAAATAATTACAATAACCTGATTATTTATAGAATAAAATCCTGTTTTATGATAATATATTTTGATTCAAAATATGCATAAAAGGGTAAATAAATGAGTTTTAAACCGGTTGATCCAAAAGTTAATTTTCCTGAGAAGGAAGAAGAAGTTCTTAAGTTTTGGGAAAATAATGGTATTTTTAAGAAATCTTTGAGCCAGAGAGAAGGGGCCGAAGAGTTTGTTTTTTACGATGGACCTCCATTTGCTACAGGTCTTCCACATTTTGGTCATTTCATTCCATCTACAATTAAAGATATTATTCCACGCTACCAGACAATGAAGGGAAAACATGTAGAACGCCGCTTTGGCTGGGACTGTCATGGACTTCCTATTGAAAACTTAATTGAAAAAGAATTAAACATAAACTCAAAACACGAAATTGAAGCAATGGGTATTGATAAGTTTAACGAGGCTTGCCGTGCTTCTGTTTTGCGTTATACATCTGAATGGCGCCAGACTATTACAAGAATGGGCCGCTGGGTAGATTTTGATAACGACTACAAGACAATGAATCCTGAATATATGGAATCAATCTGGTGGGTTGCAAAATCACTCTGGGATAAAGGCCTTATTTACGAAGGAAAATACATTCTTCCATACTGTCCGCGCTGTTCTACAGTACTTTCTACACACGAGCTTGCCCAGGGCTACAAGGATGTTCAGGATCCTACTGTTACAGTACGTTTTAAGGTAACAAAAGCTCCTGCAGGTGTAAAAGACCCAGATATGGCAAACGGAAAAACATACTTCCTTGCCTGGACAACAACTCCATGGACATTGCCAAGCAATCTTGGTCTTTGTATGGGACCTGATATTGATTATGTAAAAATCCTGGATAAAGAATCCGGTGATTATTATATTTTTGCAGAAGCCCGTCTTTCTGCTTACTACAAGAGCGAAGAAGGCTACGAAATCATTTACCGTGCAAAAGGTAAGGATTTTGTTGATGCTGAATACGAGCCACTTTTCCCTTATTTTGAGAACCTTAAAGATCCTGCTGTATGTACTGCAGAAACAAATCAGAAATGCGAAAAAGGTGCATTCCGTATGTTCAATGCAGCTTATGTTTCTACAGAAGATGGTACAGGTATTGTTCATATTGCTCCTGCTTTTGGTGAAGAAGACAATAAGGTATTCAGAGGAAGCGGTGTACCAAATGTAGAACCAATTGATGCAGAATGCAAGTTTACAAAAGAAGTTTATGATTATGAAGGACGTTTTGTAAAAGAATGTGATAAGGATATTATCGCCCGACTTAAGAATGAAGGCAAGCTTGTAAAACGTGATACAGTAGTTCACTCATATCCTCACTGCTGGCGATGTGGTTCTCCACTTATTTACCGGGGAATCGGTTCCTGGTTTGTAAAGGTTGCAGATTACCACGATAAGTTACTCAATGCAAACTCAAAAATTAACTGGCAGCCTAACCACATTAAGGAAGGCCGCTTTGGAAAATGGCTTGCCGGTTCAAGAGACTGGGCTGTAAGCCGCAACCGCTACTGGGGAAATCCTATGCCAATCTGGCGCTGTGACGACCCTGACTGTAAAAATGCAGTTTGTGTAGGAAGCCGCCAGGAGCTTAAAGACTTGAGCGGAACTTATCCTGAAGATTTGCACAAACAGTTTGTAGATAAGATTACATTTACCTGTCCAAAGTGTAAAAAAGGTACAATGCGCCGAATCCCGGAAGTTTTTGACTGCTGGTTTGAATCGGGTTCTATGCCTTATGCCCAGGTTCATTATCCTTTTGAAAATAAAGAAAAGTTTGAAGCTAATTTCCCTGCAAACTTTATTTCCGAAGGTCTTGACCAGACACGAGGATGGTTCTATACACTTACTGTTCTTGCAGCACAGCTTTTTGACAAGCCTGCTTTTGAAAACTGTATTGTAAACGGAATTGTACTTGCAAATGACGGCCGCAAGATGAGTAAATCTCTGCACAACTATACAGACCCGGTTGATGCAATAAATATGTTTGGTGCAGATGCAATCCGTCTGTTCTTAATGCACTCTGCTGTCGTTAAAGCTGATGAAATCCGCTACTCAGATGATGGTGTACGAGATATCTTAAAATCAATCATAATTCCTTGGTGGAACTCTTATTCATTCTTTGTAACTTATGCAAATATTGATAAGGTCAGCCCTACAGGTCATCTTTTTGATGAAAAAACACCATCTAATCCTCTTGATGCATGGCTTCTGTCTATTACACAGAATCTTGTTAAAGAAGTTGGTGCAGCACTTGATGCTTATGATTTGTCTGCAGCTATTGACCCGATTGTTAAGTTTATTGATGAATTAAATAACTGGTATATCCGCAGAAGCCGCCGCCGTTTCTGGAAATCTGAAAACGACAACGACAAAACAGAAGCTTACGAAGCACTTTACATTGCATTAAAGACTCTTGCAAAAACAGCTGCTCCATTTGTACCGTTCATTACAGAAGAAATGTATCAGAACCTTAAGAATCCTGAAGACAAAGAATCTGTACATCTTTGTGATTATCCGGAGCCAAATAAGGACTGGATAAATGAACCACTTGAGTTCAAGATGGCAACAGTACAGAAAGCAGTTTCTATGGGTCACAGCCTTAGAAATACATTCAACCTAAAGAACCGTCAGCCACTTGCAAACGTTGCACTTGTAACACGCAATGCAGAAGAGAAAAAGGTTCTTGCAGAAATGGAAGATTGTATCCGCGAAGAGCTTAATGTTAAGGAAGTAATTTTCCACGAAAGAGAAGATGAGCTTGTTGAATATAAGGCAAAAGCTAACTTTAAGGTTCTTGGAAAAGAGCTTGGTCCTAAGATGAAGGCTGCAGCAGGAATAATTGCAACTCTTACAAGCGAACAGATTCAGTCAATCCTTGACGGAACAAAGCTTACAATTGATGTTGAAGGAACTTCTGTTGAGCTTGACAGCGAAAAGGTTTTGGTTGAACGCTTCGAAAAAGATGACCTTAAGGTTCTTAATGATGGAACACTTACAGTTGGTCTTGATACAAAGGTTACCGACGAGCTGAAAAAAGAAGGCTATGTCCGCGACTTAATCAGAGGTATTCAGAATCAGCGTAAGGAAAACGGCTATAATGTTACCGACAGAATTAAGATTGTTCTTTCCGGTGATGAAAAACTCAAGGATGCTTATTCAATGTTCTCTGAGTTTATTTCAAGCGAAACACTGGCCGTTGATATAAGCTGGAAAGATTCAATTGCAGACGGAATCGCTATTGAAGCTGATGATAAAACATGGAGCATTTTGATTGAAAAAGCTTAATCACTGTAACCGATGGTCTAAATTATTTGGGCTGTCGGTTATTTTTTGTACAGTTGCATTTTTGTTTTCTTCCTGTATGACAATGCCAAAGGGCAGGAAAGTAGAAGCATTATCTCTGCTTGATAATCAGAGCAATCTTTATTTTGCAGTACCGAATAATGTTGATAATGAACTTATTGAAAAAATAATAAGTGATAACGTTTCGGGTCTTGCAAAGCACGAAATTGAAAGAATTATCGCCAGAATTAATACCGCTTATATTGGAGTTAATACTACAAAAAAAGCATTTTCTTCAGATGCTGTACAGGTTGCAATAGACGGTAATTTTCCAAAAAAGATGATTCCAAAGTTTCTTAATAAAAAGAACGGTTGGGATGTAATAATGTGTTCTTCATGCGAAGCAAAAAAGCACCCGATTTACACTAAGGCTGTTATTCCAGGTTCAGAGGATTATATCAGCATGTCGTTCCCTGCTAACAATGTTGCCTGTATGGGAAGAAGCATTGAACAGATGCTTGGCCGTTACGATACACTTTCTTTACCGGATTTTGCAGATCAGGTAAATAGTGCAGAAGACAGTATAATGCACTCGGATGAATACTTTTACAATTATCTTCTGGAAGCAAAGGATGAAATCCGGTTTTTTGCAAATAATCCGAAATCTTTTTTATCTACAATTACAGGTGTTAATCTTGATTTGAAAATCATAACTGTAGCCGGTGCAATTGTAAAGGATGATGAAGACGCTGGAAAATATAAAGTAAAGTTTATATTTAAGTTCTCAAGCAATAAATACTTAAAGGCGGGAAGGGCATTGTTAAAGCTTGCTTTGGGAATGAGCAACTCGGAAGTTGAGGACGGAGATGATTCTGAGCTTATTGTACAGAATGTACATATAAATAAAGAACAGATATTGAAATTATTAAATTTTTAAAAATACAGGAGACTTACGTATGGCAAGTGACAAAATTATTCTTAAGGCAGAAGATTTGGATGGTTATCTTACAAGACAGGATTTGCTTGACTTGGAAAGACTTGACAAAATGTTCAAGGAAACAATGAAATCTTTTGATCCGGTTGATGAGCAGAAAATTATTGAAGGCTACGACAAGATGGGACATGCAATGCAGGAAATATGTGCTTCTCATCCGAATGTAAGGGTATATTCTTTTGTTACTGAAGAAGGAGCTCATGCAGAAGCTTCACGTGTAATTTCAAAGCTCCGTGACGAACGCACAGACCATCAGGAGTTTATGTATTACAGCCAGCGTGCTTACGAAATGCTTTTCAGAATGGCTTATACCGACCAGCATTCAGATAAAAAAGGTTATATTGTTGTAAGAACTCCTGTAACATTCCCTGTTCAGAACTATGCTGTTCATAAGATTCCTGCAATTGATCACAAGCTTGAAAACTCAGTTATGTGTGTAATGCTTCGTGGTGCTCTTCTTCCAAGTATGATTATGTCAAAGGAAATACAGGAATATTCATCAAACGGATACATTACTCCTTTTGCCTTATTCAAAATCAGCCGTAACGATTCAAAGAACGAAAATGATATGGAATACATTATGGATTTGAATAAATCCTTCTTTAATCTTGAACAGCTTGATGGTAAAGATTTGATTTTTGCTGACCCTATGAATGCAACAGGCGGTTCTCTTGTAACAGTTGTAAAATATCTTCAGAGCCAGGGAGTTCATCCAAAATCAATTAAGTTCTTTAATACAATTTCTACTTTGAAGGGAAGTATCCGCGTAACACGTGCTTTGGAAAACTGTACATGCTATACGTTGTGGCTTGACCCTGTAATGAACGAAAAAGCTTACATTATGCCTGGTCTTGGTGATGCAGGTGACCGCTTGAACGGCTGTGATACAAAAGATTCTCCAAGAAACATCATTCAGCTTATTGCAGATTACGGAAGCAACATTTCCGGCCTGTATAGAAGTCAGCTTTACGAAATTGAAAAGGTTGTACTTGGCTAAGAGTCTTGAATACACGGGGAAATAGAATGAAAAAAACTACTTTTACTGCAATTTTACTGGCCGCTTTTTTTTGTTTTGTTTTTCCGTGTAATTTAGTGAGCTGTGCTTCTACCGGTGTACCGATTCCAGGTAAAACTAATGCAGAAGCAAAAAAGCTTTCAAATGAATATCTTGCAATTGCAGATTTGTACTTTGGAATGGAAAAGTATGATAAAGCAATTGAATATTATAAGCTTGCCTTAAACAATAAAGATAATTACTGGAACGTTTATTATAAGCTTGCCAGAACGTACACGCTTCAATCTAAATGGAATGATGCGCTTCCAATGTACGAAAATCTTTTGAAAAGAGATCCTGATAATAATTCCTTAAAGGTTTCCATAGCATATATTTATGCAATGAGCGGCGATACTGATAAAGCCGTAAAAATATATACAGAGCTTGTAGAAAAGAATCTTGAAAATGATGAATATATGCAGAACTTAATTGCAGTGTATATTGCAAAAAAGGATTATGAAACAAGCGTAAAATATTTTGAAACTTTCCAGCAGACTTTCCCTGATAATAAAAATGGTGAGAAAATCCAGCAGGAACTGGAAAAACTAAGGAAAGAATTGTATCCGGAAGAAGAAGCTACTGAAGAAGGAACTGAAGAAAAATAGATTGTCGGGACAAGCCCGACAATGACACTAATTGTTTTCCATAAATTGACGGTATTTTATTGCATCAGCACGGAAAGCTATAATCTGACAATCATCATCTTCCTGAGCGTGAATGAGCGCTTCATCAGTTTCTTTAAGAAGTCTTTCGGCAGACATCATTCTTACTGTTCTTGTAGAAATACCAATGTAACACTTTGAAGGATAATCTTTAAGCATTTCGTTTATGTCGGCCTGAAGCTTTTCTGAAAAGGTAAGAGCTTCATCAACATCAGTATTGATTTTAATTGCTGCAATCGAATCTTCTTTATATTCAAAAAGCAAATCCTTAAACTGGAATTGAATGGTTAGGTATTCGCAGATTTCTTTGAATACTGCTGAAGATTTTTCAATGCAAGGTATTTTAATAAGGAATAAAGCTAAATCAACTTCTGAACTTATAGCTCTGTTTAATTCATTTTCAAGACGTGGTTTAAGATACTGTTCCCAGCCGAGTCCTGTTTCTGAAGAAAAAAGTCCTTCCGGTGTTTTGTTTTCGTTTTCCTTAATTACCATAGGTTTAACTTCTTCAACAGGGTAGGCTACAGGTTTTACCGGTTTAGCTGGTTCTGCAGGTTTTTCTGGTTCTGGTTTTGGTTCAATCTTAGGTTCTGTTCTAACTTCCGGTATTTCTTCCTGAACTGGAGCAGTTAAGGTTTCAACCGGTTCTACTGGTTTAACTTCAACAGGTGTTTCTTCAAATTGTTTAGATGCTGTAATGTTAGTTGTGTCTAATACTGGCTTTGAATAATTCATATCTGCAATAATTTCATCAGCTGTTTTACCTGAATCTTTCTGATTGTCAACTTCTTCTGTTGAATAAGCGGCCTCATATTTTCTGCTGTTATGATTTAATATGATTATAAGAATGATTGTAATAATCGTAGTTATTAAAATCATTAAGAAAGAGATTTTTGCAAAGCGTGCAATTTCAGAAGGGCGGATAAGATACATTGCAGCAATAATGCTTACAGTTCCATCATTAGTAGAAAACGAAAAAGCTTTATTGTAAATGTATTTAGAATTAAGGGCATCGTATTCATTTTCTGTTGCACAGAATGTAAGATAATCTTCGGAATTATATTCAATATGAAGTACTGCAAAATCTTCAAGAGGTAAAACAATTTCACTTAAACGGTCATCAAATTGTTTTGTAAAAAAAGCATTCCTGTTTGTGAGCTGTTTAATGCTTAATGAAAGCTGCTCGAATCTTGAATCACAGCGGTTTTCTCCCTGTGTGTATTCAGAAAAAATGCTGAAGCCAAAAGTAAAAATGGAAACGAGAAACATTAAAACAACAAAAAAACAATAAAAGCCGGTAAGTTTACTTTTCATATTGATTAAGAATCCTTGACAATATTTGATAAGCCTTTTCCAAAAAAGTTTGAAAACTGCTGTTATTATTATCGTAAAATCTTAACCAGGAGATTAATGGTAAAAGTGAAATATCAAGGTTATTAAGGTCAAAAAGTGTTGTTTTTTTGTTAAAATCCTGTGTTTTTGAGGCTGAATCAGATATTCTTTGAATGATTTGTTTATAGTTGCTGAGCCCTACCGGAAAAGTCGGTTGATTTGGATTTTCTTTTATGGAAATAATATATTTGTTTTCCTGTTTTGAAAATGCGTAATTATTAGACTGTAAATACTGTTCAAATGAAAGTCTGTAGGAATCTAAAACAGTTGTTGTAAAAGAATTATTGTTGGAAAGCTTTATAAGTTCTGTACGGTATAAAAGCTTTGAGAATTGTTTTTCTGTAGTTTCAAGATTTGTGCTTTTTGTTGAATATAATTTATCAAGATATGTACCTTTAGTGTATGCTTTGCAGTTTGAATAAGAAAAATCTGCACCAAAAACTTCAAGCTTTGAAAAGCCGCATTTTACTGCAAAATCAAGGGCGGCAATTGTAACTGTGCCGGAACCTGAATAAAGCTTTATAAAAGAATCATTTGAATAAGAATAAACAAGCTCGCTGAAAGGATGGCCTGAAACTGAAAATAAAATATTATTTGTTAGATTAGAAATATGTCTTACGGCAGATGAATCTGAGCATAAATCAAAAACAAAAAGTGTAGATTCAAGCGATAGATTCTTTTCGAAAAAGTGTGAATGAGAAATATTCTGCCCGTCAATTGAAACAACTGCATCCGGAATAATTTGATTCTGCAATAAAGATGAATAAGCTGTATCTGTTGCAATGATATAATAATCATTACGGGAGCTTAGAAGAGCAGGTAATGTTTTTTCAAGTGATGGACCGGCAGCAATGATTGCGGCTGTTTTTGTTTTATAATCTGCAGGTAATTTTTTTTGCGGCGGCTTGATAGTTGAATAAGTATTAAGATTTGCAAGAATGTTTTTCTGCCAGATTTTTCCAAAATGTGATTGTGCTGAAAAATCAGCGGAAACTGTGTTCAGTGAAGATTTAATAATCTGCTGAATTAAAGGATAAAGATTCTGGTTTTCCTGAATCCAGCTGAGTTGTTCTACAACATAAAGGCCGCCGTATACAGATGGAATGTACAGGGATTGAAGCAGACTTGAAAGATTTTCGATAGAGGCAAACTTAATATGTAAGTTTCCCTGAAGCTTTTTTACAAGAGGTATCTGTAATAAAAAGTTTATATCATTTTGAGATTTTTCAAGACAGAGAAAAAATGCCTGCGGATATTTATTTAATAAAGCTTCTATGGCAATTCCGCTGCCAATTCCAAGAATAATGTAAAAAGATGAAAAAGGAATTGTTTCTATAAAACGGGTGGCATCATTCTGGGGATTATAACGCGATTCCATTGTTTTACCGTCTGCAAAAACAGGAATTACAGAACCGTTTTTGGCTGTAAGAAGGGAAACATACAATTGAGGCGAATTATTAAGTAAAGCTGAAATATCAACATTATTTGCCATAATTACTCCAAACTAATTGAGAAGCTTCCCTATTTTATTTAAAAGCTTTTGATTCTTTTCTTCAAGATTCTTTAAAAGTAATTCTTTTTCTTCCTGATTTTTTGCATGCTTTATTGAAATAAAATCTACCGGAAAGATTTGTTTTTTCCATTCTTCTGTGGAATTGTTTTTTTCAATAAATGATTTCAGTAATTTAATTCTCTGAGATCTTTCGTTATATGAATATTCTTTCTGCTTCTGGAATATGGATTTTTCCTGCGAAGATTTTTTTGCAGAAATCATTCTGTTTATAAAATCTGAATAATTTATGTTTTTTATTTCTCCAAGATTTTCCTGATCTTCTATTACGCGGAAAACTTTATTTTTCAAACCGGTCAGGTTTTCAAACCAGTTTCTGTAAATTGCAAGTGAACCTGAATTGAATCTTGATTTTGTCTGACGGGTTTCTTTATTAGATAAACGGAAATCCTTTATGGAATTATTTATTTCAAGTTCATTTGGTTCTGTATGCTGAGTTGCCTTGCCTGGAGCTAAATCCATACCAAGACAGTAAATGTAATTGTCAGTGAGCTGTAAGGCAAACATTAAGGCTGTTCCGCTTACTGTTCCATTACGTTCAAGTGTTATGGCATTTATGCTGCACGCCTGCAGCATTTTATTTGAAATGCCATCTGAATAAGTACAGGGAACTAAGTTCAGCTTTTCAAAAAGCTGCTTTTGAATAAAAGCTTCGCAGGGAGCGGAGGAAATAAGGTTTTCATAATTAAACAGCTGCTTTAAGTGCTGGCCTGCATAATAACCGCCGTCTGTTGTAAGAATTAAATCAGGTTCAATGTTGTTGGAAAGTAAAACTCTGATTGCAGAAGAAAGACAGATTATAAAACAATTGTTCCTGAATTGTGAAAGCTGTTTAATAACTTTATTAAGGCTGGGGCCTGAAGAGACAATTAATATTGGTTTTGAAGTTTTCCGGATTATGGAATAATTGTTTTTAAGATATTTAATATAATTACACGTATTGATTATCCATTTTTTTTCAAAATACTGGCGTGTTATAAGTATTGTACGGCAATGTTCGAGTACATTTTTATACGTCTGCCAGATTTGTGTACTTTCTGATTGAAAAAGATTTTTAGTCGGCGTCCAGTCAAAAAGCTGGGAACATAAAAGCTGTTCTTCTGTAAATGAAGATAATAAATAATTTTCAAGGGTTTGTGCATCTTTATAATCAAAAACAAAATCCCAGTCTGAATTACAGGCATTAAAATCTTTTATAAGTCGGATTATACCGATTTTTGCATCCGGGTATTTTTTTCTTAAAAAAGGCAGCGTATAAGGCAAACCAGGTTCAATCAGAATAATTATGTCACATTCTGTGGCAGGCAAAAGAGAAACAAAACGTTCTGCTTCTTTAATCGGGGAGTAGGGAGAATGAATGTAATGATTGTCTGCTGAAACAGTCTGATTGTTATCTTTTGATGAACCAAACAGGAGATTCAATTTTAGTTTGCCGCCTGATTATTTTTTTTATTATATAATGGTTCAAGAATAATTTTCAGTTTAGAACTGCTGTCTCCAAGAATGTCTTTAAGTGTAAGAATCAGATGCTGTTCGAGCATTCGTTTTGGGATGCTGTTTCTTGCCTGAATGTAAAGATTTATTGAATAATCTGCTTCTTCAATAGGATTCTTTGGAAAGCATTTTCTTAAGGAATAAAAAATATTATAAAAAATAACCTGTTCAAAATGGAGTTTCTGGTTATCTGAAATATTCTGTTTATCAATAAAATCTTTGATGGAATCATAAAGATTTATAATGTAAGTGTTTGCTTTAGCTGCTGCAGGATTATCAGTAAAATATGCTTCATCATTTGAAAATGCAAACTCAAAATCAAACTTATCAAGAGAACTGAATTGATCAAAAAAGTCTTTGTCTTCAACAAGTGTTTCGATGGAAGATGAAGAACAGAAAAGAATTACATCATCCTGTGAACGGTAAAGAACGATTGAATCTATTGCATCTATGAGTTTATCTGAAAAAAACTGATAAAGCGGTTGAATTGAATTATCTTTTTTTGAAAAGAGCAGTGGAGTGTTCTTTTGAGGAATAAGTCCATCCCAGAAATCTAAAGTTGAAACTGATTTTAAAATCGAATTGCAGTCAAAACCATAGCAGGTATTTATTTGGAATATTCCGTTGTTTAATCTGAAAACAGCACATTGAGAAAGATTATACTTGTTTACATAATCAAAAAAATCCAATCTGTTTTTTTCATTCATGCGAATGATTCTTTTAAGAAGACCAACAGTATTGGATTTTTCTGAATTATTTTGAACGGTATTTGAAGCTTCCTGCTGTTTAGCATTTTCTTCAAATACCGCTACCTGTTGTAAAAATCCCATTAAGACAATCCTAATTCGGAGAATAATTTCTTATATGTAGTAAACTCGTCAGATTTAGCAAACTCAATAATTTTGTCTTCAGGAAGATTTTCAAGAAGCTGATCCATGTAGAGGAGAACAGATTTAATATCTTTCTTAAGCTCTGCATTTTCATCATCATCAACAGAAGGTTCATCTTTTTCTGTAAGATAATCAATGTGGTCTTCAGTCAATGTATTGTCGCTCTTCATTGCAACAAGGTCATCTGAAGCAAAGTCATCTTCGATTGAATCAACAGTTGGAACTTCTTCTGATTCTGCAATTTCTTCTACAGGTTCTGCTGCTTCAGGTTCTGCAGGAAGCTCTTCGGTTGTATCTTCATCAACTGTTTCGAAGCTGAAGTCTTCATCAGCTGGTTCTTCAACGAAGGTTTCCTCAATGAGTGGCTCTTCGTTTTCGATTATTTCTTCTTCAACTATATCTTCAATAAGAGGTTCTTCTGTTATTGTTTCTTCAGCAGGTAATTCTTCTTCTGCGATTATTTCGTCAGCTGTATCGAAGAGGTCTTCAAACGATTCATCAGCAACTGCGTCTTCGGCAGCTTCTTCTACAGATGGAACTTCTTCTGTTTCGAATGAATCAACATCAGCGAATGCATCGTCAAAGCTTTCTTCTGTAACATCTTCTGTTGTTTCTTCTTCAGGCTCTTCATCCTGGTTCTTAGAAACTGCTGTAGCAATTGCTGCTGCTCCAAGAACTGCAGCACCTGTAACAGCGGCTGCTTTAAGAAGGTCATTGTTATCTTCTTCTATTACTTCAGGTTCTTCTTCGTTTGGAATTGCAATTTCTTCAGGAAGATCTTCATCAACAGGAGTTTCAGAAATGTCTTCTGTAAAGTATTCAGAAACTGTTTCTTCTTCAACTTCTGGTGCAACTTCTTCTGTTGAACTTGAGAAATCTTCGAACTCAATTGTTTCTGGAAGTTCATCTGAGCTTTCTTCAACGATTGTTTCTTCAATTACTGGTTCTTCTGTGATTGTTTCTTCTACTGGAACTTCGTCGAATGTTACTTCTTCTACCGGTGTTTCCTCTGCAGGAACTTCATCAAATGTAACTTCTTCTACAGGTGCTTCTTCGAAAGTAATTTCTTCTGCCGGAGCTTCAGGAGCTTCTTCAACAGGAGTTTCATCGAATGTTACTTCTTCTACCGGTGTTTCTTCTACAGGAACTTCATCAAAAGTAACTTCTTCAGCAGGAGTTTCTTCAACTGGAGTTTCTTCAACTGGAGTTTCTTCAACTGGAGTTTCTTCAACTGGAGTTTCTTCAACTGGAGTTTCTGGAGTCTCTTCAAAAGGAGCTTCTACAGTTTCTTCAACTGTTTCCGGATATTCTTCAGGAGCAGTTACAAAATCAGATGTATTCATGATTTTGTTCAAATCATCTGTTGAAAGGGCAAGAGTGTCATCATCATCGTCACTTGAACCAAAGAAACCACCCTGATCTGCAGGTTCTTCAATACCTTCGAAAATATCATCAGTTGTTTCGTCTGCAACAGGTTCTTCAACCGGCTCTTCTACAATGCCAGAGCTTTCTTTTGCTTTAATTTCTGCAAGATTTGTTTTAAGAGAGTTGATTTCTTCCTTAAGATTAGACAAATCTGCAACAATCTGCTGGAGAAGTGAAGAACTTGCTTCGTCTAATGTAACTGTATTGGCAGGAGCAGCGGCTGCAACACCTGAACTTTCTGTAACAGGCTGTTCTGGAACAGGAGCGGCTTCTGATTTAATTTCGTTTACGATTGGAGCTGAAGACATGTTGTCGTTATCTACCGAAAGATCATAATCAACAATCTGTTCTTTAATCTTTGAGCCTTCAACATCCTGGGTAACAGGTGTTTCTTCTGCATCAGAATCGATTCCAAAGTCTGAAAGGTCGATTTCTTCTGTTTCAATGTTTTCACCTGTAGAAGCTTTTGATTCAATGTCATCAAAAGAAACTTCTTCGAATGATTCAGAAGAAAGAGCGGTTTCTTCTTCATCTTCTTCTATATTATCTACAGCTTCTGTGTTTTCTACTGTCTGAACTGCATCTGCAGAGGAATCAAAACTAATATCCATATCAAGAGGCTTTTCGTCAACAATTTCTTCCTCTTTTGGTGCAGCTGGAGCGGATTCAACACCAAACTCGCTCAAGTCTACAAAATCATCGAGGGAAACTTCTTCTTCACCGCCTGCTGAAGGGGCAGGGCTGTCTGACATAAAGTCATCAAGAGAGATTTCTGTTTCGCCGTCATCAGAAGCTTCGGCTGTCGGAGCTTCATCAGTTGAAAAATCATCAAAAGAAACTTCTTCAAACTCATCGAGTGAAACTTCTTCTGTTTCTTCTGTTGGTGCTGTAGGAATGTCATCTGATGGAAGATCGTCAAAATCAACAGAGGCTTCTTCAACCGGAACATCTTCCATTCCGCTTGTAAGGTTCAAAAGCTCATCTGAAGTAAGCGTTGTATCTCCTTCTGTATTTTCTGCGCCGAATTGATTATCATCCTTGAACATATCAGAGAAATCTGTATCTTCAAAAGAATCCTGCTCCTCAAAATCTGGTAAATCCAGGGAGTCAGTAATTTCAAAATTATCATCAGTATTTTCTGAAGGTGATTTTTTTACCCATACTCCATAACTGTCAAGTTCGTTTGTGTTGTCTGTTGAATCGCTCATTTAATCCCTCTTGTTAAGATATTAGTTTTCTATCTTTATATATCGGCAGAAATGTCTAAAATAAACAGTACTTTTCAATATAATTTAAAATAATTATAGCACACATTTTTAAAACGGAAAACAAGAAAAATATAACTGTTTGTATAAAAAAATACTCTCGCAAAGAACCGTATTTTACTCCGCTAGGAGTTTATGACGCTCCGTAAAATACAAACCTTTGCTACGTATTTTTTATAAACTTTTATTTTTACAGTAGTGAAAATGTGCTCCCTTGCCGATAATTTAGTAATTATGAATCGTGCAAAATATTTAAGTGTTATATTCATAGGAACATTAGTTTACGTGCTTCTTTCGGGAACGATAGGGCAGAACAGTCTGAAATGTTATAACAAAATGGAAGAGCAGAAAAGGATTGTCAGCAAGCGCACAACCGATATTCAGAATATAAATAATGAATTAAAACTTGAATTAACTTCTCTGGAAAGTGACAAAACGGTTATTGCAGCCTATGCCAGAAAGCTTGATTATGTAGCTGATGGTGAAAAGCTTGTTAAAATTACAGGTCTTAAGCCGGCTCAGACCACTTTGTACGATACAGGCTCTGTTTTAAGGCACGAAGACCCGGACTATATTTCTGAACGATTCTGTAAAATGGTGGCATTGATACTTGCAAGTCTTTGGTTTATTATATTATTCCTTTATGATTTGAATAAAGGTAATATTTCGTTCAAACGCGAAAAGAAACCAATGGTAACAGGTGTGCCAATTTATGATTTGCCGCAAATCTGATGACGATTCAATCAAAAAATGTATTTCTTCTCTTAAAAATGGCGGAGTTGTGATTATTCCGACAGATACCGTGTATGGTTTTTCGGGTATTGTAGATGGAAAAACCGACTCCATCATCAGGAAAATAAAGGGAAGGGAAGAATATAAGCCTTTTATCCAGCTGATTTCGACTCCACAGGAGATTTTTAAATATACAGATGAGGTAATTCCACAAAAGCTGCTTGACTGCTGGCCTGGACCGCTGACGATTATTGTAAATACGAAGGAACAGAATGATGAGTGTAAACATAATGGTTCGGGCGTACAAACTGTTGCCTTGCGTTGCCCGGGGGATGAATGGCTTAGAAAAGTGATTGCGGGATGTGATGCTTCCATTTATTCTACAAGTGTGAACAGGAGCGGTCAGCCGGTTTTAGATACGGAAGCTGCTATTATAAGTGAGTTTGCAGGTGAAGTTGACTTAATTGTAGCTGACGGCGACCGGAAAAGCTCTGTTCCATCAACAATTGTAAAGGTAGAAACCGGATCTTACAAAATTATCCGCCAAGGTGCAATAAAACTGCAAGCTTAAACAAAAGTGTAATGGAATGTGCAGTTTTGCTTTGCAAAACTGCAGACAAACGCAGAAAAAATGATTGTTACCATACAGTGATAGCGTTTGTCATTTGCGTTTCCAGGTTACATTTATGTCACTTCGGATTGCGGCGCCGTTGCTTTCAATAAGGGTGTTTTTTGTTCCGGTAAGGGTATTATCGTTAGTTACGCTGAAAGACCAGGTGATTGGAGCGGCGTTTACGGCTTCTGTAAGGGCAACATTTCTTGAAAGCTCAGGGAAGAAGGAAGCATTTGCACGTCCGCTCTGTTTAATCAATATTTTTTTCTGACCGTCTTCTGATTTAAGTTCAACAGTTATGTTCATGGAAGCTCCGTTTGTAAAAATTACAAAGCCGCGGCCACCACGCATAATTACAATCTTATCAATTGAATCTTCGCCAGCCCATGTGCCTGATAAAAACTCGGTAGATTCAATACCAGTTGTAGATTTAGGCTCCGGCATGGCAAAATTGTCATTGCTTTTAGTAGTTTTGTGTTCAAGAAGATTCAAAATTGATTCGTGAAGAACAGATTTTGGCTCCATCAATATCTTATAGAAAGAATCGTACTCTTTTGTTTCGGATTCAGTTTCGTTTGTTACAGGATTTATGAGTTTTAGGGTAGAAATCCACTTTGAGCTGTTTTCTTTTTTTGAAATTATTGTATAAAAAGAAAGGTGATCGGTTGAAAGTGAAGATTCTTCAGGAACGCTTTGCATTGAAGATTCTACGCGTTTGTCGTTTATAACAAAATTATTGATTTCGCAGAGCTGGGTGTAGTAGAGGTCACTCGTCATTTTGGACATATTTGCATCTATTTCCGTAGCGACAATACCGTAGTAGTCAATGCTGTAGCGTTCTTCTGCAAAAAGGCCCGAAATAAAAAGAGATAATATAATTGAAACAATAAAATACTTCTTAATCAAAGCTTTATCCTTTCAGTTTGTTTGAAAACTCCCTTTGAAGCTCCCTGTTCAAATCCCTATCCTTAATTGTTGCACGCTTATCGTACTGTTTTTTACCTTTACAGACTCCGAGCGCAACTTTAACTCTTCCGTTCTTTAAATAAAACTCAATAGGAATCAAAGTGTAACCTTTTTCTTCAACTTTTCTATTTAATCGCTTAATTTCTTCTTTATGCAGCAATAATTTTTTAGGACGGTCGGGATTATGATTAAAAATTGAGGAATAGGCATACTCCGAAATGTGAAAGTTTTTAACCCAAACTTCGCCATCTTTTATTTCTGCAAAGCTGTCTGGAAAAGAAATATTACCATTTTTAACAGACTTTACTTCGGTACCTTCAAGTGCAATTCCGCACTCATAAGTTTCTTCAATAAAGTAATCAAAGCGAGCCTTTCTGTTTTCTGCAATAATCTTTTTTCCTTCTGTCATAAGTTTATATTATAGATGATAGTGAAGAGGGTTTCAACTGCTAGGGAAATATGGTGGGGAAATATGGATTTTTATAACGATTAGAGAGGTTGATAAATTATGTGAAAAAATGATATAAAAAATATAAAAAAGAATATGGAGAATTAATTATGAAGAATAGACTTTTTAAATTAAGTTTTATTTTTGTGTTATTGGCATTTTTTTTAACAGGATGTCCAAAAATAGCTGATTCAGGTTATTCAGATAGTGTAGAAGAGGGACAGAAAACATCACAAGAAAAAGAATCTGAAAAAGAAAAAGACCAGGATAAAGATAAAGAAACAGATAAAGATAAAGAATCAGAAAAAGATAAAGAATCAGAAAAAGATAAAGAATCAGAAAAAGATAAAGAATCAGAAAAAGAACCTGAAAATCCAAATGAACCAGGCAAAACAGAATTAACAGAAAAAATTGCTGCTGCAAAAGACAGCATTGATTTTGAAAATACAGCAATTGGTGAAGATGCAGTGGTTTCAAAGTCACTACTTATAAAAAATCTTAATTTGAACGGAAAACAGCTTACACTTGAAGCAAGTGGCATTGAATTAGAGAATGTTCAGAATGCAGTGATTGTAGTAGACGAAAAGGTTGGAGAAGGTGATGTAACTCTTACAAATTGTTCTATTGCAAAACTTGAGATTTACGGTGGTGGTTCTAACAGTATTCACATTAATAAATCAAATATCGCTTCTGTAGAAGTAAAGAAAGATAATGTTCGAGTTGCACTTGAAGATGCTTCAAAAATTGAAGCTGTAGTTGTAGAAGCTGCAAATACAAAAATTGAATCTGCAGAAACTATTGTAATTAACGAAATAAAAGTAAGCGAAGTTGTAGACAAAATTACAATCAAAGGCGGAACTGTAGAAAAAGTTCAGGTAGTGCCTGTTGAAGAAGGCCAGGCATCTGCCGGTCAGAGTGGGGCTGCGCCTGAAAAGACTAAAATCCTTATTGATGGAAAAACAGAAGTAAAGAGTGTTGAAGGAACAAATGATGTTCAATTGACAAAAGAAGCTATTCAAAGCGGTTCAAACGTAGTTGTAAAAGCCCCTGTTCCTGTTGTTACTTATTATGATGATACCATTGTATTTTTATCAAACGGCGATACTACAGGTACTGAGTTTGAAGGTCAGGATGTTTATTATGAATATATTTTTGATGTTGAGACAAAGGCTGAAGAAGAAATTGGAATTGATTATAAGGTTAATATATATAAACTTCCTGATGATATAAAAGTTTTCATAACTGAAAAGAATAATGGAAAAATTATGTATATGGAAATGACCGATGATACTAAAATAGATTCAAATACTCTCTCTATTAAAACATGGTATGATGCATCTCTAGTTCTTGAATCTGCAGGTCTTGTAAAAGGTTCTTTTAAAGAAGATAGAGTAGAACTTGAATTTCCTGTATATGATCAGAAATTTGATATAAAAGACTGTGGAATTCCTGAAAAAATTATCCTTCCAGAGTCTCCATATAAGCCTGAATTTACGGTAACTCCTTCTGCAGATGGAAATGTAATCAATATTACATTTAATGATAGTGACGATGAACAGAAACCGAATAAATATATTTCCAGCTCAATAAGCATATATCAGGGTGTAAAAGAAGAAGATAAATGGCTCTGGAAACAGGTTTTTAGTTTAGATGAAAATACAGATAAATCTGTAACTTTTACAGACTGTTTTGTAGACCCAGGAAAAGAATATACATATCTATTTGAGGTAAATAATAGATATAGAACTACAGAAGACGATTCTGTACTTGTAACAGCAACTGGAGGAGCCGGCGAAATTGTATTATCAGCTGAAAACTCTACAGCAGACAATGGCATAAAGCTTACAATTTCTGATGTTTCTTATTCCTCTGATTATAATGCAAGCCGCACAATCTTCAGATATTATGAAAATGATACTGATAAAAAGCCATGTTATGTAAAAATTGAACATTACAAAACTGATGAAGGAATGCTTCCGATTGTAGATTATTATACAGATAAGGGCATAAGTTATACTTATAAAGCTCAATACGCATTCTGGAATACTGATTCACATCAAAGATATACACCAATTGTAAAACCTTGCAGCATAGAAGCAAGTGTAGGTCTTGGAGAACCAAAAATTACAAACTCTCCAGCTGGAAGTGTAAACGAAAATAAAATCTTTACCTTTACAGAAGTACCTCAAATTGCTGTAAATCAACTGGCAGATAATGCAACATATAATATCACTTTTAATTATGTATATACCTATCAAGAAGACGATTGTACTTCAACAGTTGCAAGAACAATTCTTTACGACCCAGAGTGGTCAGAAATACTGTCTGACTCTGACGTAAATAAAGTTTCCAGGTGGCTATCACATACTTATAAATATGACCAGCTCTATGATGTATTTATTACTTATAGTAATGGAATTCATTATGACTATGTATATACAAAAGGTGATTTACCTGAAATGGCAGATATTGTTGTTCAATAAAAGTTAAGGCCATCTGCTAAACTTGAAAAAATAATAATTGAAATATTGTAAGACCCATTCTTTTGTGGTATTTTTATATTAATTGCTGCAAAAGGTGGGGAAAATGAACAGACAGTTGCTTGAGTTTTCTTACGGATTACGTAAGGAGCGGAAAAGAAAAAGTTTTTCAATCATTGTTTATATAATTCTTATTATTACGTTTATAAATCTGTTTTTTCATTTTATCATTTTTCCTGTAAAGCAGGTTAGCAGTTCTATGATTCCTGATATTCAGGAGCAGTCTTATCTTTTTACAACATCTTTTGTGCCAAAGCTGGAGCGTGGTGATGTTGTTTTGATTGAGCCGCGGAAAAACGAAGAGCTTTCTTTTTTTAAGAAGATTATAAATGGAATTGTTTACTTTTTTACGGCTTCGCAGATTTCGATTACAGAAGATAAAAACTTTCCGGGAACAAAACCTCATATAAGACGTGTGGTTGGCATACCTGGCGATTCAATTTATATGCGCGATTATGTTTTGTATGTAAAGCCCGCCGGCGAAAAGCATTATCTTACTGAGTTTGAAGTTTCAGACAAAGAATATAACTTAACTTTCTATACGGCTCCGGCTGACTGGGATAGTTCAATTGGTACAAAAGGTTCTTTTGATGAAATTGTTTTAGGCGATAAAGAATATTTTGTACTTGGAGATAACAGAAAAAGCTGTTCTGATTCAAGATTGTGGGGACCTTTGGACGGAAAGTATATAAAGGGAAAGATAATTCTCTGCTATTTTCCCTTTAAGAATATCAAAAAATACTAAAATATATGGCTGAACGGGATTTTGCCTTATATATTCATATTCCTTTTTGTATTTCTAAATGCAGTTACTGTGATTTTTTCAGTATTACAGACTGTGGTGAAGAAAAGCTTGAAAAGTATATTGATTCTCTTTGTAAGGAAATTGAATGCAGACTGAATAGATTTGATTTTGTTGATACCGGTGTGAATGGTGTGCGTGATGTATGTGATGTTCGCGATGGCGTTATAAAATCCATTTATATTGGCGGGGGAACTCCGAGTCTTTTGAAGGAAAAGCATTTTGAAAAAATATTAGAAACGGTGAAAACTTGTTCCCCAACACTTATTTTAGCTGTGGACTGCGAAATTACTATTGAGCTGAATCCTGATGACGTAAGTGTGGAATTACTGCGGGCTTTATGGAAAAATGGCGTGAACAGGATTTCTGTTGGAATGCAGTCGATGAACGATGAGGTTTTGAAAAACGTAAGGCGGCGTGCAGGCAGAAAGGAAAATCTTGAAGCATTAAAGACGATAAGCGGTGAGTGGAAGGGAATATTTTCTGTTGATTTGATTTCTGCTTTGCCTTTGGAAAGTATGGAAAGCTTTGAAAAAGGATTAGAAGAAGTGATTAAGTATAATCCTCATCATATTTCGCTTTATTCGCTGACGATAGAAGATGAAACTCCGCTTGGAAAACAGGTTGCAGATGGCCTGGTTGATTACGATTTTGATTTTGCAGATAAGATGTGGCTTTTTGGGCGTGATATTCTGGAGAAAAATGGATATGCGCAGTATGAGGTTTCCAACTTTGCGCGTGCAGGTTATGAATGTAAGCATAATCTTTTTTACTGGAATCATAAACCGTATTTCGGGTGCGGAAGTGGCGGTACGGGAACCTTGTATAAGAGTGACGGAAGGGGTTTTCGCTGGACTAATGCTGAGGATGTCGAAAGATATATACAGTTTTGGGGTGAAAAAGGGACAGAATTGGGTGGAAAACCACTGAATCTGTCTTGGGAGTTGCCACTTAATCTGCCGCAAAACGAAGAAATTGTGAGCTTGAGCGATTCAAAGTTTGAGTTTTTTATGATGGGATTACGGAAAATGTGCGGTATAACAGATTTGGAATACAGGCAGATTTTTGGTGAAGAGCTGCCGGAAAAGTTTGTTAAGCTTGCAGAAGAATGGCGCGAAAAAGGGCTTTTTGGAATTGTTGATGAACGGCTGGATGGAAGCACGAGTGTGCGGTATAAAATGAGTGGAGAAGGTATTCTTTTTTTGAACAGGTTTCTTTCTTTGCTGGAGCTGTGAAAGTTATACTTGAAGGCTTATCATCATCAGAATTACTCAAAAGGAATTGTAATTATAAAATTGCTGCCTTCATTTAACTTTGAGGTAACCTTAATGGTCCAGCCGTGAGTTTCTATAATGTTTTTTACAACGGAAAGGCCCACACCAAGACCTTCTTCGCGGCGGGAAGATGTTCCACGGTAGAATAAATCGAAAATATTGTTTAAATCCTCTTTTTTAATTCCTTGTCCTGTATCTCTAATGGAAAATACAATTGCCTTATGTGTTTCCTTATTGGAAGTTTCCTGCTTTATGCTTGCCGAAATGTAAATGGAATCATCATCCTTTGTATAACGGATGGCATTTACAAAAATATTTTCAAAGGCACGGTTTGTAAGCTGGTAATCAAAAGGAATGTGAATGTCATAAGGAAGCTTGAGATTTAAAATAATATTGCGCTTAAAAATATTTCCTGTAATTTCTGCGCTCTTTGCAAACGATTTAATAAACTCTGTAATTGACTGTGAAACAAAAGTGTTCCTGAGTTCAATATTATTCAGTTTAATGTAGCTGAGCAGGGTATCTATCATTTCTTCAAGCTGGGTGGTTTTTGTACTTATGAGTTCGAGAGAATCAAGGATTTCTTTATGTTCGGTAATTACTCCATCATGAAGCGCTTCTGTATAGCCTTTTATAATGGAAACGGGAGTTCTTAAATCGTGGCTGATTCCCATGATGAACTTGTATTTCTGATTCTGAGCTTCAAGAAGGGAAATGCGCATTTTTTCCAGGTTTGCAGCCATGGAAGTAATTTCGTTTGACTTTTTATCGTGCGAAATATCAATTTTAAGGTCAAGGTTTCCATCGGCAATGGCCTGAGTCTGGTTATCGAGCTTTTCTATTGAGCGGAAAATGTTTTTGGAAATTATGACGATGAGGATTATACAGAAAAAAATAAGGACAAGAATAAAGAGAATAAGGTATGCAAACGTAATTGTCCTTAATCCGTAACGCCTGTTTCCGCGCTGTATTCTGGAAAAAAGAAAAAAATCTGTAGTACCTTCGTTTATAAGCCTGTACTGGTAAATGTATTTTTTTGAAGACGAGTTTATTAAGTTAATAAGAACTGTTGTATTAACTGTATCGCTTTTGTTTATTTCCGGAATTGTAGAAATAAGAACCTTTTCTCTTGAAAAAAGAACAAACTCAAAATCGGGGGAGATTCGTTCCAGTGTTTGACGGATTATCTGAAGGTCTTTTTCGGAATATTCATTCTGACTTTCTTCCAGAAGATTATTGTAAGCTTCAAGCATTACGGAACGGGGAGAGCTGAGATAATGCTGCATGACTATAAAAAGAATTGTGAGTATAGGAATTGTTACTATTATTGAGGATAATAGTATGAACTGCTTTTTAATTGTCATATTCTGGAAAATCTCGACTAAGACGAATCTTTGTTTCTGATTACTTCTTTGGAGAAAATATAGCCTTTTCCAAACTCGGTTTTAATGTATTCATTTTTGGAAGGGTCTTTTTCCATCTTTTTTCTGAGACGCTGAATGTATACCGCCACCGCAGTTATATCACCATACTGAACTTTCCATACTGCATTGTAGATTTTTTCAGGCAGGAGAACTTCACCGGCGTGTGTAACAAGGTATTCAAGAACTTCATATTCTTTTGTTGAAAGCGGAATCTTGTGGTTGCCTTTTTTGAGTACGCAGCTGTTGAGCATTAGGGTGTAATCATCAAAGGAAATAGAATCTTCGCCTTTTGTGTTTATGAGTGCCTGGCGGCGGAGGTTTGCCTTAATTCTTGCAACGAGTACGCTTGGTGAAAAAGGCTTTGTAACAAACTCATCGGCACCAAAGCCCAGGCCCTGGATTATGTCGTTATCATCATCGCGGGCAGAAACTATTACTACCGGTATTGAACGTGAATACTCTTTCCGGAAGTG
>JAEEGF012201872.1_pt1 | contig 27988 bp, 13 predicted proteins | sample 9134171 | NCBI WGS metagenome assembly JAEEGF01 (sample SAMN16246542, study PRJNA631951) | gut metagenome | biome: gut microbiome; feature: rumen; material: AP-attached | host: Bos | place: Iran: Karaj | collected 2018-10 | reverse complement strand
TCAATATCGTCTGGCTGACCATCGAGTGCATCCCGGTCTTCTTCGCCGTACGCTACGGCATCGACCTGTGGGTCTGGCTGCGCTCCGTGCTGGGCATCAAGGGCGTCGCGATCCTGGCGACGGTCATCAGTATGGCGAACTTCGGCTGGTACGCGGTCGACTCGCGTCTGTTCGGCTCGTCGATGATCAACCTCTTCGGCGCCTTCGGGGTCACCTTAAATGAAAACTTCTGGCTGCCGTTCTTCGGCGTCCTGTGCGTCATTTTGGGCACGCTGATCGCCCTCGGCGGGCCGGAGGTCATCAAATGGACCAACCGCTTCCTGGTCACGGCCCTCCTGATCGTCGGCGCCATCGTCGTAGCGATCTGCTTTACCGCAGTCCCGCTGCCCGACTTCCTGAAGTATACGCCGACCGAGAGCATCTACGACACCAGGCTCGGCAATTTCATGCTCTCGGCGGAAGGCAACGTGGCCTTCGCGTTCTCCTGGTCCACGCAGGCGCTGGTGCTGCCCCGCCTGGCCAAGACCGAGCGCTCGGGCTACTGGTCCACGTCTCTCGCCTACGGCGTGGTCGCTCCGTTCTTCGTGGCGGCCGGCGGCGTCATGGCGATCGCCATGTACTTAAAGACCGGCGCCTACGTCGACGATCCCACCAAGATGCTGGCGACCCTGGCCGGCCCCGGCTTTTCGCTGCTGAGCTTACTCATGGTCGCTTTCGCGAACATCGGTACGCAGGGCACCGGTTCCTACGTCAACTGCATGATCATCAAGAGCGGCATACCAAAACTAAGCTACAAGCTGCTGGTCATACTGGCCATGTTCTACGTCAGCGCGCTGACGATCTGGGGCTGGGTCATGGACCACTTCGGGAGCTTCATTTCCTGCGCGGCGTATATCCAGGGGCCGATCATCGGCATGACGGTGGTCGACTACCTGATCGTCAAGAAGAGGAAGATCTCGCTGAAGTCGCTGTACAACATAGACGGTCACAAGGCCTACGACTTCACGCACGGCTTCAACCTGGTGGGTCTGGCCTGCATCCTGATCGCGTTTGTCACCTGCGTCGCCTTCATCTACGACCCGCTGAACCAGGTCATCAAGAGCCCGATTTTCCTAGTCCTGACCGGCAGCGGCTACACCGCGGTCTGCGGCGGCCTGCTCTACTACCTGGCCAGCCTGACTCCGTTAAAGAAGTACATGCTGCGCGACAGAAACGAACTGGATATCGTATAAACAATATGCTATACTGGGCGGGCGGCGCTGAGGCGCCGCCCGTAAAAATCTGAAAGAGGAATCAGACTGACGTCATGACAAGAAACGAATTCAACCTGCTCTATGCGATCCATAAAAACGGAATGCTCAGCTACCGCCGCCTGGCGGAGCTGGCGAACGTCTCCGTGGGCTTCATCTCCAAGACGCTGAAGGCCTTTACGGCTGCCGGCTGGACGGATGAAGCCGGCCTGACCGAAGCCGGCCTGTCCGCCCTTTCCCCGTACAAGGTCGACAATGCCATCATCATGGCGGCGGGCATGTCCACCCGCTTCGTGCCTTTAAGTCTGGAGAAGCCGAAGGGCCTGCTGATCGTGAAGAATGAAGTCCTCATCGAGCGGCAGATCGAGCAGCTGCAGGAAGCAGGCATCAAGAAGATCGTGATCGTGCTGGGCTACAAGAAAGAGGCGTTCTTCTATCTGGAGCGCAAATTCGAGGGCATCAAGATCATCATCAACCCGGAATTCAACACGAAGAACAACACGCATACCCTGTATCTGGCCCGCAAGTACGCCGGAAACAGCTACATCTGCTCCTCGGACGACTACTTTGAGGAAAATCCCTTCGAGGAATACGTCTACCAGAGCTACTACGCGGCGCTGCACGTACATGAAAAGACCAACGAGTGGTACATGATCCCGGATGCGAAGATGAATATCGCGAAGGTGGAGCGCAGCGGCAAAGACGGCTACATCATGCTCGGCCACGTGTACTGGGACCGTGCGTTTTCCGCCGCGATGATGAAGCTCTTAAGCGACGACGCCGAGGTCGGCAACTATGACGAAGCGCTCTGGGAGCAGGTCCTGATGGAACACGTGAAGACCCTGCCGCCCATGGAGATCAAGGTCTATCCTTCGGACGAGATCTTCGAGTTCGACTCGCTGGACGAGCTGCGGCAGTTCGACGCGAACTACATCGATCACACGCACAGCAAGATCATGAAGAATATCGCGAAGGTCTTAAGCTGCAAGGAAAGCGAGATCCTGCGCTTCAAGTCCATCAAGGAAGGGCTGACCAATACCTCCTTCGTCTTTGAGGTGAACGGCGAGCGCTACGTGTACCGCCACCCCGGCGACGGCACGGAGGCCATCATCTCGCGTCAGCACGAAAAGAAGGCGCTGGAGCTGGCGAAGTCCATCGGTGCGGACCCGACCTTCCTGTACATGGACGCGGAGGCCGGCTGGAAGATCTCCCGCTTCGTGGAGAGGATCCGCGTGCCGTCCTACGACAGCTTCGAGGATTCGAAGCGCATCCTGAAGGTGCTGCGCAATCTGCACGGCCGGCATTTGAGCGTGGACTGGAGCTTCGATCCCTGGGAGGAAGCCGGCAAGATCGAGGAGATCCTGCGGAAGGAGAAGAGCGGCATCGCCGATCCGGAGTTCGACCGGCTGAAGGAAGCGGTCGGAAAGTGCCTGAAGGCCTGCGAAGGCGACGGCGTCACGATGTGCTTCTGCCACTGCGACACCTACGCCCCGAACTGGATGCTGACCGAAAAGGGCGATACGATCCTGATCGACTGGGAGTACGCGGGCAACGCGGATCCCGGCTGCGACGTGGGCACCTACATCATGGATTCGATGTGGGAGGTCCCCGAAGCGGAGCGCTTCATCCGCGAGTACCTGGGCAAGGACTGGAACGAGACGCTGAACCTGCACTATCTGGCCTATACGGCCGCCATTTCCTATTACTGGTACGTCTGGGCGCTGTACCGCGAGGCCTGCGGCGCCGTGATGGGAGAGAGCCTGTACAACTGGCACGTGATGGCGGTCCGCTACGCGAACTATCTGGTGGAGAAGTACGGACTGTAATTGCGCGGCAGAACCTCATAAGACCGGCGCCCGCGGGCACCGGTCGTTTTTTTGCTGTCATCCTGCGCGGAAATGTGTTATAATATTTCAGCTATTCTAAAAGCAAAGGAGCAGGCTACCATATGCTGCAGTTAAAAAATATCGCAAAAACGTATCAGACCGGCGATTTCATCCAGCGCGCGCTGGACGGAGTCAGCCTGGCTCTGCGTGAAAATGAATTCGTGGCGGTGCTGGGCCCCAGCGGCTCCGGCAAGACCACGCTTCTGAACGTGATCGGCGGGCTGGACCGCTACGATTCCGGGGAACTGCTGATCGACGGCGTCTCCACGAAGGCCTACCGCGACCGCGACTGGGACACCTACCGGAACCACGTCATCGGCTTTGTTTTCCAGAATTACAACCTGATCCCGCACCAGAGCGTGCTGGCCAACGTGGAGCTGGCGCTCACCATCGGCGGCGTGTCCGCGAAGGAGCGGCGTCGCCGCGCGAAGGAAGCGCTGGATAAGGTCGGCCTGACGGAGCATCTGCACAAAAAGCCCTCACAGCTCTCCGGCGGCCAGATGCAGCGCGTTGCCATCGCCCGGGCCCTGGTGAACGATCCGAAGATCCTGCTGGCGGACGAACCGACCGGCGCCCTGGACTCCGAGACCGGCATCCAGGTCATGGAGCTCTTAAAGGAGGTCGCCCGCGACCGCCTGGTGGTCATGGTCACGCATAATCCGGAACTGGCGGAGACCTACGCGACGCGCATCATCCGCCTGAAGGACGGCCGGATCACCGATGATACGGATTCCTTCGCGGACGCGGAGCGGACGCTGCCGGCCTCTATGGGGCAGAAAAAGCAGAAAAAGGCCTCCATGAGCTGGGCGACCTCGCTGTCGCTCTCCTTCAGCAACCTAAAGACCAAGCTCGGCCGGACCCTGCTGACCGCCTTCGCGGGCTCCATCGGCATCATCGGCATCGCGCTGATCCTGTCCCTGTCCACCGGCGCGGACCAGTATATACAGGACATCCAGCGGGACACCATGACCTCCTACCCGGTCACGGTGGAAGCGGTGACGCTGGATCTGTCGGGCTGGGTGGAGATGGCCCAGACGCGGCGGGAGGGCCTGAACAAGGCGCCCGAGCACGGCATGGATTCGGTCTGGTCGGACAATACCTGGCTCGAGATGCGTTCCGGCATGTCCTCCAGCATCACGGAAAACAACCTGACGCGCTTTAAGGCCTATCTGGACGATCCCGCCTCGCCGATCCGCCAGTATCTTGGGGAAAACGGCATCGTGTACAGCTACGACACGGCCTTTAACGTCTATACCTACGACAGCAGCAGCGCCTTCATCAATACCGACGATCTTTCCCTGGCAAAGAACAGCGCCTTTATGAGCGGATCTCTCAGCAGCACGGGCAGCCTAAGTTCCAGCCGCAGCCAGACGTCCCACAGCTACTTTTCCGAGCTGCTGCCGGACGCGGAGACCGGCCTGGTCAGCAGCGCGCTGAAGGAGCAGAGCGAGCTGATCACCGGCAGCTGGCCCTCCGCCTACAACGAGATCGTGCTGATCGTGGACGAAAACAACGAGCTGTCCCTGCGGAGCCTGTATTCGCTGGGCTATCTGCCCGCGTCTGAGTACGAGGAGATCTCGGAGCTGCTGGAAAAGGGCGAAACGGTCGAGAAGGACCCGGTGGAGCTCGACTACAATACGCTGCTGGAGCACTGCTTCTATCTGGTGCCGGCCTGCGATCTGTATGAAAAGCAGGCGGACGGCGGCTGGATCTATATCGGCGACGACGCGTCAAAAGCGGAACTGGCGGCCAAACGGGGCGTGCTGCTGATCGTGAGCGGGATCGTGCGCAGCAAGAAAAACGGTGCGTCCTCCCTGCTCTACGATCCCATCGGCTATACCAAGGCGCTGACGGACTATCTGATCGGCTATACGGCGGAAAGCGAACTGGTCAAAGCGCAGCAGGCCCGGCCCGACATCAACGTCCTGAACGGCATGCGCTTTACGGCCTCGACGGATGAGGAGAGGGCGGAGGACGTCATCCTCTACATGAGCGGGCGCGGCGTCACCGAGAAGGCGTCCTACTACCGGATGCTGATGCGCGGGAAGGAGCTGACGCCCGAGCAGCAGGCAGCCATGGCCGCGATGGGCGAGGCCGACATGGCGGCGGCCCTCGACCGGATGCTGCTGGAGGGCCTGCCGACCGAGACCACGAACGCGCTGTACGAGAGCCTGATCCGGAACGGCAGCTACGAGGACAACCTGAAGGCCTTCGGCATGATCAGCACGGACGCCCCGTCCTCCATCAGCCTGTACTGCGACACTTTTGAAGCGAAGGAAAAGCTCGCGGACGAGATCCTTGCCTATAACGATACGGTCGCCGAAGAGGACCGGATCACCTACACCGACTACGTGGGCCTGCTGATGAGCTCGGTCACCTCCATCATCGACGTGATCTCCATCGTGCTCATCGCCTTCGTGGCGGTCTCCCTGGTGGTCTCCTCCATCATGATCGGCATCATCACCTATATCTCCGTGCTGGAGCGGACTCGGGAGATCGGCGTGCTGCGCGCGCTGGGCGCCTCCAAGCGCAATATCTCCGAGGTCTTCAACGCGGAGACCCTGATCATCGGCCTGGTGAGCGGCGTCATGGGCATCGGGATCGCCGAGCTGCTCCTGATCCCGGGCAACCGGATCATTCACCATTTCGCGGGAGACGTGGACGTGAAGGCCTTTATCCGGCCGGAGCACGCCCTGATCCTGATCGTACTGAGCACGGTCCTGACTCTGATCGGCGGCTTTATCCCTTCGAAGAAGGCTGCCCGCCGGGATCCGGTCGCCGCGCTGAGAACGGAATAAGAGCGGGAGGCTAAGGACTTGCCCGGAGAAGGACGCGAAAAGAAGGACGGCAGGCTCCTGCTGCGGAAACGGGAACTGATCCTGGGGATCGGTCTGTTTGCCGTAGGCATGATCCTGCCGGCCGTTTTGAACGTCGGCCTGTTCCGGATCTACGAGACTCTGGCGGATTCGCTGCGGCGGGAAAACGTGACGGAGCTGATCCTGACGGCCGTGAAGCTGGTCCTTCTGAATATCGTCCGGGGCGTGCCGCTCTATGTCGGTGCTTTCTTTATAGGCGCTTCCTTCCGCCGGGAGCGGAACCGCCTGCGCGATACCCTGCTGAATGCGGCGGTGATCGTCCTGCTGCTGATCCTGGGCTACGTGCTGATCGGCTTCTGGTACGGCGTCCACTACGATTTCGGCGTGCCGGCCGTCATTATGACGGTCTTTCTGATCCTTTTCGGCCGCCTGGACTTCCGCTACGTTCAGCTGCTGAAAAAGAGTCTGTCCGTCAGCTTTTTCCTCTGCGCCGTTCAGTTCCTGGACGTGATGCCCTTCTTTAACTCGAGTTCGGCCTTTTTCCCCTTCGACCGCCTGCCGATCGGACGGGGCGAGACCTCGCAGGATATCAAAAACGTCGTGATCCTGATGGAGCAGGAGGATCTGGTCAACGCCGTGGGCGTGGTCGGCTTCGCGCTGTTCGCCCTGATCGGAGCCATCTACCTGATGCAGCTGCGCCTGGAAAACGACCTGAGGGAAATGAACAGCCTGCGCGAGCAGAATCACGAGATACTGCTGGCCAAGCAGGAAGCGGAGATCCAGAACCGTCTCTACACGGAGATGCGCTTTCTGGTCCACGACTTAAAATCCCCTCTGACGGCCATGCAGACCATGGTCGGCGTGATGAAGCTTTCGCCGCGGGACGAGGCCTGGGACGAAGAATGCCTGGACCGCATGGAGGAATCCATGGAGCAGATGAACCGCATGATCTCCGAGATCATGTCCGAGGAGCGGCAGTATCCGGCTACCACGGAGGAGATCCTTCACACGGTCATGGCGCAGCTTTCGGTCATGGATTTCGTCCGCTCGATCCGCGTGGACAACCCGCTGCCGGAGGCCGTGATCAACGTCAACAAGATCCTTTTGTCGCGGGCGCTCGTCAATCTGGTGCAGAATTCCGCGAAGGCGATCCCCGCCGACCGGCAGCCGCAGATCCGTCTCGGCGTTTTCCGGCAGCCGGCGGAGACCGGCAGCGTCATCTGTTTTTCGGTGAAGGATAACGGGACCGGGATGACGGATCCGCAGGGGACGCTCTGGGATCTGGGCGTTTCCGGCCGGCGCTCCAGCGGGCTCGGCCTGGCCTTCGTAGCGGAAGTGGTCCGGAAGAGCGGCGGCCGGATCCGCGTGAATTCCGGCAAAGAAGGCACGGAGATCATTCTGGAGATCCCGGAGGAAACGGAAGATGAGTAAAACGAAAATTCTCTGCATAGACGATGAAAGATCTATCCGCTTTGCTTTGAGCCGGCTTTTTTCGCTGCAGGGTTGGGAAACTCTGGAGGCGGAGAATTCCGAGCAGGGCGTGGAGATCTTTGAACGGGAGCGGCCGGACCTGGTGCTGGTGGATTACCACATGCCCGGCGAGAACGGGGTGGAGACCGTGAAGCGCCTGCGCCGGATCAGTGCTGCGGCGCCGATCATCGTGTTTACGATCGAGAACAGCCAGCAGACGGCGGATGCCTTCCTGGAGGCAGGCGCGACGGATTTCGCGACCAAGCCGATCAAGGCGCCGGATATCATCAGCCGGATCCGTCTGCATTTGCGCCTTCTGGAAAAAACGAAGGAAACGGCGGGGCAGCCGGGCGCTTTCCGCAGTGAAAAGGGCATGTCGGAGGAGACGATGGCTCTTCTGATGCAGTTTATGGAGGAATGCGGCGAAGCGAAGACCGTCGAGGAGATCGCGGAAGGCGTAGGCCTGGCCAATCCGACGACCTACCGCTACCTTCAGTATCTGGTCAAGGAAAAGAAGCTGACGCAGCAGATGGACTACGGGAAGGTCGGACGGCCGAAGCAGCGGTACCGGATCCCGTAAAAAATTAATAATGGAAGCAGAGAAGACAGCGCACGCGGAGTGCGCTGTTTTTGTGCAGATAACGTTGGAAAATAAGAAAAATGCGAGATAAATAAGATAAATACGGCTCCCGCGTGGACTTGTCAAACGGCTTTTGCTATAACGATTCTGAAAGATTGGCGTCCGTTCAGGGACGAAACGAAATGTGCAGAACGGGAAGGAGGATCTCATGGCGGAGGAGAGCAAAATGAGTAACGGAAACGAGAACGGGAAGAAAAAGAAATGGCTGCTTCCCCTGATCCTTGTTCTGGCGCTCGGAGCCGGCACGGCCGGCGTCTTTGCGCTGACGAGGGGCAGGAACGGCGGCCCGGGGAAGGAAACGACCGGCGTGCCGGGAACGGAAGCGACCGCTCCGACGCAGGAGGCGGGACAGAACCCGACCGAACCGGCCGGTCCGTCGGGTCCGTCGCAGACCGATCCGGCGAAACCCGCGGAAACGGAACCGGCCGGCGAAAAAACGCCGTCGGATCTGCTGCGGGAGCGTCTGCTGGCGGAAGGCGAGGACGTGATAGAGCTGACGGAGGACGTCGCCGTTTCCGGTGAGACGCTGACCGTCAACGGCAAAAAGACCTTAACGGGCAGCGGGCGGATCACGGCGAAAGACGTAAGCGGCGACTATATCATCACGATCGCCGAGGGCGCCTCGCTCGTGATCGACGGACCGGTCATCGACGGTACCGGCAAGGCGAAGAACGGCATCCTGGTCTCGAAGGACGCCATGCTGGACTTTGAAAGCGGCGAGCTGACGAAGCTGGACAAGCTTGGCATCCGCGTCGTCGGCGAGGCCACGGTAAAGGCGAAGATCAGCGAGGTCGGCACCAACTGGATCTACATGCAGAGCGGCGGCCGGGCCAGACTGGAAAACGCGGCTTTTGAGAACTGCGGCGAATTCGGCCTGCAGGTCTTAAGCAATACGGAAGTGACGATCAGGGGCGGTTCCTTTACCGGCTCCACGGGCACGATCCTGTACAACCGGGGCGTAACGGATATCGAGGACGCGGCCTTTTCGGACAGCGCCCTGTATACCGTTTCCAACGGCGGCATCATGACGCTGAAAAACGTGGAGATCAGCGGGGCGAAGAGCCAGGGCCTGTTATACAACTATCCGGACTGCTCTCTGGAAATGACGGACTGCCGCCTGCACGACAGCGAAAACTATCTTTTCTATAACAGCGGCACGGCCGTGCTGGAGGGCGTCAGCATGGAAAGCTGCGCCAGCCACGCCATCTATAACGAAGGCGCCACGGCGGATCTGACGATGAAGAACTCCACCCTGGACAAGATCGGCTCCACGGCCTTCTTCAACAAGGTCGGCAGCAGGATGGATCTGGAGCACATCACGATCGTCTCCAACGGCAACCACGCGCTGTACAACCGGGCGGGCACACTGGTCGCGAAGGATATCACTTCCACGAGCTCGGTCGGCACCATCGTCTGCAACGACTCCGCGACGGATACGGATCTGCGCTACGGCACGCTGGAACTGGACGGCTTTGCCCTGTCCGGCGGCCCGGGCTACGGTATCAGCTGCTACGGCGGCAGCATGATCGTAAAGAACGGCACGGTGGACGTCTGCGGCTCCTACGGTCTGTACGTCAAGGACGGCGAAGCCGTGATCGAAAACGTGGACTTCAAGGGTACCAGCGATCCCGAAGGCCGGGCGACCGTGCAGATCGGCATCACGGACTTTGAAAACGCTGTCGTTACCATGACGAACGTCAACATCACCGGCGGCGCGCGGGGCATCGGCAACCACGGCACCCTGACCTACAATTCCGGTACGATCAGCGGCAACAGGAACTTCGGCAAGATCGCCTACGGCGGCGGCATCTACAACTTCAACAAGCTGACCTTAAACGGCGGCACCATCAGCGGCAACGAATCCTTAAACACCGGCGGCGGCATCTACAACGCCGGCGAGATGGTGATGAACGGCGGCCTCGTGACCGGCAACAAGGCGGACACGTCCGGCGGCGGCATCTCCAACAGGGACGGCTGCTACCTGACCATAAACGGCGGTACGATCTCCAAAAACTACGCCGTAAACTACGGCGGCGGCCTCTACAATAAGGGCAAGGTGGACATGTTCGGCGGCACCATCAGCGGAAACAGCTGCGGCAAGCTCGGCGGCGGCGTCCATTCGGCCAGATGGTTCCACCTGATCAACGGCACGATCACCGGAAATACGGCCGGCGGCCAGGGCGGCGGCGTATACAACACCCCGGACGGCTCCTGCGTGCTTTCGGGCGGCGTGATTTCCTACAACAAGAGTTCCGATGAAAAGGGCGGCGGCGGCGTGTACAACACCGGCAAGATGACCGTGGAAAACTCTGTCGTCATCCGCAACAACCAGGCGGCTTCCAGCGGCGGCGGCATCCTGAACAGCTCGACCTCGACCGGCGCCTGGGGCGTGCTGAACGTGACCGGCGGCACCATCGAAAACAACAGCGCGGCGACCTCCGGCGGCGGCATTTACTCGAGCGCCAGCCTCTTCTTAAGCGGCGGTACCATTAATAATAATAAAGCCGGAAACAACGGCGGCGGCGTGTATGCGGGCGCAGACAGCGAGGTCAAGATCAGCGGCGGCAGCTTCGACGGCAACCGGGCCGGCAATTATGGCGGCAGCTTATATCTGGTCACCAAGGGTGAAGTCGCGAATATCACGGCGAAGAACAGCAGCTGCGACGGCGGCAACGGCGGCGCGGTGTATATCACCAGCGCGGCGGATATTACGTTAAAGAACAGCAGCATCACGGACTGCAAGGCCCCTGAAAAAGGGCACGCGGTCTATCTGTACAAGGGCGTGCTGCGCATCGAGGACTGCACGCTCACAGCGAAGGAAAACGGCGCGGCGGTCTGGAACAACGGCGGCAGCATCAGCCTGGGCGGCAGGAACGAGCTGAGCGTTTATACGGAAAACGCGCTTGCCCTGGAGGACGGCTTTGACGGCGCCTCTGCCGTCACGGTCCTGCTGGACGGCTACACGGACGGCAGGGAAGTCCTTAGCGGCAAGGAAAGCGTTGTGGCGGCTTCTTACGACAAGGCCTTTACGCTTCCGGAAATGCCGGAAAACGTCAGCCTGGAGAGCGACGGACGCTTAAAGGACAGCAGCGCGGAAGTGGAAGCGGTCCTGTACGATAAAGCCGGCACCGAGCTGGCGCGCGGTTCCCTGACGGCCATGGTCAGCCGGGCGGAAGCCGGCCAGACGGTGGAACTGATCGCGGACGCGGCCTTAAGCGGCAAGCTGACGATCGATAAAGATCTGACGATCCGCGACGACGGTACGCCCCGCGCGATCCTGGTATCCTCGCCGGAGCGCGCGTTCCAGACGGATAATGAAGCGGTCCTGCGCTTTGTCGGCAAGGGCGGCCTGACGATCAGGGCGGCGGAAGGCGTGAACTTCTCAGCAGTCGCCATTTACGTGATCCGGGGCAGCGTGGAAGCGGAAGGCCCGGTGACCGTCAGCGGCTTCAGCTGCGACAATACGGCGAAGAATAATACGAACGGCGCGGCCATCTACGTGGCGTCGAGCGGAAAACTGAAGCTGAACCAGACGACGCTGTCCGGCAACACGGCGGCGGCGAACGGCGCGGCTATCTATATTTACGGCGGCACGGCGGAGCTGGTGAACGTGACGGCCTCCGGCAATACGGCCGGCAAGGGCGACGATATCTACTTAAGCAACAACGGCATTCTGACGGTGAAGGGCGGCAGCTTTACGAGCGGAGGCAGCGCCGATCCCGCCGTCTACGTCAGCGCGGGAACCTTTACGCTGGACGGCAAGGTGAAGGCCTCCGTCTATACGGGCGGCAGTCTGGCTCTGGCAGACGGCTTTGACGCGGCATCCGCGATCGAGACCTATCTGGATGCCTATACGGACGGCCGGACGGTCGTCAGCGGCAAGGCCGACGTGGTGAAGGCGGCGGTAAATGGCGGCGCGGTGATCCTGCCGGCTCTGCCCGGCGGCGTGACGCTGGAAGAAAACGGCAGGCTCAAGGAGGCTCCGTTGGTAAAACCGGAAGCCGTCCTTTACGATGCCTCCGGCAAGAAAGTTGACGAAGGCCGCTTCACGGCCATGGTGAATGCGGCGCAGAACGGCTTCACCATCGAGCTGGTGGACGACGTGGAACTGAGCAGCACGGTCCGCATCAACAAGTCCGTCACGATCCGTGACGACGGCACGCCTCGCAGTTTCCTGATCGGCGACGCAGCGGCCCGCGGCCTGGAATTCTACGGGGATTCCGGCATTGAGGAAAGCGCGTACCCGGTCATTACCCTTCAGGGCACGGCGGCCGGCGGCCTGACCATCCGGGCAAAGAACCCGGAAACGGTATTCGACTACGTGGCGCTCTACGTGATCCGCGCCAAACTGGTCACGAGCGGCAGCGTCACGGTCAAGGACTATAAGACCAATAACTCCGTAACCAACAACAAGAACGGCGGCGCCTTCAACGTGGCCTCCAGCGGCACGCTGGAAGCCGACGGTCTGACCGTAACGAATATCACGGCGGCCGGCAAGGGCGCGGCCATCTACAACAACGGCGGCACGGTGATCCTGAAGAACGTGACGTTCAGTGATAATACTTCCTCCACCGGGCAGGACGTCTACGTCGGCAGCGGCACGCTGACCCTGGGCGGAAAGGATACGCTGAAGATCTACAGCCCGTCCGCGATTGCGCTGGCGGATGATTTCGACAGGACCTCGCAGGCTGCCCTGTATCTGGACGTTTATACGGATGGCAAGGTGGTTCTGACCGGTACGGCTTCCGTGATCACGGCGGCTGTGGACGGCGACGCGGTGACCCTGCCTGAGGCGGCGGACCAGCCGACTGAAACAAAGCTCTTAAATACCGGTATCCTGAGCGTTGCGGCGCCGGAGAAGCCGGAAGCCTATCTGTACGATGCGGCCGGCACGAAGGTGAACGAAGGTCTCTTCACGGCGATGGTAGCGGCGGCAGAACCCGGCTATACCGTGGAACTGGTGGAAGACGTAACGCTGGCCTCCACGCTGCGCATCAACAAGACCCTGACCATCCGCGACGACGGCACGGCCCGCACCATCTATATCGGCGATGGCGCGCAGAGAGGCCTGGAAGCGTACGGCGATTCCGGCATTGAAGAAAGCGCGTATCCGGTCATTACCCTTACGGGCACGGCGGCCGGCGGCCTGACCATCCGGGCAAAGAATCCGGAAACGGTCTTCAATTACGTGGCGGTCTACGTGATCCGCGCCAAGCTGGTCACGAGCGGCAACGTCACGGTCACGGATTACAAGACGAACAATTCCGTAACCAACAACAAGAACGGCGGCGCCTTCAACGTGGCCTCCAGCGGCACGCTGGAAGCCAACGGTCTGACCGTGACGAATATCACGGCGGCGGCGAAGGGCGCGGCCATCTACAACAACGGCGGCACGGTGATCCTGAAGAACGTAAGCTTCAGCGGCAACACCGCTTCCCCGGGACAGGACGTTTATATCGGCAGCGGCACGCTGACCCTGGGCGGCAAGGATACGCTGAAGATCTACAGCCCGTCCGCGATCGCTTTGGCGGCTGATTTCGACAAGACCTCGCAGGCTGCCCTGTATCTGGACGCCTATACGGACGGCAAGGTGGTCCTGACCGGCACCGATACCGTGATCGCGGCGGCCGTGACCGGCGGCGCGGTGACTCTGCCCGAGGCGGCGGACCAGCCGACCGAAACCAAACTTCTGGAAAGCGGCATATTGAGCGTTGCGGCGCCGGAGAAGCCGGAAGCGTATCTGTACGACACCGACGGCACGACCAAGCTGGCGGAGGGCCTCTTCACCGCCATGCTGGCGCAGGCGGCGGACGGCCAGGTGATCGAGCTGGTCGACGACGTGACCGTAACAGCCCGGCAGACGGTTTCAAAATCGCTGACCATCCGGGACGACGGCACTGCCCGGACCATCTACGTCACCTCCATGAACCGCGCGTTCCAGACCAGCGGGGACGTCACCCTGACCTTTGCGGGCACGGAAGCCGGCAAGCTGACCCTGACGGTGAAGGAAGGCTTTGAAGGCGCGGCTCAGCCGATGCTGTACGCCGGTTCCGGCACCACGATGGTCCTGAGAAACGTCGCGATCCGGGATTATAAGAATACTTCGACGGCAGGCGGTACCAGCGGCGTCATTTACATCACTTCTTCCGACGACAAGGGCCCGAGCACGGTCGTGCTGGAAAACGTGAGCATGAGCGGCAACAGCTGCAGCTTCAGAGGACAGGATATCTATCTGGCCAATAAGGGCATTCTGCAGATCAGGAACAGCAGCTTAACGAGCGGCAGCGGCAGCACGGTCTCCGTATACCGGGCCGGCGCCAGCTCCGTCCTGACGCTGGACGGCAAGGTCACGGCAGGCATCTATACGCCGGCGCCTATCGCGCTGGCGGACGGCTTTGACGCCGCCTCGCAGGTCAGCCTGTACCTGGATGCCTATACTGACGGAAAGACGGTCCTGACCGGAACCGCTTCCGTGATCGCGGCGGCGGTGAACGGCGGCGCTTTCACCCTGCCCGAAGCGGCAGCCCAGCCGACCGAGACCAAACTTCTGGAAACCGGACTCTTAAGCGTCGCGGCGCCGGAGGTGCCGGAAGCGATCCTGATCGACACGGCCGGCAAAGAGACAGAAGGGTTGTTTGCAGCTCTGGTCGGAGCGGCGCAGGACGGAGATACCATAAAGCTGGTCAGTGATGTAACAGTCATAAGCCGACTGACGATCAAGAACTCCATTACGATCACAGACGACGGAACGACAAGAACGATCTATGTAAACTCGGATGATCGCGCTTTCCAGACCAGCGGAACAAATACTCTGACGATTCAGGGCACAGCAGCAGACAAGCTGATCCTAACAGTCAAGGATGACTTCGCAGGGGCAGCACAGCCGATGCTGTACGCCGGTTCCGGTACCACAATGGTGCTGAAGAATGTGAGGATCGAAAACTATAAGAACACTTCCACTGCCGCCGGTACAAGCGGAACGATCTACATAACATCCTCCGGAGATAAGCTCAGCACAGTCGTCCTGGAAAACGTGACCATGAGCGGCAACAGCTGTGCCTTCAAAGGACAGGATATCTATCTGGCGAACAAGGGCGTTCTCCAGATTAAGAACAGCACGCTGAGCAGCGGAAGTGGTAGTACGGTCTCTGTGTATCGAGCCGGTGAGAACTCTACCCTCTCATTAGACAGCCAGTGCACGGTATCGATCTACACACCGGCTGCAATTACTCTAGCTGACGGCTTCGCATCTGATTCACCCGTTACGCTGTATCTGGATGCTTATACGAATGGTAAGGTGGTCCTGACCGGAACGGCCTCCGTGGTTACGGCGGCCGTGGAAGGCGGCATCAGTCTGCCTGATACGGACGATCAGCCGGCGATCACGCTCCTGACCACTGGTGTCTTAAGTGTTACGGTGCCGCCAGAGCCGGAAGCCGCTCTTTATGCGGATGCCAGCAGTACAGAACCGATCACCAGCGGTCCTTTCACCGATATGCTTTCTCAGGCGACGAACGGTCAGATTATAGTGCTGCTTTCTGATGTGACGGTTGCAGCTCGACAGACGATCGAGAAATCAATCACGATTCGCGATGACGGGACTGCCAGAACAATCTATGTGAGTTCGACAGACAGAGCTTTCCAGAGTAAAGGGGCCTATACTCTCACGATTGAAGGCACGGCAGCCGGAAAACTGACCCTGACAGTAAAGGATGGTTTTGCCGGCGCGGCGCAGCCGATGCTGTATACCGGCTCCGGTTCAACGATGATCCTGAGAAACGTTACGATCAAGGATTATAAGAATACTTCAACGGCAGCCGGCACCAGCGGAACCATTTATGCAACCTCCGACGGAACAAAACTCAGCAAGGTCATACTTGAGAACGTGACCATGAGCGGAAACAGCGGTGCCAATAACGGCTTGGATGTTTACCTGAACAATAAGGGCGTTCTGCAGATCAAGAACAGTACGTTGAGCAGCGCAGCTGACGGCAAAGTGTCTGTATATCGTTCCGGTTCCAACTCGGTACTGTCTCTGGACGGTCAGTGCACGGTTTCGATTTATACGCCGGCAGCGGTCACGCTGGAAGACGGCTTTACGGCTTCCGGCTCGGCGGTCACGCTGTACCTTGATGCTTACACGAAGAACAAGGAAGTCTTTTCCGGCACGGCTTCCGTAATCGCGGCTGCCGTAGACGGCGGCGCTGTCACGGTGCCGGAGGCGGCTGATCACAGCCTGATGCTGCTGAACACCGGTGTTCTGGGCGAACCGCCGGTTCCGGCTGTGGCAGCCCTCTACAAGTCCGGTGAGACCTCCCCTTACGCACAGGGTAGCCTCAAGGAGATGATCGAAAAAGCCAATAGCGAAAGTCTTTCCGGCGCGACCATCAAGCTGATCGGAGATCCGATCCCGCTGGATGCGACGGTAGATATCACGGTGCCGCTTACCATAACGGACGACGGCACGGCCCGCACTATTACGGCAGAAGCGGCCGGAGGCGCCTTTACGGTGAAGAGCAGCGGTGTGAAGTTGCTCCCGAATGCGGGCATTACCATTCAGCCGGCCTCCGGTGAAACCTTCTCGAAGGCGGCGGTCACGGTTGCGGCCGACGGCGAACTGATATTGGAAGGCAGCCAGACCGTAAGTGTCTATCTGATCGGGACCGGTGTGATTAAGCTGGCAGACAGCTTTGCCACGACCTCCCAGATTACGGTCTACCTGGACAGCTACACTAACGGCCGGACCGTGCTGACCGGTACGGCTTCCGTGGTCGCGGCAGCCGTAGATGGCGGCAGTGTTACGCTGCCGGAAGCGGCCAGCCAGTCTACCACTACAATGCTGCTGAACACCGGTATCCTGAGCGTTGCAGCGCCCGTGACGCCGGAGGCGTTCCTGTATGATACGGACGGTACGACCAAACTGGCGGAAGGTCTTTTTGCGGAAATGCTCTCGCAGGCCACGGCCAGCCAGGTGATCGAGCTGAAGGATGACATCATGGTTTCCGGCACACAGACGCTCTCCAAATCGCTCACTATCCGTGACGACGGTACGACCCGGACCATCACGGCCTCTTCGGCGGATGGGGTGCTGACCCTTACCGAGGGCGGTGCGCTGACCTTGCAGGGTGTTACCGGTATTACATTTGCGGTAGCAGACGGCGTGACCCTGACCAAGGCAGCCGTGACCGTGAATGCGGGTACGCTGACCTTAGACGGCAAGATCACGGCGACGGTGTACGCGGCCACGCCGGTGGTGCTGGTAGAAACCTTTAATACGACCGGTTCAGCCATCAGCCTGTATCTGAATGCTTATGTAAATGGCAAGCAGGTGCTGAGCGGTACGGCTTCCGTGATCGCAGCGGCCGTAAACGGTGGCGCCGTAAGTCTCAAGGGGGCTCCGGAAGACGGCGTCACTACGGCATTGCTGGAAACAGGCTATCTGCAAAGAGACGTAGAGGCAGCTCTTTACCAGTCGGTGACAGCGAGTACACCTTACCGGGACGGTGCTTTTACCGATATGTTGGCAGCGGCAACTGATGGCGAGATCGTGGAGCTGAAGAAGGACATCACGGTTTCCACAAAGCAGACGATCTCCAAGTCGATCACGATCCGGGATGACGGGACCGCAAGGACAATTACCGCCTCCGGGTCGTCGACGGTGTTTGAGATCGACACGGGCAAGACGGTATCTATTCTCGGTAACGGCGGAATTACTATTCAACACGAAGATGGAACAACTGTTACCAGAGCTGCCGTCTATATCAAAGAAACGGCTGTTGTCACGCTGAAGAAACTGACAGTAAGCGGTTTTAGCAATACGTCAACGAGCAATTCCGGAGCAGGCATCTTTACCAACGGCCAGTTGACCATGACAGACTGTGCGGTCCGCAACAATCACACAAGCGGAGGCAAAAACGGTGCGGCTATTTACGTGTCCAGTTCAGGCAGTCTCACCATGAGCGGAGGTTCTGTGGAGAATAACGGAACTGCCAAGGATGGCGATACAGTTAAACTTTATGGCGGCGCGGTTTATTTGGGCGGCCCGGGGAGCTTTACGGGGGTGACATTCACCGGCAACAGCGTTGTGAATAACAATACAAGCGGTTCTTCCAACGGCGGAGCAGTCTATATTACCGGTGCAAATGCGGATATGACCAACTGTGTATTCAGCGGGAACAGCGCCACGGGCAACGGTGGAGCGGTTTATATGGGCACCGGAGTCCAGCTGACTCTTGACAACTGCACCATGCAGGACAATACGGCCAAATCCGGTCCGGCTGTTTACAATTATCGTGGTGCATTGACCTTGAAAGACAGCACTTTGGCAGCTAGTGGGAATGCTGTTTATGTGGCAGTTAACGATACTGATGGAACGTTGACGCTGGACGGAACAGTGACGGCAAGAATCAGTCTTAGCGCTGATATTCCGCTTAATGTCGCAGACGGATTCTCGGCTTCTTCACAGGTGCGCATCACCCGCAAGACCTATGTGGCAGGCGATCAGGCTGTAAGCGGGGATCCGACCGTCATTGCCAATACCTACACGGCATTTACGTTGAACAAGAGCGGTTTTGTTGTTGATTCCGACGGCAAGATCGCGGCTGCGCCGTAAAGAACAAATGATGCGGTTCATCTGACGGCGGTACACAGCCATGAAACACACGCATAAGACAATATTTGCCCTCCTTTTTGCTCTCGTCCTCCTTCTTTCCGGCTGTGGGAATCAGCCGGCGGAGCCTTCGGAGAATGTCCCGGAGGCTTCGGGGACGGAGGCGCAGCCTACGGCCCCGACACAGACTCAGGCTGCCCTGCCGACAGTACGGGAAGGCGTTCCCACGGACGGGGCGGGCTGGTATCTCTGGGATGAGAACGGAAAGACGAACCTCAGCGGCCGGGAGGCAGCCGGAACGAAGGCGGTGGTAGCCGCATCCAAGGTGGAGGCTTCCCGCGCCGGTCTGGAGATCCTTAAGGCCGGCGGCAACGCCGTCGACGCGGCGATCGCCACGGCTTTCGCGCTTTCGGTCGTGGAGCCGAATTCCTCCGGTATCGGGGGCGGCGGCTTCATGCTGATCCGCACGGCGGACGGAACGGAGCTCTTCCTCAACTTCCGGGAAACCGCGCCGGCCGGGGCGGATCCGGCGCTCTTTGAAAAGGATGCGGACGGGATGATCCTGAACGCGGAAAAATCCGCCGGCGGCAAATCGGTCTGCGTGCCCGGCGAGGTGGCCGGTCTCTGGTATGCGTACGAGCACTTCGGCTCCGGCCGTCTGGACTGGGCGGCGCTGATCGAGCCGGCCGTCCGGCTGGCTGAGGAAGGCTTCCCCATCACGGGGACCCTGGCGGCGGATATCACGGAAAGCTACGACTATCTGGTCCGGGACGAATACCTTTCCTCGCTTTTCCTGGACGACGGATTCCAGCCGGAGCAGGGCTTCCTGCTGAAAAATCCGGACTATGCCGGAACGCTCCGCCTTCTGGCGGCGGGCGGCCGGGACGCGTTTTACCGGGGGATTCTGGCGCAGGAGATCGTGACGGCCGTACAGGCGGCGGGCGGCTTCCTGACGGCGCAGGATCTGGAAAACTACGAGGTGGAGGCGCTTGAGCCCGTGCGGGGCAGCTACCGGGGCTATACGGTCCTGTCCAGCCCGCTGCCGTCCTCCGGCGGAACGCACGTGATCGAAGCCCTGAATATCCTGGAAAACTTCGATATTGCCTCCTACGGCTTCGGCTCCGCGGAGGACCTGCATATCAAGGCGGAGACCTTCAAGTGGATCTTTAAGGACCGCGCCGCCTATATGGGGGACCCGAATTACGTGGCGGTGCCGCAGGCGGGGCTGATCTCCCCGGACTATGCGGCAGCCGTGGCCGCGCAGTTTGATCCGGAGAAGATCGCGGACTTTGGCGGGATCGATCCCTGGAACTACGAACATACGGATACGACGCATTTTTCGGTCGCTGACGCCGCCGGCAACATGGTGGCGGTGACGCAGACCGTCAACCTGGCTTTCGGCGCCAAGCTGGCCGTGCCGGGACGGGGCTTCGTCCTGAACGACGAGATGGGCGATTTTTCCGCGGATCCCGCCTCGCCCAACGCGATCGCGCCGGGCAAGACACCGCTCAGCTCCATGAGCCCCACGATCATTCTGGACCCGGCGGGCAAACCCTTCCTGGTCCTGGGCAGTCCGGGCGCCGTCCGGATCATCACGACGGTGACGCAGGTCATCAGCAACGTGATCGATCACGGCATGACGCTGCAGGACGCCATCAACGCGCCGCGCATCTACGCGGATACCGACGGAATACTGCACTATGAAGACCGCTTTGACCAGGCGGTGATAGACCGTCTGAAAGACATGGGCTACGAAACGGATCCGGTAAACGCCTATTACCACAGCTACGGCGCCTTGCAGGCCGTGCTGTACGGGCCGGATACCCTGTACGGCGGCGCGGATCCGCGCCGGGACGGAAAAGCCTTAGCCTATTGACGGCAGAAGGAGAGAAGAATGAAGAAGAAGCTAAGAAAAGCGCTGGCATTCCTGACGGCCGCCGCGATGCTGTTCGGCCTTGCGGCCTGCGGAACGCAGCCGGCTCAGACTCCGGCGGACACCACGGCGGAAACGCAGCCGGCACCGGAGGAAACGAAGGCAGCAGAAACGCAGGCGGCGGAGAGCACGGAAGCCGTGACACAGCCCCAGCCCGCGGAAACGACCGCGGAAGAGCCCGAAGCGCTGCCGGCAAACGGGATCGTGACGGACGGCAAGGGCTGGTATCTCTGGGATGAGAGCAATCACGTGACCCGGGAGGGACGCGGCGATACCGGCGAGGTCGGCATGGTGGCGACGGCGAAATACGAAGCCTCCGCGGCCGGAATGGAGATCCTCGCCAAGGGCGGCAACGCGATCGACGCGGCCGTCGCGGCGGCCTTTGCTCTCTCGGTCGTGGAGCCGAACGCCTCCGGCATCGGCGGCGGCGGCCATATGCTGATCTATACCGCAGACGGTCAGGCGCACTTTCTGGATTTCCGCGGGACGGCTCCCGCCGCCGCGACCAGCCAGAGCTGGGGCGGCGCGGAATACGGCGCCCGTTCGGTGACGGTCCCGCTGGAGGTCGAAGGCCTCTGGACCGCCTTTACGCGCTACGGCTCCGGCAAGGTCAGCTGGGAAGAGGTCCTGGCTCCGGCCATCAGGCTGGCGGAGGAAGGCTACTACATCACGCCGACTCTCTACAAGGACATGATCGATACCTACGACTACCTGGTAAAGGATGAAGGCCTTTCCCGGATCTATCTGGACGACGGCTTCCTGTACGAGATCGGCGACCGTCTGGTCAACGCGCCGCAGGCGGCGGCTTTAAAGAAGATCGCTGCGGAAGGACCCGACGGCTACTACACCGGAGAGATCGCCGAGGCGATCATTGAGACGCTGGATGAAAACGGCGGCCTGATGACGTTGGAGGATCTGGCCAACCGCAAGGTGCGTGAACTGGACGTGGTGAGAGGCAGCTACCGCGGCTACACGATCCTGACGACGCCCTTCGGCGGCGCTACCGTGCTGGAAGCGATGAACATCCTGGAAAATTTCGATATCGCAGAAATGGGCTTCGGATCCGAAAAGCTTCTGAACCTGTACGGTGAAGTTTTCCAGCTGATCTACCGCGACCGCTTTGACAACCTGGGCGACCCGGACTACGCGGATATCCCGCTGGATCACCTCCTGAGCAAGGCTTTCGCGAAGGCGCGGGCGGCGCAGATCGAATTCGGCAAGACGAAGAAGGCGGAAAAGCTCAGCGTCTACGATTACAGCGACGCGGGCGAATCGCAGGATACGACGCATTTCTCCGTGGCGGATGCGGACGGAAACATGGTCTCCTGCACCCAGACCGTTAACGGCATCTTCGGCTCCAAGATCTGCGTGGGCAAATACGGGATCGTGCTGAACAACGTCATGGCGGCATTCTCCACAAGCGTGAACTCCAACAACAAGTGCGAACCCGGCAAGACGCCCAACAGCTCCATGAGCCCCTCGATGGTCCTGGACCCCGAAGGCAGGCCTTATCTGGTGCTGGGCAGCCCCGGCTCCCGGAAGATCATCACCACGCTGACGCAGGTCCTGGTCAACGTGCTGGATTTCGGGATGGGGATACAGGAAGCGGTAGATCAGCCGCGCGTCTTCAACGATACCGAGCGGGAGTATGATTACGAGGATCGTTTTGACGCGGCCGTGATCGGTGCGCTTGAGAAGATCGGCTATGATCTGCACGGCTCGGACGATTTCAACAAGATCTTCGGTTCCGTGCAGGCGATCCAGTACAAGGACGGCGTGATCTACGGGGCGGCCGATCCCCGGCGGGACGGCAAGGCCATCGGATATTAAGGATATTACCGGGAGGCGAACCCTCCGTTTATCAAAAAAGAAGAAAACGAGGAAACAACGATGAAAAAACTGACTGTTTTTGTTCTGGCGCTTGCCATGATCCTTTCCCTTGCCGCCTGCGGCAGCGATCCCGTTCCGACCGCGCCGGCCACCAAGCCGGCCCAGACTTCGGCGGATAAGCCTGCGGAGACCACGAAAGCCGGTCAGCCGGCTCCGGCTGAGACCACCGAGGCCGGAAAGCCTGCCGAAACGGCGGCTCCCGGCACGGATATCCCCGTCCTGTTCCAGGGTCCGGCTCTGGTAACGACTGCCGGTCAGAGCGCGGACGGCACCGTGGCGGAAACGCTGCTGATCCGTGCCGGCGTGGAATGCGACGTCGTCGGCATGGCGGGGCCGGATGATCTGGCCGGTCACAGCTGTCTGGTACTGGTCGCCGGCGGTTCCTCCAAGGGCCTCGGCCAGGCGGGTATCAAGGAAGAGCAGGAGCTCGCCCGCGTCCGCGAACTGATCGATGCGGCCAAGGCGCAGAACATCCCGATCCTGGCCATGCACGTAGGCGGCACGACCCGCCGCGGGAACCTCTCCGACAAGTTCATCCCGGATGCCATGGAATGCTGCAACGCGGCCATCATCGTGCAGGAAGGCGATGAAGACGGCCTGATGAAGAACATCCTGGAAAAGAACGGAACGCCTTACTATTACATTGAAAAGCAGAAGGACGGCACGGCCGTCGTGAAGCAGCTCTTCGGGAAATAAAGTCCCCTCGGAGGAAAAACGGTGAAAGAAAGCATCCTTGCTTTGCTGGTCATGGCGGCGGTCTTTGCCGGGCTTTGCTTTATCGCAAAGCTGCATATCAGCATCTGTCTGGCCTGCGCCGCCCTGGCGGGCTGCCTGGTCAGCGGCAACGGCCTGGGTCTGAGGTATCTGGTGGAGGGTTCCTTCTCCTATCTGGATACCATCCTGGTCATCGCCACCGCCATGATCTTTATGAAAGTCATAGAAGCCGTCGGCACGCTGGAAGCTATCTCCACGATGATCCTGCGGCGCTTCTACCGGCGGCCGGCACTGCTGCTGATCTGCCTGACCATCCTGATGATGCTGCCGGGCATGGTGACGGGGTCTTCGACGGCAGCCGTTCTGTCCGTGGGCAGCATCGTGGCGCCGGTCATGCTGATGCTCGGCATCGACGCGGTGACGACCGCTTCCCTGGTCGCCTACGGGGCTATTCTGGGCATGATCGCGCCGCCTGTCAACCTGCCGGCGCTCATGATCTGCAGCGGCGTAGACGTTCCCTTCGTTTCCTTTGAGCTGCCGCTGCTGCTTCTGGTCCTGCCGCTCGCGATCCTGGTGACCCTGATCATGGGTTTAAAGAAGGCGAAAAAGCTGACGAAAGAACAGATGGAGGCGCATCTGGGAGAAAAGGCCGGGAAAAAGTACAGCTGGCGGCTGTTTATTCCGGTCATCGTCCTGATCCTTTTGATCCTGCTGACCCGGGTCTTCAAGCTGATACCGGACATGGCGATGCCGCTGACCTTTTTGATCAGCGCCGCCTCCGGCTGCTTAAGCGGGAAAAAGCTGCCGCTTCTGGATACGCTCCAGGATGCGGTCCACAGCTGTCTGCCGGTCATGGGCATTCTGATGGCGGTCGGCATGTTTATAGAAGTGATGACGCTGACCGGTGTGCGCGGCCTGATCGTAGTGGGAGGCCTGAGTCTGCCGCAGACGGTCATGATCATCGTCGCGGCCGTGACCATGCCGCTCTTCGGCGCCATTTCCTGCTTCGGCTCCGCTTCCGTGCTGGGGGTTCCCTTCTCGCTGGCGCTTCTGTCCCAGACCGATATCACCATCGCCATCTGCGGCCTGTCCCTGATGGCGGCTATGGGAGATTTTATTCCGCCGGCCGCTTTAGCCGGCCGGATCTCCGCGAAAACGGCCGGTGCGGAACCCTACGGCAAGGTCGTGATGCGGAGCCTGCTCCCTATCAGCATCAGCCTGATCTACGCCGTCCTCTATGTTCTGTTTTCGAAGCAGATCGCGGGCGTGCTGCTGTAAAGGAGGGGTAAGATGCTTTTAATGTGGATATACCGGGCGATCGCCCTCCTGATCCTGGTCCTGACCGTACGGGAACTCTGGAAAGAGGAAAAAATGCAGATGAAGATCTGCGCGTGCTTTGTCGTGATCCCGCTGCTGCTGCGGGTCCTGATGATCAAGTAGGAAGGAGGCGCCTGATGAAAGAAAAAACGTCCGGGCGGCTGTCCTTCCTCCGGAACAAGCTGTTTCAAAACCTGTTCTGCGCGCTGCTGATCCTGACCGTAGCCGTGCTGACGGGTTACGAGTTCTATACCTTCCGGCACTACCGGGAGGAGATCCGCGTGCCGGAAGGAACCGAGATCCAGCACTTGAGCGACTATCTGCCTTCCCTGAAGGGAACGGCGGGCGATACGGAGATCTACGTCTTCCGCGGCGAAGAAAAGGGCGGTTCCCTCCTGGTGATGGGCGGGACCCACGCGGATGAGCTGGCGGGCCATCTTTCCGCCGTGATCATGGCGGAAAACCTGAAGGTGACGCGCGGCACGGTCTTCGTGATGCCGCGGGCCAATAACAGCGGATTTACCAACAACTTCCCGCAGGAAGCCTCCCCGATGTACGTGGAGATCCCGACGGCGGGCGGCGTCCGCACGCTGGTTTACGGTTCCCGGGCTACCAATCCGGTGGATCAGTGGCCGGATCCGGATCTGTACACGCATTTTCCTTCGGGACAGGGGCTTTCCGGCTCGGAGACGCGGAACCTGAACCGTTCCTATCCGGGACGGGAGAACGGCAGCTTTACCGAGCGGGTCGCCTTTGCCATCAAAAACCTGATCCTTGAAAACGGGATCGATCTGACCATCGACCTGCACGAGGCCTCGCCGGAGTACCCGAACATCAACTCCTCGGTGCTGCATGAGCGGGCCATGAAGCTTTCAGGCGATGCCAGCCTGGAGCTGAACGATATCGGGATCTCCATGCGCATGGAGGTTTCACCGGCTACGCTCCACGGCCTGACGCACCGCGAGCTGGGCGATTATACCAATACCCTGGCGGTGCTGATGGAAACGGCGAACCCCTGCCAGGGCCGGATCCGCGGGGCAACGAACGCGGCGCTGGCGGTAAGCGGGAAGGATGCCTGCTATGAGCAGGCCGCGAAACTGGGTTATCTGTACGTCCCTTACGATGAGAACGGCGTTCCCATTGAGGAGCGCTGCGGCCGGCATCTGCAGGCGGTGCAGGTGTATGCGGAAGCCCTCGGCTGGGTCTTCGGCGAGGAATATACTATTGACATGAGCGGCCTGCCGGGTTATGATGAATTGGTAAAAGGCTCGGTAGGAGATTGGCTGAGATAAAGGAGTAGATCCATGAAACGGATTCGGAAAAAAAGGATCTGTGCGTGGGAACTGATCCTTTGCCTTGCTTTACTTTTTGTCGGCTGCGTTCCGGCAGCCGGACCGGCGGTCAGCGATCCTGCGCCCTCCGGCCGGGTAACGGAGGCTGAAGCGCCTTCGGATCCGACGCAGGCGCCTGCGCCGCAGGCGGCTGCGCAGGAGACGCTGCCGCCGGAGAGCGGCGGGGAAGAAACGGAAAGCCCGCTGCCGTCCGAAACGCCGGAAACGGTGCCTCCGACAACGGCCTTCGTTTCCGAAACGCGCGCGGACGGCGCCTATACGGTGCTGATCGGCGGGAACGTTTTCTGGGTGAAGAACAGCCGGGCGATCGAACCGGACAGCACGCTGGATATCGAACGTATGAGCTTTGCGGATTTCGGCGGGACCTTTGCCGAAAGCTATCCGGTAAGCCGGGAAAGCTACCTTATCTGCGCGGGAGAAGCCGCCGAAACGGAGGTCTGGCATATCCGTTCGGAAAAACCGGGCCCGGCGGTGTATATCGTGGCGGGCACGCATGGGGATGAAAAAGCCGGCTGGTACGCGGGTCTGCTGCTCCGGCAGGCGAGCGTTTCCTGCGGCGATCTTTACGTCCTGAGCGTAGCGAACGTGCAGGGAGCGGCGGCAAACCGCCGTTACGTAACGGGAAAGGAGGACCTGAACCGTTCGTATCCCGGCTCGTCTTCCGGACAGGCCGCCCGTCTGGCGGCGGCGATCTTTGCGGATATCCGTGAGAAGAAGCCGGAGATCGTGCTGGATCTGCATGAGGCGATCGTGGTGCAGGAGGGACGTGACTTTCTGGGCAGCTCCCTGATCTTCACGAGCCTGACCGTTACAAAGGATTTCAGCGATCTTTTCTTCGATCTGCTGGACGCGATCGACGAAGGGCAGATCTGCTTCGAGTCCTTCGGCTACACCGGTCCGGCGCCGAACGGCAGCCTGAATAACACGGTGACCAATGAACTAAAGATCCCCATTCTGACGGTGGAGACCTTCCGCGGCTTCCCGATCGGACACCGGGTGGAGGAGCAGCTGGAGATCGCGGAATACGTGCTGGCCTGGAAGGGCATGCGCGGGGAATGAAAAGAAAGGTATGGACGAAATGAATGTGAAAAGAAGTGACAGGCCGATCGGCGTGCTGGATTCCGGTGTCGGCGGACTGACGGTAGTACAGAGTCTGAAGGAGCTGCTGCCGGAGGAAGATCTCCTGTATTTCGGGGACAGCGCGAACTGCCCCTACGGCAACCGCACGAAGGAAAACATTCTGGAACTGATGAACAATATCCTGGATTTCATGGAAGAAAGACAGGTGAAGGCGATCGCGGTGGCCTGCAATACGCTTTCCACACTCTACGACGAATATGCCCCGGCGCGGCACACGCCGATCTTCAGCATCGTGCAGGCGGCCGCCAACGACGTGGCCCGGCGGAATCTGAAGGAGGTGGGACTGGTCTGCACGGAGTTCACGGCCAATTCCGGCCTGTATGAGAAGCTGATCGACGAGCAGTGCCCGGGCCTGCCGGTCTATACGGCCAGCAACCACAACCTGGCCTCCACCCTGGATCAGGGCCGCTTTGCCGAGGTGCCGGACAACGTCCGCGCCAATATGCAGCGGCTGTTTGCGAAGGGGCATCCGGACTACGTGATCCTGGGCTGCACGCACTATCCCATCGTGAAGGATGAGTTCGAAAAGGCGGCGCCGGGCGTCACCTTCCTGAACCCCGCCCACGCGCAGGCGGAGGACATCAAAAACTGGCTGGCCGAAAACGGTCTGCTGCGGCAGGACCACAGGGGCAGTCTGGAGGTCGTGACCAGCGGCGAGCCTCACTTCTACCGTGAAATGTGCCTGCGGCTCGGCATCGGCGAGCCGGATCTTCTGGAACAGAAATCGCTTCCCTAAGGTTCCGGAAGCCTGAAAAAGAAAAAAGCGGTGCCTTTAGGCGGGTGCTCATAAGAAAGTTTTAAATCTAAAACCATTTGGGCATCTGTCTGAAAAGGTTGGCTATAAGTGAAACCCGGACTGTTGTATGAACAGCAGTTCGGGATTTTCTTTACCTTTTTCATAGAATCGCCTCTTGTATCAGCGAGTCTCTTTAAGGCATGAAACCCTCATAATACAGAAAACTCTTACTGAC
>JAEEGF012273127.1_pt1 | contig 27990 bp, 24 predicted proteins | sample 9134171 | NCBI WGS metagenome assembly JAEEGF01 (sample SAMN16246542, study PRJNA631951) | gut metagenome | biome: gut microbiome; feature: rumen; material: AP-attached | host: Bos | place: Iran: Karaj | collected 2018-10 | reverse complement strand
AAAACACTGAAAAGCTTTTGCATGGCTTTCGGCGTATTCAAGTCTCCTTCTGTTAATACTTCAACATCTACCCCAAGTCCTTTTGCTATTTTTTCAAGAGTTTTGTATTTGGGATAGAGTTTTCCGGCTTCGTATTTTCTTATGGTAGCATCATCAATACCGGTAGCAGCAGCCAGTTGCTTCTGTGTGATCCCGTATGCGTGTCTGATTTCTTTTATTGTTTCACCGACGGTCATTCAAATTACCTCAAATAAAGTATCATCTGGTATCGTGTAGCATCATTATAGCATAAAACATATCGTGCGGAACAAAAGTTCCTAAAAAATGCTCCGGAATACTTGACAATAGGAATAAATGTTCCTATAATCAAAAACAGAACAGGAACAAAAGTTCCTAACAGGCAATAATACGGATTAAAAAGAGGAGGAACGATATGGAGATAGCGAATATTCTGGATGGTTACAATGATATCCTGCTTCCGGAGGATGTTCAGAAGATCCTTCAGATTGGCAGGAATACGGTCTACAACTACCTTGCCGAAGGAAAGATCCGCTCAATGCGGATAGGTGGAAAATACCGTATTCCCAAGCTTTATCTGCTTCAGTTTATTTACCCTGACATGGAAATCAGAGAGGAGAAGTAGACTGCTATGGCGAGACCTAAAAAAGATGGGAAGAGGACGACTGGGGTACAAGGAAAGAGCGGTTGGTTATACATAGTAGTATCACGGAATACTGTCGTAAATGGCCGCAAGAGATCCGAGAAAAGGTGGATAACAACGGGACTTCCCGATACACCGGAAAATGTTAAAAAGGCTTCTGAAATGAGGAAAAGATTCGTCGGAAATAAGGAAGCTCTTGCGGTGGACAGAAACATTTCCGTTGCAGATTTCACGGAACAGTTTTTAAACAAGAAAAAGAGAGAGGTCTCAGACACTACATATTCTGCTTACTATTATAGGGCTAAAAGAATTACAGAGTACTTTGGAACAGTTAAGGTCAGGGAAGTGGATGAGGTGATTGTGGAAGGTTTTCTTGACAGCATGTTTGAAGTGCAACATGTTCAGAAAAGAACGGTTAAGGATACAAAGGTTCTTTTGAGAGGCATAATGGAGGAGGCTGTTTCAGAGGGTATTATCATCCGTAATCCAGTCAAAAATGTGGTCATCAATAAGAAACTCGCTGCAGAGAACTCTAAGGAAAGAAATGTTGATGAGGAATTCTTCTCTTACGAGGAAGCTCAACTTTTCCTAAGCAAGATAAAGGATCATGAACTATACGAGTTATTCTATGTTACTCTTTTCTTCGGATTAAGGCGGGAAGAGATTCTTGGTTTAAGATGGTCTGCAATAGATTTCATAAATAAAACTATGATCATTAACCATACTGTTACAAGAGGAACGACAATCAATCGATTGAATGCGACAAAGACAGAATCCAGTACAAGAAAATATCCGCTTACGGATGAACAGATTGAAATGTTTAAACAGTTAAAAGCAAGAGAACTTGCCAACAGAGAACTTTTTGGTAACGCTTATCATGACAATGACTATATTTTTAAACATGCGGATGGATCCTTATACTATCCGGATTATCCATCAAAAGCATTTCGCAAGCTGATTGATAATATGCCGGAGCTGCCGCAGGATATAACTTTTCACGGGTTGAGAACTTCATGCGTTTCTATCCTGGTACATCAGGGTATGGATATTAAGAGCATTCAAAAGTGGGTGGGCCATAAGGATCTCGATACGACACTGAGGATTTATGCCCAGGTTAAGGAGAAAGAAGCCAAAAGAGAGATTTTGGATAAAATGAAGGAAATCATTCCACTTAAGAATTACAAGGAAGAATAACAACAAAACATAACAAGATTCACAGATAATATTCCATGATGTGACATAATAAATGAGTAATTAATCGGAAAAAGTTAGAAAAAAGTTAGAAAACGTGATGAAAAAATCGGGGCGACGTGATTCGAACACGCGACCTCTGCCTCCCGAAGGCAGCGCTCTACCAAGCTGAGCCACGCCCCGCTACAAACTCTATGTAATTCTAAAATGCGTCTCCGGCGCAACGTCCCGAACGTAGCGCTCTACCAAGCTGAGCCACGCCCCGTCTTTACAACATTGCTATTATATGGAAAAACGGGGGCAATGTCAAGAAGACATGCCCCCGGAATTGCTACGGTCTTAACTTCATTTATGCATTCTTGCGGGTTGCGTTGAGGATGGAAGTCAGGATGCCGAACAGGATGCCTGCGATGGGCCATACGATCCAGGTAATCTCCCAACGCATGGTCAGGAAGCTCCAAAGGAGATAACCTGCTACGACCACGCCCCAGTAAATCTCGGTGATCAGGGCGTTGGAGCGGTTATTTGACTTGTTCAATTTGGAGTAGTCACCCTCCTGAAGCAGCATCTGATAGGAACCCCAGACCACACCGGCCTTGACGATGAGGAACACGCCGATGGCTACGATGGTCAGAAGAAGACCTACACCTGCAACAGCTACCAGATCACTCTCCAGTCCCATTGCTACAAACAGGGGAATGGAAGACATCACACACATCACAACACCAATGGCGATATGAGCAGTGAAGGTACTGCGGTACTGCTCCATGCGCTCACGCACCATGCCGTCCACGCCGTACTCGGTATCCAACACTTCCTTTTCCATGTACTCAAACCGGGTGAGGCTCATACCGGTAGTAATAAAGATACCCACTGCACATCCTACCATTGCAAGCAGCACCACCAGGCCGATCATGGCTGCCAGATTCTCAGTCAGGCCGATGACGGTCAGTTCTGCAAGGCCGGTCAGCACGATCAGTAACACGGGGCTGAGGATGCAGAGCATAACACCCAGTGCAATCTTCGGGCTGCTCTGGAACTTCGTCTGCAGGAATGCATTTGCTTCTTCCATAGAAACATGGTGTGCAGGGGGAACGGTCTCATCCAGATCACTGTGTGCGGCGACTTCTGCACTGAACTCCATCTCATCCTTTAATAAGAAGTCGGTACTCACTCCGAAGATCTCGGACAGCTGAAGGATCCGGCTCATATCCGGAACACTCTGTGCGCCTTCCCATTTGGAAATGGACTGTCTGGAGACACCCATCTTCTCAGCCAGCTCTTCCTGGGACCATCCGCTTCTCTTTCTTAATTCAATAATTTTGTCTGCAAGTATCATTTCGTTTTCCTCCGATTGTATTCTTCCCGATGACCTCGGGCTCATCTGTTTCGTGAGTTCAGAATACATTTTCTCTCCGTTGCAGACTATAAAGTATGCTTGAAACTTTGTCAACCGACAGTTGCAAATGCGCCCGCAGCCATTGCTGCGAGCGCATTTTTGACACTTTGGGGTTACGGGGCGTTTATCTGCCTCCGAAAAGTTTCGAAACAAAACCGAAAAGTTTTCGTACGACTTCCACACGAACCATAATCAGTTTTCCGGTGTTCTGATCAAAGACATAAGTGGTCATACCGGACTTGTAAGTTCCTTTGAGGGGCACACCCTTCTGGCAGTAGTAGGTTCCCGACCAGGTATACACCCAACCCTCTGCCGGTCTGCCGAACCAGTCGTAATAAACGGTTTCCTTCACCTCCGGTTCCGGGTCTTCCGGTTCAGGATCTTCGGACTCAGTCACTTCCGGTTCGGGATCCTCCGGCTCAGTCACTTCCGGCTCAGGGTCCTCGGGCTCAGTTACTTCCGATTCAGGGTCCTCGGGCTCGGTCACCTCGGGTTCCGGCTCTTCCGGTTCCGGATCCTCGGGTTCGGTGACTACAGGCTCCTCCTCAGATGTCGTATCACCGATAGAGGACAGCTTCACATTCTTCAGATCACAGAGTTCCGTCCACCAGAAGGCCTTGGCTGCCTGACCCACGCCGATGCAAAGTTCGTCACAGGTAGGAATGAATTCCAGGAGATCTGCGTAAGTTGCGCCGGAGCCATTCACACCATAGGTGATCTCTGCACCGTCCACATACAGATGGACTTCCGTCTCGGTGATGTTGATCTTCACATCATGGTCGGTTCCCGCCGTCATGGAAGGCGCCAGATCCGTCGCACCCGCCACATCCGGGTTATTGATATCGATCCAGTTACCGGTCATCTCGTTGTAGCAGACATAAGGAGCAGTCTGGACAGACACACGACCGGTGGTGGAGCTGTTGTAGAAACTTAAGATACCGTCCCAACCGTTCTGAGCGGCTCCCTCTTTCATATTGATGGTGTACTCGATGGTCAGGTTATCAATGTTCTTACCATAGAACGGATTAGACTCCACAGTCAGTGAGGAATTCTCGGGAAGTTCTACTGCTTCCTTCTCATATACGACAGAATCATGTGGCGTATTGTCCTCTTCCGGTTCTTCCGGTTCTTCCGGTTCTTCCGGCTCTTCCTCTTCCTCTGTCTCACCCTCTACAAGGACGGTTCCGCCCACAGCAGAGAACTCAATATTTGTCAGAGTGCAGAGTTCCGTATTCCAGTATGCGCTCACGGCCTTGCCGACCCCAAAGGTCAGGCTGGGGTTTGCCATCAGGGCATTCAGGATATCCTGATTGGTCACTCCATCGGAGCCATCCGCCGACACTGCGATCTCCTCGCCGTCCACGGTCATGGTGACTGCATCGGTGGTAACCTTGATCACCACTTCATGTTCCGTGCCGGACACCATAGCAGGTGCCTTATCCGTTGCGCCGGCTCCATTGGGATTGTTGATATCCTTCCAGGTTCCGTTTGCATCATTGAAGCACAGGTAGGGCGCAGTCTGAACCGAGACGCGGCTTCCGGTACTGCTGTTATAGAAGCTGAAGATGCCGTCCCATCCATTTTGGGCCGTACCCTCTGTCATGTTGATGGTATACTTCAGGGTCGCATTATCGATGACCTTGCCGTAGAAGGGGCTGTCCTCATATGCGATCTGGTCAGCGGCAGTCAGTTCCACCCGATCCTTGCTGTAGGAAACATCCTCGGTCACCACTGCCTCCTGTACCGGAGTGGGGCCCACGGTGCAGACCACATTGCTGAGCTCCACATTGGCTGCCATATCAGTCCACCATGCGCCGTAGCCGAAATACAGGGTGTCCGCGGATCCCTTCAGCCAGTTCAAGACATTGCTGAAATCCGTCAGGGTCCCATCGCCGTTCTCGGTGGCCATAATCTCCTGGTTATAAGCTTCTTCTCCGTTCACGATCACGGAGAAGCCACTCTTTGTCAAATTGATCGCCACATGTGCGGATTCGCCAATGTAATCCTTTACCAGGCTGTAATTGTTCAGGTTTGCATCGTACCAGCCGCCGGTGGCGTTGTATCCCAGATAGGATCCGGGAGTGAAGTAAAGCTTTCCGCCTGCACCCTGGAAGCCGAAAATGGTTCCCAGAACATTGACATTGCCGGTTGCTTTCGCATCAAATTCAATTGTGACACCACCGTCAAGATCAAGTCCGGGTGTGGTTTTCTCGTAGAAGGGATTTCTCACCTTGAGGCTGCCGTCCGCAAAGGCTGCCAGATTCACGGGAGCATCTTTAAAATACTCTGCCAGCACTACTGAATCCTTGTGATTCTGCGCTTTTGCAAAGACTTTTACATCATAGGTTTTTACATAGCTGCAACTGCCCTTGGAGATTGTTGCGGTTAATCTGACAATCGTGTCAGTCTGCGGCCCGGATACGATCTCGCCGACATTGCTCAGGATCTCCGGATCAGAAGAGATCCAGGAAATCTTTGCCCCGCTGAGACCCTCGGTCGGCAGACTGAAACTGTCAAATGCACCAAGGGGTGCGTCAAAAGAACTGTCGGCAGCGGTCAGAGCGACTGCACTTTCATCCGTGTATTCACCGGTTCCCCATACTGCGAGGCCATCGCTGCTGACTGCAGTAAAAGTCATAGCCTTCACATTACCTGTAACCGTCTGCTCCACAAAGACGCCACGGTAGGTTGCCCCTCCGATGGTAAGCTGCACATAAGGTGTTCCGGGTGTCGTCATCCAAGTACCGGTATAAGCGCCGGAAACAGTGCCGTCTGCATTCAGGGTAACATCCACAGGGGTCTGGACTTCCAGCTTCTCATAATTGGTCTGGAAGGGATGGAACAAGACATCGTAATTTCCAGCCACATCACTCATCTCATACCCGGTTGCAGAGATGGTTTCTCCGTCGTACTCATAAGGAGCCGTCACCAGCCAGCCATTCTCATTCACGAAGAGCTGATGCACGCGCACCTCATGCGCCACGGTTCCATCGTTGAACTTGGTATGGTAGACCAGGAACGCCTTGCCGTCCTCCGTCACAATGGCAGAGTTGTGGCCCTGGGAGATTTCTCCCACGCTCATGGTATCCCACTGATATCCGCCCATCAGCTTCTCACCGCGATTGAGAGAAGCATCGGTTGCACTGTAGTTCATCTCATAGCCGGAGAAAACAGCGCTCTTGCCGTTCTCATCCACATAGGGTCCATTCACATTCTCAGAGCGGAACACGCGCATGTTGTAACCACCCTCGGGAGAATAGAAGCCGTAGCTGATGAAGAGATAATAGTAATTCCCAATCTTCTGAATGTAGGAACCCTCGCCGGACACATAAGCGCCGCCGGCGATCTTAGTTCCAAAGTAGGGATCGGAAGTTACCGCCCTTCCCAGGTCGGAAGTGTCCTCATAGGCCACGGTATAATCTCTGAGGCCATTGGTCTCGTCCAGTTCCAGCATATAGATACCGCCGGACCAGGAACCGTAGACCAGCCACAGCTTACCGTTGTCATCGTAAAGCACCGCCGGATCGATGGCATGGGGCCAGAAATTACCCCAGTTGCTACCGTTGGTCAGCTGCTGATACTTTGCGGGCAGTTCCTCCTGCGCTCCGATGACCAACTCCAGATCCGTGTCATGGAAGGACTTGGAAGACGATGCCAAGCTAAAACCGGAGAACACCACAGGTCCCGCATAATCATAAGGTCCCTCAATGGAATCTGCCGTCAGAAGGACGATGGCCGAGTTCCACTTCGCTCCATTCAAGCTCAGATACATGCACCACTTGCCCATGACAGGATTATAGATCACATCCGGAGCCCACATATTTCCCTGAATGGAGTTACCCGAGATCCAGTTCTCTACATTGTAAGTACCAAACTCGGTATTATAGTTCTGTTCGAATTCCTCATCATAGGAAGATGCAAACAGATTGCTGGTCACGCTTTCCGAAGCAACGCCGGTCCAAATCTCCAGATCCGTCGTCTTGGAGACCGCCATATGCGATCCGAAGACATAATAGGTTCCCGCCCCGTCGGAAACAATCGAAGGATCATGCACGCTGGTCCTGACCCTGCTGCCGGAACTGATCTGCGCCACCAGCTCCTCCGTCAGGGCTGTGGTCTCCTCAGCACTGACAGTAATTGCAGAACCAATCCCCGGTGCCCCTAACACCAGTGCTGCGGAGAGTATCGCAGATAAGGTTCTGCGCCCCCACATTCTTCTCGTTTTCCTACACATACCTTTTCCTCCCATATGCGTGCGAAGCAGGACCATCCTGCCCCTGCTTTTCCAACATAGCATATTGACGAATATCTGTCAGCATTCATTTCACTTTTCGTCGTTTTCGTTAAGTGTAGGCTTTATAAATTATGCAATATGCACATTTTCATCCATTTATGAAATGTCCGATTTGTGCATATATATAGTTTTGTACTCAGAATCATGCTAATTTCATTTCGTGTTTCACTTAAATTAGAAATATAAAACGATTTTCTCGCAATTTTACGTATCAAAAAAGGAGTGAACCGGATTCCGGTTCACTCCTCACTAAAACATTATTTTCTTTTGCAGTTCTTCGGACAAAGACTTCGTTTCATCCGTTTTTGAAACGACACATCCGTCACTTACTTCATGATACTCAGCATCGCCTTGGCATTCTCGCTCACGCTGTCCTTGAAAACCGCGGATCCCGCCACGATGACATTCGCTCCGGAGGCAAGTACCTCCTCCAGATTGCCGGCGCCGATACCGCCGTCCACCTGAATGTCCAATTCAAGACCCATCTCATTACACAGGTCTCTCAGCTGTCTTGTCTTATCCAGGCACTCCGGGATCAGCTTCTGTCCACCGAATCCGGGCTCCACCGTCATGACCAGGGCCATATCAATGTGATCCAGATAAGGCTTCAAGACTTCAACGTGAGTGGCAGGCTTGATGGCGATACCCACCTTCTTGCCGCAGGCGCGGATCTTGCCGATGACATTCTCAGGATCCTGAGTGGATTCGATGTGGAAAGTAATCATGTCCGCACCACTCTTGGCGAACTCCTCCACATAACGCTCGGGCTCTGTGATCATCAGATGTACATCCAGGAACAGGGAAGTGCCCTTGCGGACAGACTGCAGTACCGGCATTCCGAAGGAAATGGAGGGAACAAAGATGCCATCCATCACATCAAAGTGCAGGTAGGGAACTCCGGCCTCTTCCACTTCACGGATCTGATCTCCCAGACACATAAAATCAGCAGCCAGAATCGACGGGGACAAGATATTATTCATGAATAACCTCTTTCAAAACCATAAACAACACGAAGCGAGGCGAAATCCGAAAACGGTTTTTTCGCCTCGCCTATCTTACAACTTTTTCGTATTCCTCACAAGACTAAATTAAGCAAGAAATTCTTTCACGGAAGCTGCAACGCCTTCTGCATCCAGTCCGTACTTGTGGATCAGAGCCGCAGCGGATCCGGACTCACCGAATACATCCTGCATACCAAGCTTCTTCACAACAGTGGGATGCTTTGCGCTCAGGCAATCGCAAACTGCGCTTCCCAGTCCTCCGATGACGGAGTGCTCTTCCACAGTAACAACCTTGCCGGTCTTCTTTGCGCTGGCAACGATCAGATCCTCATCCAGGGGCTTGATGGTGCAGATATTGATGACTTCTGCATCGATGCCGTCTGCCTTCAGGATCTCGGCTGCGCCAAGAGCTGCATCCACGCCGATACCGGTTGCCACGATGGTGACATCCTTGCCCTCGCGGACTACAGTGCCCTTGCCGATCTCAAACTTGTAATCCGGTCTGTCATTGATAACGGTGCATGCTGCACGGCCGAAACGGATGTAAACAGGGCCTTCGTGCTCCAGAGCGGCACGGACAGCTGCCTTTGCCTCTACATCATCAGAAGGGCACATGACAACCATTCCGGGGATGGTGCGCATCAGGGCGATATCCTCGTTGCACTGATGGGAAGCACCGTCCTCACCCACGGAGATGCCGGCATGAGTTGCACCGATCTTCACGTTCAGATGAGGATATCCGATGGAGTTACGGACCTGCTCAAATGCACGTCCTGCTGCGAACATTGCAAAGGAACTTACGAAGGGGATCTTGCCGGTCAGGGACAGACCTGCTGCCACACCCATCATGTTGGATTCTGCGATACCGCAATCGATGTGACGATCGGGATATGCCTTCTTAAAAATACCGGTCTTGGTAGCGGCTGCAAGGTCAGCATCCAGAACCACCAGGTTGGGAAACTCCTCTGCCAGCTCCTTCAGCGCATTACCGTAGCTTTCACGGGTTGCGATCTTCTTCACTTCTGCCATTTTAGCGGCCCTCCTTCTCTAACTCTTCATCGATCTTTGCAAGATCGGCCATGGCAATAGCATACTCCTCATCGTTGGGAGCCTTTCCGTGCCAGTCAACGCTTCCTTCCATGAAGGATACGCCTTTGCCCTTCAGGGAGTGCATCACGATGCAGGTGGGCATGCCCTTGGTCTCTCTTGCCTCCTTGAATGCAGCGCGGAGAGCATCGAAATCATGTGCATCCACATTGATCACGTGGAAATTGAATGCCTCAAACTTCTTGTCGATGGGATAAGGGGAACATACCTGATCCACAGGTCCATCGATCTGCAGTCCGTTGTTATCCACGATGACACACAGGTTATCCAGCTTGCGGAAGCCTGCGAACATGGCAGCCTCCCAGACCTGGCCTTCCTCGATCTCACCGTCGCCCAACAGGGTGTAGACGCGGAAGTCCTTATTGCTCAGCTTTCCGCCCAGCGCCATGCCTGCTGCCGCGGAGATTCCCTGTCCCAGGGATCCGGATGCCATATCCACTCCGGGAATGTGCATATTGGGATGTCCCTGCAGATAAGAGCCCAGCTTACGAAGGGTGGTCAGATCATCCACCGGGAAATATCCTCTGTATGCCAGTGCGGAATACAGACCCGGTGCGGTATGTCCCTTGGAAAGAACGAAACGGTCCCGATTCTCATCGGTAGGATTCTTGGGATCGATGTTCATCTCCTCGAAATACAGATAGGTGAATACGTCAGCAGCGGAAAGAGATCCGCCGGGATGTCCGGCTTTTGCGCTGTGGGTGGAAGTGACGATTCCTTTGCGAACATTGTTCGCCATTTTCTTCAGTTCCAGATTGTCCATGCTTTACTTCCTCCAAAAGTCTATGCGATTAGTTGCTAGTCTGCCCGTAATAAGCATTGGCGCCGTGTTTACGGTAATAATGCTTATCCTGCAGCTCCTGCGGTGCGGGAGCAACCTTGGGATTGATCAACTCGCAACGATATGCCATCTTTGCAACTTCCTCCAGGACAACGGCATTGTGTACCGCTTCCTTCGCGTCCTTGCCCCAGGTGAAGGGGCCGTGGTTCTTGCAAAGCGCTGCGGGAACTGCCAGGACATCCCGTCCCGATTCGCGGAAATAATCCACGATCAGGTGTCCTGTGTTCTCCTCGTAAGCTTCGTCGATCTCCTCCTTGGTCAGAACCCTGAGACAGGGCACTGCACCGTAGATATAATCCGCATGGGTCGTGCCATAGCAGGGAATATCTCTGCCTGCCTGAGCCCAGCTGGTAGCATAAGAAGAATGTGTGTGTACTACACCGCCGATCTCCGGAAATGCCTTGTACAGCTCCAGATGTGTTGCGGTGTCGGAGGAAGGGTTGTAACGCCCTTCCACCTTGTTTCCGTTTAAGTCCATGACCACCATATCATCGGGGGTCAGCTTGTCATAGTCCACTCCGCTGGGCTTGATGACGAAAAGGCCCGTCTCCTGGTCGATCTGGGACACATTACCCCAGGTAAAGGTCACCAGTCCGTGCTTCGGAAGCTCCAGGTTCGCCTCGCAGACGATTTTCTTTAACTCTTCCAGCATATTCTACTCACTCCATACTCAGCGATCGGTTAACGGAAGCCCTCCACTGCCTTCTTCTCGGCAGGGATGACACCCTTGTAGCTTACCAGATAACGGTCAAATCCTTCCACATCTTCCTTTACCGGCTCGATGGTGGTACCGGTCTGGCCTGCAAAGATCTTGTTGTCCAGATAATCCGGCAGGGACTCGCCCGCTTCCTTCTCGATCATATAGGCTGCCAGCACTGCCATACCCCAGGGACCGCCCTCACTCGCGGTGTCCATGACGGTCACAGGCGCGTTCAGAGCGCCGGCCAGCAGCTGCTGACCTACCACGGGAGTCTTGAAGAGGCCGCCGTGCCCCATAAGTCTGTCGATGGGCACATTCTCTTCCTTGGACAGGATGTCGTTGCCGATCTTCAGGGTTGCCAGTGCGCTATACAGGTTGCTGCGCATGAAGTTTGCCAGAGTAAACTTCGCGTCGGGAGTGCGGACCACCATGGGTCTGCCCTCCTCCAGTCCGGTAATGGGTTCGCCGGAGAAGTAGTTCACGGAGACCACTCCGCCGCAGTCCGTATCAGACTTTAATGCCTCGCGGTAGAGGTTACCGTAGATGTCGTTCATATCGGCCTTCACGCCAAAGAGATCCGCAAACTGCTTGAAGATGCCGACCCATGCATTCAGGTCGGAAGTGCAGTTGTTGCAGTGTACCATTGCCACGGGAAGTCCGTCGGGAGTGGTCACCAGATCCAGCTCGCTGTAGTACTTCTTCAGAGCCTTCTCGAGAACAACCATGGAGAAGATGGAAGTACCTGCGGAAACGTTACCGGTGCGCACGCGGACCGCGTTGGTGGCTACCATGCCGGTGCCTGCATCTCCCTCGGGAGGTGCCATGGGGCATCCGGGCTCCAGAGTTCCGGTGGGATCCAGCTTCTTCGCACCCTCTGCGGAGAGGACGCCGGCCTTCTCACCGGCACAAAGTACCTTCGGCAGGATTTCCTCCAGCTTCCAGTCCACGCCCTTGCCGGCCACCAGCTTGTCAAACTTTGCGATCATATCGGCATCGAAATCCATCTTCACGGAATCGATGGGGAACATTCCGGAAGCTTCGCCGATGCCCAGTACCTTCTCACCCGACAGCTGCCAGTGAATATAGCCTGCCAGCGTGGTGAAGAAGGTGATGTCCTTCACATGGTCTTCCTTGTTCAGGACTGCCTGATAGAGATGAGCAATGCTCCATCTCTGGGGAATATTGAAGTGAAACAGGGGAGAAAGCTCCTCCACTGCTTCGCCGGTGATGGTGTTTCTCCAGGTGCGGAAAGGCACCAGCAGGTCTCCGGCTGCATTAAAAGGCATATAGCCGTGCATCATGGCGGAAAAACCAAGTCCGCCCAGCTTCTTCAGCTGGATTCCGTACTTGTTCTGCACATCTGCCGCAAGGCTGCGGTAGGTGTCCTGCAGTCCCGTCCAGATGTCATCCAGGCTGTAGGTCCAGATGCCGTTCTCCAGACGGTTCTCCCAATCATGGGTGCCCATGGCGATGGGCTGATGAGTCTCATCGATCAATACGCCTTTGATACGGGTGGAACCGAACTCGATACCGAGGACGGCTCTTCCCTCTTCTATCGCTCTCTTTGCATCGCTCATATTCCTGCCCTCGCCTTATCTGTAATATACGCTGTTCCAACGCAGCATGTTCTTGAACTCGGGAATGGTGGTGTTCTTGTCGATGACCACGCTCTCGATGCCCATTGCATCGGCCCAGTCTACCATCTGCTGAACGGTCAGGTCATAGCTGAATGCGGTATGGTGTGCGCCGCCTGCCAGGATCCACGCCTCTGCGCCAACAGCCAGGCTGGGCTGAGGAGTCCAGAATGCGGTGGCAACAGGAAGCTTCGGCATGGGCTTCTCGCACTTCTTGCAATCTACAGCGTTGATGATCAGACGGAAACGGTTGCCCAGGTCAACCAGGGAAGTTGCGATAGCAGGGCCGGTCTTGGAAGTGAATACCAGACGGGCGGGATCTTCGCGCTTGCCCATGGAAAGAGGCTGAACCTTGATACTGATAGGGCCGTCCGCAACAGTGGGGCAAACCTCAAGCATGTGCGCCTGCAGGATGCCTTCCTTGCCGGGTACGAAGTTGTAGGTGTAATCCTCCATGAAGGAAGTTCCCTTTGCGTCCTTCTTGCCCTGGGTCATGATCTTCATCATGCGGACCATGGCTGCGGTCTTCCAGTCGCCCTCGGCGCCGAAGCCGTAACCCTCTTCCATCAGTCTCTGGATGGCAAGTCCGGGAAGCTGCTTCAGGCCGCCCAGCATGCCGAAGTGGGTGACCACTGCATGATAATCGCCCTCCTCCAGGAATCTGCGAAGACCGATCTCCTGCGCTGCCTGAACTTCCACATGCTTGCGGAACTCAGCGGCATCTCTGCCCTCCAGCAGGATCTCGTACTTGCTGTAATATTCATCGGTCAGAGCCTTGATGTCGCCCTCGCTGACGGCATTCACGTACTCAACCACATCGTTGACATTGTAATGATCGATCTCCCAGCCGAACTTGACCTGAGCCTCGACCTTGTCTCCCTCGGTAACGGCAACGTTGTTCATGTTATCGCCCAGTCTTGCCACGCGGATGTGGGAAGACTCCATAAGGCCGATGGCGGTGGCCATCCACTCGCCCAGGGCCTTAGCGACCTCGGGGTTCATCCAGTGTCCGACGATGACCTTTCTCTCGATGCCCATGCGGGAAACGATGTGGCCATACTCACGGTCGCCGTGTGCGGACTGGTTCTCGTTCATGAAATCCATATCGATGGTATCGTAAGGGATTTCCTCATTGAACTGAGTGTGCAGGTGGCACAGGGGCTTCCGGTACTCCTGCAGACCGATGATCCACATCTTTGCAGGGGAGAAGGTGTGCATCCAGGTGATGACACCGGCACAATTCTCATCATTGTTTGCTTCGTTGAAGGTCTTGCGGATGGAGGCCTGATCGATCAGGGTAGGCTTCCAAACCAATTCATACGGAAGTGCGCCCGATGCATTTAATCCCTCTACCATTTTTGCCGAATGCTCCGCAACTTTACGAAGGCACTCGTCTCCGTACAGGTCCTGAGATCCTGTACAAAACCAGAACTGATACTTCTTTGCCTGTTTCATATAAGGCTCCTTTCAAAAAAGAAATGGGATCGTCCGCCAAATCAAACCGGGCGGGCATTCGGTTACGCAATCGATTGTATTTTAGCATAGAAAGTGCCTCCCGTGAACCGTTTCCGGCACAGTTCATTGTTTTTTCGCAAAAACAAAAGAGTCACCCCGGTCAGGGTGACTCTTCGGATTCAGTTGTCTACATCTGATGCCGTACTACCGCATACTCATCGTCCAGTCGGAAGAAGGGACACTCCTTCACTCCGCCCGTGAGGAAGTGATACATATCGTCCTCATCCAGGTTTGCCATGCAGTCATAGCACTCATCTTCCTCGTCATATACATAGTTGACACATGCGTCACAATTCACTGCCATAGACTTTTACTCCGTTTCTTCGCTGTCACCGCCGTGTAAGTAGCGGTATATCTCTCGTTTTCCGACACCTCTGTCTTTTGCCACCTGTTTCATGGCTGTCTTGTGGTCCATGCCCTTACTTTCGTAGGATTCCATATGCTCTTCGATGCTCATGGACTCCCAGGTCTGTGCCTCCTCGGCTTTCAGATCTTTCCGGCTTTTTCCCTCGATGACCAGTACGTATTCTCCCCGGGGGTCCTCCGTCTCATAGAGCTGCAGTGCACCCCCGATGGTGGTGGGGATCACGGTCTCGAATTTCTTGGTCAGCTCCCGGCAAAGGGTGATCTTCCGGTCTCCCAGCGCCTCATACAGATCCTTCAGAGTTCGCACCAGTTTGTGGGGCGCCTCGTAACAAATGATGGTACGGGTCTCGCTCCCCAGCTCCTCCAGGATTTCCCGTCTTTCCTTTTTCTCCATGGGCAAAAATGCCTCGAAGGCAAAGCGTCTGGTGGACAGTCCCGATAAAGTCAGGGCCGTGATGCAGGCGCAGGGACCGGGCAGGGAGGTCACCGGGATGCCTGCTGCCATGCACTTCTGCACCAGGACCTCTCCGGGATCGGAAATGGCCGGGGTACCCGCATCCGTGATGAGGGCGATATCCTGGCCTTCCGTCAGCTGGTGTACCAGCTGATCTGCCTTTTCCACCTTGTTGAATTCGTGATAGCTGGTCATGGGAGTATGGATGTCAAAATGGGTCAGCAGCTTGATACTGTTTCGGGTATCCTCCGCCGCGATCACATCCACGCTCCGCAAAGTCTCTATGATCCGGGGGCTCATGTCACCCAGGTTTCCGATGGGTGTTGCGCACAAATACAGGGTTCCTGCCATGTCCTCACCTCTTAAAATCCGTAATTCTCCCGCACTTCCCTGCTGTAGACCCCCTGCTCTTCAAACAGGATCAGGGGTTTCTCCACGGTCATGCGGCTTTTGCCGCCCCGCACCGCCTCGATCAGCACCATGTTGGGCTCCTGGTCCACATAAGGATACACCAGGCGCATCCGTTTGGGCTCCAGCTTGTGCTCCGTCAGAGTCACCAGAATCTCCGAAAGCCGGAAGGGCCGGTGTACCAGGAACAATTTGCCCCCGGGAGTCAGCAGTCTGCCTGCTGCCTTCGCCACATCCTCAAAGCTGCAAAGCACTTCATGCCGTGCAATGGCCTTGGGTGCGTCCGGATTCTGCAGCCCGTGCTCCGCGATCATGTAGGGCGGGTTACAGGTGATCACTTCAAAAGAAGCAGGCAGAAAAAGACTGCCTGCCTCCTTAATGTCTCCTGTCACAATATCAATTTTATCCTGCAGTCCATTCAGCGCTACGCTCCGCCGAGCCATATCCGCGCTCTCTTCCTGGATCTCCAGACCCGTCAGATGAGCACAGGGAGTCTTGGCCGAAAGAAGCAGCGGCAGAATGCCGGTACCGGTTCCCAGATCCAGAACCCGGTCACCCTTCTTCGCCGCAGTAAACCCGCTGAGCAGGACCGCATCCATGCCAAAGCAGAACCGTTCGGGATCCTGAATGATCTTCAGGCCGTTGTTCTGCAGGTCATCAATTCGTTCCCTGTCCTTCAGCGTGACTGTTTCCATTCTGCTTTCCGCCTGCGTTATTGCTCTGTTCACCGCGGTTCTCATGGTTTCCGCGGTTATGGTTTCTGCCGCCCCGATGACGGTTCCGGTTCTTGCCTTCCCGATTGGGGTTCTGGCCCTTGTCACCGGAGTTCTGATTGCGGTCACCCTGGTTCCGATCGCCCTGATTCTGGTTTCTCTCACCCTGGTTCTGATTCCGCTCTCTGCGCTCTTCCCGGTTTCCGGAGCCTTCCGCACCGTTCCGTTCTCCGCGGTTCTCGCGGTTTTCACCGCCCTGTTTACCATCCTTTCGGTTCCGACGGTCCTTCTTCTGAGCTCCATCCCCCTGATTCTGGGGCTTGTTCTCGTTCTTTTCGCCGCCCTGCTTGCGGTTTCCGCCCTTGGAGTTCTCTCCCTCAAGCGCTGCAAGGGCTGCGGCTGCCTCAGCGTCCTGCTGAGCCTTTCTGCCCTTCTTGCGGCGGATCATGGTCAGATTCTCCGCTTTATACTCGTGCATCTCGCGGTCATTGCCCACTTCCACCATGACGCGAACCGTCTGGCGGAGGATGTTCATGCTCTGTACTTCACCCTGGAGGCCGTCATCGCCCTCCACGATATCACCCAGAGCCGGCATGATCTTGTTCAGCTCCTCGTAAGTCTCTTCCTCATTGTTCAGGCAGCACATCAATCTGCCGCAGACACCGGAGATCTTGGTGGGGTTCAGGGACAGGTTCTGCTCCTTGGCCATCTTGATGGACACCGGCACGAAATCGTTCAGATAGGTGGTGCAGCAAAGCGGTCTGCCACAGCTGCCGTAGCCGCCGATGGCTCTCGCCTCATCCCGGACACCGATCTGACGAAGCTCGATGCGGGTATGGAAGACTGCTGCCAGATCCTTTACCAGATCACGGAAGTCAATGCGTCCGTCCGCCGTGAAATAGAAAAGGATCTTGCTGTTATCGAAGGCATATTCCGCCTCCGTCAGTTTCATCTCCAGTCCGTGCTCCCGGATCTTATCCTGGCAGATCCGGAATGCGTCCTTCTCCTTGCGATGGTTTCCCTCCACCTGCTCGTCGTCCCGCTCCGTTGCTTTGCGAAGCACGGGGCGCAGGGGCTGCACCACCTTGGAATCGTCCACATCCTGTATCCCGTTTACCACAAGTCCGTACTCGATACCTTTTGCGGTCTCCACGATCACGTGGTCATCCTTCTCCACCGCCACATCTCTGGGGTCGAAGAAATAGGTCTTTCCGGTATTGCGAAAACGTACTCCGATTACTTTTGCCATTGGTCTCTCCAATCTATCCAAGCTCCTGGATGGTATTCATCAGAAGCTCCATTGTCAGTTCAAAATTTACGTTGGCATTCAGTCTGCTCTTTGCCTTCCGGATTGCCTCCAGCACAGTCTCGATGCCTTCGTAACTGCAGCGTCCCGCCACTTTGCGGATGGTGGGCAGCTGGTCATGGTAGACGATATTGTCCGTGTCGCCGGTGGCCTTGAACAGCAGGATATCCCGATACCATACCGTGATGATGTCCAGGTATTCCTGAGGATCCACCTTGTATTCCGTCATGCTCTGGATCAGCTCGATCATGTCGGAGACTTCCGTCTCACGGGCATTCTTCACCAGATTGATGGCAACATTCTGAATGGCGTTGAAGTCATCACTCTTAGCCATTTCACGGGCTTTTCCCACATTGCCCTGAGCAAAAGCGACACAAACGTCAGCCCGGTAATCCGGGATCTCCATCTCCTCCATGAGGAACTTTTTGATCTCCTCGTTGGAGACAGGCTTCATCTCCAGCTCCACGCAGCGGCTTCGCACGGTAGGCAGGAAGCTGCTGACATTGGCGGTCAGAAGCATGATCACCACATACTCAGGAGGCTCTTCCAGGGTCTTCAGAATCGCATTCTGAGCCTGGACCGTAAGCCGTTCCGCCTCGTTGATGATATAAATCTTATAGGGACGGCTGTAAGGCCGGATGTTCACATCGTTGCAAAGCTGTTCCCGCACTTCATCCACACCGATGGAAGAAGCCTTCACCCGGTTGATGTAGATGATGTCCGGATGGTTGCGGCTCTCGGCCTGTCTGCAGGAATGGCAGACTCCGCAGGGCTCTGTTCCGCCCTGTTCGCACTGCAGCGCCTGGGCGAAGGTCCTTGCCAGAAATTCCTTGCCGGCAGAGCGCTCCGCGCTGATGATATAAGCATGGCTGATCTTGCCGGTGGTGATGGCAGTCTTCAGATATTCCTTGATCTGTTTTTGTCCTACGATATCTGCAAATTTCGGCATGTTATCCCCTCTATCAGGTAAAGATATCCAGCAGCAAACCCCGGATCTCTCCGATCTTGTCCAGGATCGCCAGGTTGTCCTGCTCGTCCTTCATCAATTCCTGTGCCAGCTGGTCCAGATTCTCATCCACCAGCCGGATGATGCCATACACACGGTGGCGTCCCTTCCGATCCAGGAAATTCTCCCGGGAAAACTCATGGGAATGGGTCACGACCTCGTTCAGGAACTCTTTCACCAGCCCCCGATAATGTCTCATGTCCTTCACATCCCGCTTTTTGGAAAGCTTCTTGCCCTCCTCATCGATCTGCTCCATGAGGGCGGTCAGATGGTTTTGAAGCTCCGCCTCCTCGATGTTGCTGGCGAGCATGAACTTGAAGGTTCCGTCTGTGGGCTGCGCGGCCTGTGTCTGTGCCACCTGCTGCGTCTGTGATACCTGATTTATTTTGATATCCACATGCTCACCCCCCTCGCAGCTTTGCGGTCAGTTTGTCATTTCCTTTACATACTCCAGGATTTCCTGAAGGCAATCCTCGATGTTCTCATCGTTCCGGAATTTTCTCCGGATCCCCGCTTCCTCCAGCTTCTCATCCGCGAAATCCTCGCTGTCTGCCAGAAACCGGCGGCACATCTCCTCATACTTGGGGACCTGCTGCTTGCGCTCCCTGCGCAGTGCACGCTCCAGACGGATCCCGTCATCCACATCCACCAGTACCGGGAGCAGGTTCTCTTCTCCGAAATACTGCTTCATGGCCGTGAATCCCGCCGGCGTGGTCACCAGCAGATAATTGTGCTCCGCCGGAGCGATGGAACCGTCATCCACCGTAAAATACCGCCAGGGGCCGTGCATGGAGGGATAGGTTCTCACCTCGATCACCTTTCCGGATTCCTCCAGCTTCCGATAGCCTTCCTCATCCGTAAAGTGATAATCCACTCCGTCCCGCTCCTTGATGCGGATCGGCCGCGTGGTGTACGGGATAATGGTATGAAAGTCAAAGGCTTCCGCCCCTAACATTCTTTTGTAAATTGAATCTTTGCCCGAGGAGCTCTTTCCCATCAGGCACACTATCTTACCCATGTTACATCCTCACCGGGATCCCGGAATCCTCGTCCAGTCCCCTGATCTCTAATCCAAGCTGCAGGCAGGTTCTCATCGCCTGAAGTTGTCTTGCTCCGATCTCCTCCCCCGGTACCAGGATCGGTGTTCCGGGCGGATAAAGATACAGAAAATCCGCCGCCACGCGGCCTTCCGCTGCATCCTGCGAGACGTATTCCGCCTCGGCATCCCAGCTTTCCGAAGGAAGCTGTATCTGTTTCGGAGCATTCGCTCTTGTAAACAATTCACTGAGGATCTGCCCTGCCGCGGGCAGGCCGGAGCTTTCCGTCTCCTCAAGCCTGTGATCCAGATCCCGAAGCACTTCGCTCATGCGGCGAAATCCCTCCGGTGTATCTCCCACCGTAAACATGGCAAGGCAATAAGATGTCAGCGCCATCTCCGTCTCGATGCCATGCTCCCGAAGGAACTCTGCGATCTCTTTTCCGGTGATCTTTCCCTTTCCGGAGATCACCAGCTTTCCAATATCCTGACGCACCGGATCCACCGGCAGAAAGGCCAGGTTTTTCATCGATGACAGTTCTGTCATCATTATATCATATCTGCGGCACAGATCGGAGAGCAGTTCCTCTCCCCGGGTCTCCATCACCCGCAGCGCATTGTCGATCCCCGCCATCAGCGGATAGGACGGACTGCTGGTCTGATAGATGCGCAGAAAACGTCTGAGTTTTGCCCGGTCCACAAGGCTTCCCCTGCAGTGCAGAAGGGCTGTCTGTGTGGGCGCCGGAAGTGTCTTATGGGTGCTCTGGATCGCGAGATCCACTCCGCACTCCATGGCGGAAGGTGCAGTCAGAGGGCTCCATCCCAGATGAGCTCCGTGTGCCTCGTCCACGATCAGCGGGATCCCGTAGGCATGGACAATTTCCGCAATGCTTTTCAGATCTGCGATGCGCCCTTCGTAAGTGGGCGACACCAGAAATACGGCCTGAGTATCCGGATGTTCCTCCAGTCCCCTCCGGACTTCCTCCGGTGTGATGGCTTCGCAGAGGTCAAAGGGTGCCAGGATCGTTCCGTAAAGATACGCCGGCCGGAGCTGACGCAGATACACTGCGTGATACGTGCTTCGATGGGACGCTCTCGACATCAGGATCTTACTGCCCCGGGGAACAGCAGCGCTGATGGCTGCCAGGATCCCTGCGGTACTTCCTCCAACAAGGAAGAAAGTATCCTCAGCATGGCAAAGTTTCGCGGCATGCTGCTGAGCCTCCAGCAGGATCCCTTCCGGCTCGTGGAGATCATCGGTTCCCTCCACCTCCGTCACATCGATCCGTGCAAAGTCCGCAGGCATGTCTCCGTATGCATTTCTCTTATGCCCCGGCATGTGACAGGGATACAGATCCCGGTCCGCATACTCCAGAAGGCTCCGGTACAGAGATTCCATACATCCTCCGCAGATCAATAGTAGCAGACTACCGGATAATGTTTTGCAACGTATTCGTAGATCTTCTTTGCCTTGCTCAGAGGCAGATTGATGCATCCGTGAGAGCCGCTGGTCAGGTAGATCTCGCCGCCGAACTGGGATCTCCAGGTAGCATCATGCATGCCGATATTTCCATTGAAGGGCATCCAGTAATTCACGTGGGACTCGTAGGTGTCACCCCGGAGGGTTGCGTCCTTCGTCTTATAAGTTACGCCATACAATCCGGCAGGGGTCGTATTGCCTGCTGCCACATTTCCGGAGACAAAGTCGGACTCCAGCACCAGCTCGCCCTCGGAATACAGGTAAAGATGCTGATGGCCCAAATCGATCTCCACATAGGAATCGCCCACACCATACTTGGGTGTGCCGTAGCCTTCCTCGGAATAAACAGGATCACAGCTCTTCTTCTCGCCGGCCAGCACCAGTTCCACCAGTTCTGCCGTGGTCTCGTCCCGATCCGTCTTCCAGCCGTAACGGCTCTTGGTGATCTCCTTATCCTCGCCGGAAGTGGTCAGGAAAGTGATCTTCATGCCGTAATTATCGTTTTCCTTTGCGGTCTCCTTCACGAATTTCGCCACCAGCTCCTCGTTCAGAACCGGAGTTCCGTTCTCATCAAATCCGATCCACTTGCTGATCTGCTCTCCGTCCACCACCACGGTGGTGCCCACCCAGTTATCGGTAAGCATCGCAGAGGCCCACAGATTCACGGTCTCCAGGTTCTCCTGCAGCTCCGCATCATCCGCCGTGACAGTTGCGGACTTGTACACGCCAAGATCCTCCAGATTGAGCACGCGGGAGCCACCGCCGAAATAATCTCCGGCATTCAGAGCCTTACGAAGTTCGCCCCGGACCACCCAGTTTCCCTTGGTCTCCGGCACGATCTCATATTCTCCCGTTTCTGTAGAGAACTCGGAAATCTTTGCATTCCGGGGACTCTCCATATTTGTGATCTGAAGGGTGGCGAAATTCAGGATCGTTTCCGTCAGCAGGCTCTTATCATAAGAAAACGCAGAGGCCACATCGTGATCGAGGCGCTCTCCCATCCACACATATTTCGGCCAGAGCCAGGTGGGCTGATCCTTCAGAATCTCGTCCGCCAGTTCTAACGTATTCAGGCAGGAATAGTTCACATCCTCAGATCTTACCGTGCCGATCAGCACGTTTTCACCGCTTTCATCCCGTCCGTAGACATCCAGATGATCCGCCTCCGCCAGTCTCTCCAGTTCATGAGCCGCCTCCCGGGAGGTCATGCCGCTCATATCCAGCCCGTTGACGAAGGTTCCGGGCAAATAGACCAACGAGTAAGAGGAGGCTACCCAAAGATACCCTCCGATCAATCCTGCAAATACTAAAACAACGAAAGTTCCGACAATGATCGGCAGGTGACTTTTCTTTTTCACCTTTCGATCCTGTTCCGGCGTGGTTCCTTCCGGAGCACTCATAAAAACCTCAATTCTAAACAACTAAACTACAGTGTCAAATAATTATTTTACCACATTTTGACAAGCGGGGCGAGTGCTTCTGCTCATTCCTCTGTATTGGCGCGGCTGAGCATTTCCTTTACCGTACGCCACCCCAAAAGAGCACACTTGACTCGGGCGGGCATATGGGAAATATCCTCCAGTGCCCCTGCTTCCTCCAGCTCCTCGATCTCCTCGGGAGTCGCCTCGCTCTTGATCATCTTTCCGAAGAGTTCCGCCAGATGCAGCGCCTCTTCCACTTTCCGTCCGATGATCATATCCAGCATGATGTCGGTGGATGCCTGGGAAATGGCGCATCCGTCTCCCACAAAGGAACCGTCTGCCACCACGCCGTCCTCAACCTTAAGCTGCAGGCTGATCTCATCACCACAGGAAGGATTCACGCCCTCCAGGATCAGATTGGCATCCGCCAGCACACGCTTGTGCATGGGATGCATATTATGATCGGTCAGTACTTCATTGTAAAACGTATTACTCATAACCCATTTTTCTCCGAATAAGTGCCACGGAATCCAGGAATCTCTTCACATCTTCTTCCGTATTGTAAAATGCCATGCTGACGCGGCAGGTGGAATTCACTCCCAGATGATCCATCAAAGGTTGAGCGCAGTGATGGCCGGCCCGGATATACACTCCGTCCCCATCCAGGATACTTGCCACATCATGGGGGTGCACATCTTCCACCATAAAGGTGATGATGCCGTTATGCTCGGATGCTTCCTGTCCGCCAAGGATCCGGATGTGAGGGATTGCTTTCAGGCCTTCCATAGTCAGATCCGTCAGGTACCTCTCCTGGGCCATGATGGTATCGAATTCCACTCGCTCCAGATACTCAATGGCAGCACGCAGTCCCACTGCGCCTCCCACATTTACGGTTCCCGCCTCGAATTTATGAGGAACCTCCGCATAGCGCACCCGATCCCAGTGTACGGTCTCGATCATCTCGCCTCCGGAAAGGAAAGGCGGCATCTTTTCCAGCAGCCCCCTCTTTCCGTAGAGCACTCCGATGCCCATGGGTCCCATCATCTTATGTCCGGAGAATGCGAGGAAATCCACATCCAGTTCCTGTACATTCACCGGCATATGAGGAACACTCTGTGCTCCGTCCGCCACCATGACCGCACCCACTTTGTGGGCCATTGCAGCGATCTTGCGGATATCATTTTCCCGGCCGATGACATTTGACACTTGTGTCACTGCTACCAGACGGGTCTTTTCACCGATGACTTTCTCAAGGATCTCGTCCGTGATGCGGCCATCTTCCATTACAGGGATCTGTACCAGTGTGGCTCCGGTCTTTTCCGCCACCATTTTCCAGGGCAGGAAATTGCTGTGATGCTCCAGCACCGATACTGCGATCTCATCCCCGGGCTTCAGGAAGTTCAGTCCGTAGCTGTATGCCACAAGATTCAGACTCTCCGTGGCATTCCGTGTGAAGACGATCTCTTCCGGCTCCCGGGCTCCGATGAACCGGGCCACCGCTTTCCTGGCAGCCTCATATTCTTCCGTGGCCCGCTCGCTCAGAGCGTACACACCCCGGAAGGGATTGGCGTTATCCAGTTCGTAGTACTTCCGCTGGGAATCCAGTACGGCTTCCGGTTTTTGTGTGGTGGCCGCGTTGTCCAGATAGGCGAAATCCTGCTCCCAAATCAGGGGGAAGTCCTTCCGAAGCTCCTGTATTTTATTCTGCAACTGCTTCGCTTCCATAACTTTCCTCGATCAATTGTCTTGCTTTTTCCCGAAGCTCATCGTTTGCAATCTCCGAGCATGCCGCATCCAGCTTTGCCTTGGCAAGAATGCGATAGCACTCTGCCTCCGGGATTCCTCTGGACTGCAGATAGAAGAGCACTTCTTCATCCGGTCGTCCAATGCTGGCTCCATGGCTTCCGGCCACATCTTCCTCTGCGCACAGGATCAGGGGGATGGTCTGATTAATGACAGAATCACTCATCAGAAGTACATCCTCTTTCTCCGCGCCGGTTGCCGTCTTGCCGCCTTTGATAAAATCAATGGTACCGCGGAAGATCTTTTTCGACTGGCCATCCAGTGCACCATGGGTATTCACCACGGAGTTGCTTCTCTTTCCGTAATGGCGGATCACATAGTTCATATCCAGCAGTTGTGCGTCACTGCGCAGGTAACCGATCTGGATTCTGACATCACTGTCATCACCCTTCAGAGTGGTTTCGCAGCCGGAATACATCTCCGCTGCGCCCATAAAGATCTGAACGATCTCCACCTGTGCACCCTCGGAGGCGATCACTCCCAGATCATTGATCATCCGGAAGCCTTTTCCCAGGTGCTGCACCTGAACCAGTCTCACATGAGACTTGGGAGCAGCCACGATCTTGGTCTGCACGATAGCGCTTCCTTCGGCCTCTGCCTCACTTCCGAAATCCATAAATACCGTGAGGGCAGCTCCGAACTTTGTCTCCAAACCCACCTGGTTGACGCTGTATTCGTTATTCTGATAGGAAAACTCCAGACATGCGGGATGCTCCAGGTTGTCTGCTTTTCCGGAGATGACCGTGGTCATCTTCGCGCCGGTCTCTCCCGCAACCTGGTCGATCTCAGATCCGCAGCCGGTGACAACGCCATTATACAGGCTGTCGATGTTGCCGTCTGCATCGGGCTGAAATCCCTCGGCATAGCTTTCCCGGACTTCATTGCTACCTTCGACCCGCACATTCTGTACGGCCACCTGATTCATCCGAAGATAATTCCAGGTCGGAGCCGGAAGTCGATTGATTGTGATTTCTTTCTGTTCCATATTCTTATCCGATACTGCCCTTCATTTCCAGGCGAATCAAATTGTTCATTTCCACTGCATATTCCAGAGGCAGCTCCTTGGATACCTTGTCCGCAAAACCGCTGACGATCATTGCCTTGGCATCCTCTTCCGACAGGCCTCTGCTCATAAGATAGAACACCGCTTCATCACTGATGCGTCCGATGGTTGCTTCGTGTCCGATGTCCGCATCATCCGTCCGAATGTCCATTGCCGGGATCGTGTCGGACCGGGAGATATCGTCGATCATCAGGGATTCACAGGAAACAGCGGATTTGCTGCGCTTTGCCTGCGGTCTTACCTCGATGGAGCTGCGGAACGTGCTGATGCCGCCACTCTTGGAGATGGAACGGGTAGATGCAAAAGAGGTGGTATCCGGTGCATTGTGGATCACCTTCAGACCGGTATCCAGATTCTGTCCCTCACCTGCAAAGGTGATTCCCGTAAACTCTGTATGAGCGCCTGCTCCATTCAGCACGGTGGTGGGGTAGAGATAGGAGACATGGGATCCGAAGGAACCGGAAACCCACTCCATGGTGGCACCCTCACTCACAAGAGCTCTCTTGGTGTTCAGGTTGTACATATTCTTGGACCAGTTCTCGATGGTGGAATAACGCAGTTTTGCATTCTTTCCCACATAGAGCTCCACGCATCCGGCGTGAAGGTTGGCCACATTATACTTGGGGGCCGAACATCCCTCGATGAAGTGCAGGTCTGCACCTTCTTCCAGAATGATCAGCGTGTGCTCAAACTGTCCTGCGCCCGCTGCATTTAAGCGGAAATAAGACTGAAGGGGAATGGAAACCTTCACTCCGGCGGGTACATACACAAAGGAACCGCCGGACCAGACCGCACCATGCAGGGCTGCAAACTTGTGATCCGTCGGAGGAACCAGCTTCATGAAGTGGCTCCGGATCATCTCTGCATACTCGCCATGCATTGCGCTCTCAAGGTCGGTATAAATGACGCCCTGATCCGCAACTTCTTTCTTCACATTGTGATAAACAAGTTCGGAATCGTACTGGGCACCAACACCCGCGAGAGATTCCCGCTCTGCCTTGGGAATTCCCAGACGTTCGAAAGTATCCTTGATCTCTTCGGGGACTTCCTCCCAACTGTTCTTCATTCCGGTGTTGGCACGGACATAGGTTGCGATATGATCCATGTCCAGTCCATCAATAGGCGGTCCCCACTGAGGCATGACCAAGCGATTATATACTTCCAGGCAATGAAGTCTCCAGTCTCTCATCCAGTCCGGATCATTTTTCTCTTTTGAGATCTGAAGTACGATCTCCTCCGTCAGACCGGAATTAAGACGATATGTATCTTTCTCATCGACGACAAAATCATAAATACTGCGATTTATGTCCTCTACATAAGTTTTTTCTTCCATGGTATTCCTCGTAAAGCGAATCCGACAATTTAGTGCAGGTACTTCTCAAATCCGTTCTGATTGATCTCTTCGATCAGGCTTGCGTCACCGGTTGCCACGATCTTTCCATCGATCAGAACATGGGTATAATCCACATGCAGGGACTCTAGGATTCTCGTGCTGTGTGTGATGATGAGAAGTGCGCCGTTCTGCTCTTTCTGGAAAGTCTCAACGCCCATGGATACCGTCTTAACCGCATCCACATCCAGACCGGAATCGGTCTCATCAAGGATCGCAAGAGAGGGATGGAGCATGAGGAGCTGCAGGATCTCTGCCTTCTTCTTCTCACCGCCGGAAAAGCCCACATTCAGATCACGCTCCAGGTATTCCTCGTTCATCTGAAGCTTTTCCATCTGCTTCTTTGCCTCTTTGCGGAAATTCCAGAGAGAGATCTTCTCTCCTCTGCTTTCCAGCGCAGAACGGATAAAGTTTCCCAGGGATACGCCGGGTACCTCTACCGGGTTCTGGAAAGAGATGAACAGACCGGAAGCTGCCCTCTTATCTGTGGACTGCTCCAGCAGGTTCTCTCCCTTAAAGGTAACCTGTCCGTTCAAAATCTCATATTTGGGGTTTCCCATCAGCGCATTACCCAGGGTTGATTTACCGGCGCCGTTAGGTCCCATCAGTACATGGGTCTCACCCTCGTTCATTACTAAATTTAAGCCGTGCAGGATCGTCTTATCCTCGACTCCCACCGACAGATCATTCACTCTCAGAATTTCCTGACTCATAGTGCCTCCTAATATTGAGAATCAATATTAATAATTCGTGACTGTGTTATTTTACCGTTGAAACCCTTGCAAATCAAGGAAACTACGGGACTTTTTGGCTTATTGAAACATGTTATCAATAATGAGAAATTGCGGGAAAAAAGGTTAGAAACTGTTTCGAAATTGTTTGGAGAGTGTTTATATTTGGATAAAATAAAAGAGCCCTTGCGGACTCGGAAGCGGGGATTTTGGGCATATAAAATTGCCCGTAACGGAACTTTTGGGCAAGTTAAAATGCCCAGAGCCGGAATCGAACCAGCGACACGAGGATTTTCAGTCCTCTGCTCTACCAACTGAGCTATCTGGGCATATAACAAAAGCGGGATCGTAATCCGTGCTTTTCAGTAGCGGGGACAGGATTTGAACCTGCAACCTCCGGGTTATGAGCCCGACGAGCTTCCGGATTGCTCTACCCCGCGTCGATTATTACTCTACCATGGTAAGTAGAT